>RCMY010000098.1_pt1 | contig 98802 bp, 92 predicted proteins | sample 2041341 | NCBI WGS metagenome assembly RCMY01 (sample SAMN09708234, study PRJNA481090) | Marine sediment metagenome, whole genome shotgun sequencing project. | reverse complement strand
AAAATGGTGAGCCCGTCCGGGTTCGAACCGGAGACCTACTGATTAAAAGTCAGTTGCTCTACCAACTGAGCTACAGGCCCACTAGGCGGCTTACTAGAAAGGTGGGGCGGCAGGGTCAAGCCCTTAACGTACGAAATTTTCTGCACATGCTGGATAAGTTTCATTCGCCGCGTTATATGCGCCAAATGTACAGCAATATGACACACGGTTTGCCCTTTATGAAAATGCATGGGCTGGGAAATGACTTTGTCGTGCTTGATGCGCGCGGGTCCGGTCTGCTTGATGCGCGCGGGGAATCGTTTCAAGTAACACCCGCTTTTGCCAAAGCAGTTGGACATCGTCGTTTCGGTGTAGGGTTCGATCAGCTGGCCGTGATCACGAACGGAACGGGCGACGCGCATTTGACGTTCTATAATTCGGATGGCTCACGCTCAGCTGCCTGCGGAAATGCCACCCGATGCATCGCGCGGTTCATAATGGATGAAACTGGCAAGACATCGCTGGATCTAACCACTGATCGCGGCGATTTGGCGGCGCGGGATTTGGGCAATGGGTTGACGTCGGTCAATATGGGCCAACCACAGCTTGAGTGGCAGGACATTCCATTGGCCCAAGCGATGAATACTTTGGAGCTGCCTATCGACGGCGCGCCAACTGCTACCGGAATGGGCAATCCGCATTGCACGTTTTTTGTCGAGGACGTGACCGCGATTGACCTTGAACGCTTTGGCCCCGGCGTTGAGCACCATCCGATGTACCCCAATCGCACAAATGTTCAGGTCGCGCAGATCGTTGGGCCGGACCATATCCGTATGCGCGTCTGGGAGCGCGGTGTTGGGGTTACTCTTGCTTCCGGGTCTTCAAGCTGCGCCACGGCTGTTGCAGCGGCCCGTAGGGGCCTAACACGGCGCAAGGTGCGTATCGATCTTGATGGGGGCACGCTGTACATCGACTGGCGCGAGGATGGCGTTTGGATGACCGGGCCCACTGCGCATGTTTTCAGTGGCATTCTGACCCCTGCATTTCTGGACAACCTGATATGACCGCCCCTATCTTTTCAAACCACGGCTGCCGCCTGAATGCTTACGAGACTGAGGCGATGAAAGACCTTGCCCAGCAGGCAGGTCTGGAAAATGCCGTGATCGTCAACACCTGCGCAGTCACCGCCGAGGCCGTGCGCAAAGCCCGGCAAGACATCCGCAAGCTGCGCAAAGCTAACCCCAATGCGCGGCTGATCGTCACTGGATGTGCCGCGCAGACAGAACCCGACACATTTGCCAAGATGGCCGAGGTCGACGCAGTCATCGGCAATACAGAAAAGATGGTGGGTGCGACCTGGCAAGGACTGGCCGCTGATTTCATTGGCGAATCAGAGGCCGTGCAAGTCGATGACATTATGTCGGTCACGGAAACTGCCGGGCATTTGATCGACGGATTTGGCACACGCAGCCGTGCCTATGTTCAGGTCCAGAATGGCTGCGACCATCGCTGTACGTTTTGCATCATCCCATTTGGGCGTGGCAATTCGCGTTCCGTACCGGCCGGCGTGGTGGTGGATCAGATCAAGCGGTTGGTCGACAAAGGGTTTAACGAGGTCGTGTTGACCGGAGTTGACCTAACCAGTTGGGGTGCTGATCTACCGTCAGAACCAAAACTAGGTGATTTGGTGATGCGCATTTTGCGACTTGTGCCCGATCTGCCACGCTTGCGGATCAGCTCCATCGATTCGATCGAAGTGGACGAAAATCTAATGCAGGCCATCGCCACTGAACCACGCTTGATGCCGCATCTGCATCTCAGCTTGCAACACGGCGATGACATGATCCTCAAGCGGATGAAGCGGCGGCATTTGCGCGACGACGCGATCAAATTTGCCGAAGACGCTCGCAAACTGCGCCCTGACATGACGTTTGGCGCGGACATTATCGCGGGCTTTCCAACCGAAACTGACGCGATGTTCGCTAATTCCCTGAAGCTGGTGGATGAATGCGACCTGACTTGGCTGCATGTCTTCCCCTATTCAGCGCGGCAGAGCACACCCGCGGCTCGTATGCCTCCTGTGAATGGCGCGGTGATCAAAACGCGCGCCGCCCAGCTAAGAGCGGCTGGTGACGGGCAAGTGGCCAAACACTTGACTGCACAGCGCGGAATCCGCCACCGCATCTTGATGGAAAGTGCAACGATGGGCCGGACCGAACAGTTCACCGAGACCCATTTCGCTGAGCCACAGTCAGAGGGTAGCATTGTCTTGGCAAAGATAACGGGACACGACAATACGCATCTGCTGGTCGGTTAGTTGTTTTTAGCAATCTTAACCTAACCCGCGATTGCATTTTGGCTTGGCCTTATAGAAGGTAAGGGACACCCCGTGCTTTTTATAAGATGGACAGTTACCTTTGCTACATTATGGACCCAAAAGCCTTAAGAAACTGATCGATAACGGATTTCTGGCCAGTGCGTCTGGCGCGCTGAAGCAGCTAATGATTGAACTGGCCACCGAAAAGGAACTCGCAAGAGGTGACGTTTTATTTGAGCAAGAAGATGTGGGGGAAACCCTGTATGCGATTGGCAGTGGGGCGTTGGAGTTCAGTGTCTTGTCTGCCGAGGGGCGCAAGCTGATCCTTGATGTGATGTACGAAGGGGCAATCTTTGGCGAAATAGCCTTGTTTGATCCGGGCCCACGGACAGCGACAGTTATCGCTGTCGAAAATTCGACAGTTTGGGGAATCAATAACAAGGATGTTTTGTCAGCCTTGAACAAACGTCCTGAATTGGGTGTTGATATGATCCAACTTGCAGGGCGACGGATGCGTTGGATGGGTCAACAGCTGCGCGATCAGGTGTTTCTTCCGTTGCCGATGCGCCTAGCCCAAAAAATATTGTACCTCGCATCGAGCAATGGTGCACAAACTCACACGATCAGAATTTCGCAGGCAGAACTGGCCGAATTCGTAGGGGCCAGCAGGGAGACGGTTTCCAAGACACTTGCCGTATGGAAACGGGACGGCGTGATTGATCTTGGTCGTGGCTCTTTACGCATCCTCGAGAAAGAAAACCTTAAAAAACTAGCGTTAACTGAAACTATCTGAGCCTTAAGTGACAAATGTCACATACCCGAGTCGGGAAGTTAACTAATGGTAAGTATATTGAAAGATGCGGGCTAACGATAAACATCGCTCTTCTAGTCAGAATGATGTTAGTCCGCTCTAGAGAGGTAGAGAGAATGAGTTCAGCAAAGGTAGTTACCCACCTTCGCTAGGGTGTTCAATTGATCTGGACGCTTGCTCTTCTCTCTTTTTACGACAGATTTGTTTGTGTGTTCCAAGAAGTCTCCCCACTTTGCACAAACGAAAAAGCCTTCCGGATCTAGTAGGATCCAGAAGGCTTTATTTTTCTCAGAACATCAAAAACTGATTAATCAGTCTTCCTTGTTTTTGATCGGTGCCCAAATACGCTTGTTTGTCAGATACAGCAGTACCGACAAGAGCGTCAGAAAGACCACACCGGCGAAACCTGCCTGCTTGCGTGCCATCATCTTGGGCTCGGCTGTCCACGTTAGGAATGCAGCAACATCCATTGCCTCGTGGTGCAGATCAGATTCGTGACCGTCGGCATATTCAACGTCGTCGCCGTACAGCGGCTGCGCCATTGCGATCCAGGTGCCCTCGACCGTCGAATGTCCGTGCTCGTCTTTGCACGAGTCCGGGATACCACCGTTCGCGAACGCTTTGTTATAGGAACCCGGGAAGTCCTCGGGTGCGCATTCTGGCGCTTCTTCGTATCCGACCATCAAAGACGCGATGTATTCTGGTCCACCGATACCTTTGAAGAACTGGTTGATGCCCAAACCGTACGGGCCGTGAAAACCGGCACGACTTTTGGCCATGAGGCTTAGGTCTGGCGCGCTCTCAAGTGCTGAACCGGGAAAGTGGTCAACCGGTGTAGCCGGACGGAAATCGTCAAGCTCACTGTCGAATATTTCGAAGCGCTCCGAATAGGCACGTACCTGATCTTCGGGCAGATGTGGGCCACCGTCATCAGCCAATGTGCGCAACGGTACGAATTTCAGACCGTGGCACGCAGAACAAACTTCGGTGTAGATCTGAAGACCACGTTGAAGCTGGTTGGTGTCATAGGACCCAAACGGGCCTTCGAATGGGAAGTCAAAGTCTTCGACATGCGCTGCGCCACCCGCCGCAAAAGCGGCAGACCCAGTAAGGCCCAGGGCGACAACAGCCGATATGAAAGTTTTCTTGATCATTGTCATGGTCCTTACTCTGCTGGGTTGACCAGCGTCTTGGTGCCGCCAGTTTTCGCGTCATAGTGAGACGAGAAATCGGCTTCGATGGTGTCAGGCTGCGCCAACGGCTTCTCAATCACGCCAAGCAGCGGCAAGATGATCAGGAAGTATCCGAACCAATAGGCAGAGGCGATCAACGAAAGGCTTGCATATGGCTCTTCGGCGGGCATGGCACCAAGCCACATCAGCGCAAAGAAATCGAGGACCAGCAAGGCAAACCACCATTTGAACATCGGACGATACCGGCCCGACCGCACGCTTGATGTGTCCAGCCATGGTACCAATGCCATCACGACAATCGCACCGAACATCGCCAACACACCAAAGAACTTGGCGTCGATGATGCCGCCAGTCACGAAGGACGCGATCTGAACGACCCATACTTCAGAAGTAAAGGCGCGCAAGATTGCGTAGAATGGCAAGAAGTACCATTCAGGAACGATATGCGCAGGCGTCGAGAGTGGGTTCGCTTCGATGTAGTTATCAGGGTGGCCAAGATAGTTTGGCATAAAGCCGACGATCGCAAAGAAGATCACCAGGATTACGGCCAGCGCGAACAGGTCTTTCATGACAAAGTATGGCCAGAAGGGCAGTGTGTCTTTCTCTGCTTCTTCTTTCGATCCGCGACGAACCTCAACACCGGTTGGATTGTTGTTGCCGGTGGTGTGGAACGCCCAGATGTGCACGATAACCAGACCAGCAATTACAAACGGGAACAGATAGTGGAGGCTGAAGAAGCGGTTCAGCGTTGCGTTATCAACCGCTGGCCCACCCAAAAGCAGGGTTTGGATAGCTTCGCCAACGAAGGGCACAGCGCCGAACAGACCGGTAATAACAGTCGCACCCCAGAATGACATCTGACCCCATGGCAGAACGTAGCCCATGAATGCAGTGCCCATCATCAACAGATAGATCAGCATACCGATGATCCACGTGACCTCGCGTGGTGCTTTGTAGGAACCATAGTACAGGCCGCGGAAGATGTGGGCATATACTGCGATAAAGAACAGCGATGCGCCGTTCGCGTGCATGTAGCGCAGCATATAGCCGCCATTCACGTTACGCATGATGTGTTCAACCGAGGCAAACGCCTGATCGACATGCGGAGTATAGTGCATCGCCAAAACGATACCGGTGATGATTTGTAGCGCCAGACAGAACGTCAGAACGATGCCCCAGATCCACATCCAGTTCAGGTTCTTTGGTGTCGGGATCATCAATGTGTCATACAGCAGCCCAACAACCGGCAGGCGGCGATGCAGCCACTTTTCGCCGTTTGATTTTGGCTCGTAATGGTCGTGAGGAATTCCAGCCATTCTAGTTCTCCCTTAACCCAATTTGATCGTGGTTTCGTCCACGAATTCTGCAAGTGGCACCGGCAGGTTGCGTGGTGCTGGACCTTTGCGGATACGACCCGCCGTATCATAGTGTGAACCGTGGCAAGGGCAGAACCAGCCGCCAAAGTCGCCCGCATCGCCCAAAGGCACGCAGCCAAGGTGCGTACAAACGCCCATCATGACCAGCCAGTCTTCCTTGCCAACCATTGCGCGGTTTTCATCTGTAGCAGGCGCACCCGCTGGAATGTTGGCGTTTTCTGCGCCGGGATCGGGCAACTCAGACATCTTGACTTCGCGTGCTTTGGCGATTTCGTCTTCGGTGCGACGGCGGATAAAGACAGGCTTGCCCAACCATTTGACCGTCAACTGTGTGCCCGGCTCGACCGCTGAGACATCAACGCGGATAGACGACAGCGCCTTAACATCTGCGGATGGGTTCATTTGATTGACCAAAGGCCAGACTGCCGCGCCGACGGCGACCGCACCTGTACCTGCCGTGGCGTAGTAGAGGAAATCCCTCCGGGTGCCTGCGTGATCTTCTGCTTGGGACACGGGTTAACTCCAAATCGAGGGCCAAAAGGCCATTAATCCAAGGGGTGGCAAAAACACGCCTCCCGCAATTCTGTTGTTTACTAGCCGTATGGACTGCGCACGTCCAGATGCCTTTGACGTGCAAACGGTCGCAGGTAGGGGTTCAATGGTATTAAAACCCTGAAATTTTGCTAATTTATGCAGCTGGCGGCACAGTTGCTTGCATTGACGCTCGCGAATCAAAAGTTTTTGCCCATTTCGCCAGCGCATCGTTCCCTTTTCGCCAATTTCGGGCGTCGTGCCGGAAATCAAGATAACCAAGGGCACAGCCAACGGCGATTTGCCCCATATCCAGCGGGCCGGATAATTGGCTAACCCAGCGGGTGTTCAATGCAGCAACAGCGCGTTCGATTTTGCCCCACTGCCCCTCGATCCATTCAGGCATCTGCTTGTCTTCGGGTCGCATCCGCAATTCATAAATCATCGACAGTGCTGCATCCAGAATGCCGTCTGCCGTCGCCTCAAGCGTCAGGGTATCCCAGCGGCGCGCGCCTGTGGGGTACAGTTTGTTGCCCGCACGCTCATCAAGATAGGCGCAAATCACGCGACTATCATACAGTGTCGGCCCCTCGCTCCGCTCAAGCGCGGGCACTTTGGTCAGCGGGTTCTTGGACAGCAGCGCCGCGTCCGGTGCTAAAGGTGTGGTCGCCATCGTTTCCAGCGTCACATCGTCGATCTGACCGGTCTCGTGCAGCAGGACCATAACCTTGCGGACATAGGGCGAGGTCGGGGAATAATAGAGCTTCATCGTTGTCTCCTCCAAGAGTTGCGCCGACTATCACTGGCAAAGCCACTTGGTGCAATCTCTTGTTTTTTATCTCCCGACCGCATCACGCATCATTTTGGCGATGATTTCAGTCTCGGCCCCGAACCCATGCGCGGCCACACCGTCCGCGGCCCCCAGACGTACCGCATCTGTCTTGTTCTGGCTTAGCTTCCAAGTGCCATCAACGCCGGTGACGGTCATGCGGCATGGCACGATCATTCGCATCATCTTTTGCATCGTCTCATCTTGCATCTTGTCTGTCGTCCACGGCTTTTTGGGCAACAGCCTGCCCTCGTACGCCGCAGACTGGCGATCCAACAGGTCAAGCAGTTCATCCGCAGGCCGCGATTCAAGAACCCCGGTCAAATGAACCGCCACATAATTCCAAGTTGGAACCTGATCGTCGATGCCATACCAGTCGGGCGAAATGTAGGTGTCTCCACCGACAACGGCCAACTTTACCTTGATCGGCTCGGAAAGCACCCGCGCGATTGGGTTAGACCGAACCAGATGAAGGTCAGCAATATCGCCCGCTTCGTTCAACAGGAACGGCACGTGGGACATAAGCGGCCCATCATCCCCATTTGTGGCAAGCACACCGAACCCTCGTTCGCGGGCAAAGGCGATGTTCTTGGCAGTGTCTGCATCATGATAGATCGGGTTGGGGTGCATTTTCCTATGCCTTTTCAGCGATTCCATTTTTGGTATTGCAGACCAGCCCCTACCTTGGCAACTTGCACGTATTCTCAGGGCGGGGTGTAATTCCCCACCGGCGGTATGTGGCCTTGCGCCACGAGCCCGCGAGCGCAACGGCCCAATCGGGGCGGTTGGTCAGCAGATCTGGTGAGATGCCAGAGCCGACGGTCATAGTCCGGATGGAAGAGAATGCGTTTGCGCGGACCTTATTTGGGGCCGTTCGCAACCGTGATCGCCTTGGGTGACTTGTGTCGCTGACGAAAAAAAGGAGATCACTATGACACACACCCGCTACGCCTTTATCAAAGCCCGTTGGCATGCCGATATCGTTGATCGTGCCTATGACGGGTTTTCCGAAACCATCCCCACTGGTCAGATCGACGTGGTCGATGTGCCCGGCGCGTTCGAGATGCCTTTGATGGCGCAAACGCTTGCAAAGTCCGGCAAATATGACGCGATAATTTGTGCTGCTTTTGTCGTGGACGGCGGCATTTACCGCCACGATTTTGTCGCTTCAGCCGTTGTTGATGGTCTGATGCGAGTTGGATTGGATACGGGCGTGCCCGTTCTGTCCGTATCCCTGACGCCGCATCACTATCAGGAAACCGATCACCACAATGCAATCTACCGTGCACATTTTGTGGAAAAGGGCCGCGAGGCCGCATCAGCAGCACTTGGCATTGTCGCCGCACGCCAATTGCTGGACGCCTAAACAGTGCGGGCCTGCGCGTCAGGCCCGCTGCGCGGCGATGCTGGCAATGCCCAGTACATCCAGCACTTTGGCTTCGATCTGTTCGGCGTTCATGCCAGCAACCGCATACATATCGGCAGGGCTGGCCTGATCTATGAAGGTATCCGGCAAGACCATCGACCGAAACTTGAGCCCTAGATCGAACACACCCTCATCGGCCAAAAGTTGGGCGACATGACTGCCGAACCCGCCAACGGCACCCTCTTCGATCGTGATCAGGGCCTCGTGATCTGCCGCGAGCGTCAATATCATGTCGCGGTCCAGGGGTTTGGCAAAGCGCGCATCAGCAATCGTTGGTGTGATCCCCTTAGCCTGCAGTGATTCGGCCGCCTTTTCGACCTCTGCCAAACGTGTCCCGAAGGACAGCAACGCGACACGCTTGCCCTTTGCGATGATCCGGCCTTTGCCGATTTGCAACGGCACACCACGTTCGGGCATGTCAACGCCATTGCCCTCGCCGCGCGGAAACCGGAACGCAATCGGCCCGTCATTATGCGCAGCGGCGGTGGCGACCATGTGCACCAGCTCGGCCTCATCGGCGGCGGCCATCACGACCATCCCCGGCAGGTTGGCCAGAAACGCGACGTCGAAAGCACCAGCATGCGTCGCACCATCGGCCCCGACCAATCCTGCACGATCAATCGCAAAGCGAACCGGCAAGCGTTGGATCGCAACGTCATGCACAACCTGATCATACCCCCGCTGCAAAAACGTGGAATACATTGTGCAAAACGGTTTCATTCCGCCAGCAGCCAATGCGGCTGAAAACGTCACGCCGTGCTGTTCAGCAATGCCCACATCAAAGCACCGGCTAGGATAGCGTTCCGCAAACAGATTCAGCCCGGTGCCATCAGGCATGGCTGCCGTTACGGCGCAAATCTTGTCGTCTCTTGCGGCTTCAGCAATCAGGCTGTCCGCAAATACCCGCGTATAGCTTGGCGCGTTTGACGGCGCTTTTTTCTGCTCTCCGGTCAAAACGTTAAACTTGGCCGTGGCATGCCCCTTGTCTCGGGCTGCCTCAGCCGGGCCATAGCCCTTGCCCTTTTTGGTAATGACGTGGATCAGGGTCGGCCCCGTTGCCCGCGCCTTAACCGTGCGAAGGACAGGCAACAGCTGGTTTAAATCATGCCCGTCGATTGGACCCAAATACGAAAAACCCAGATGTTCGAACAATGTCCCGCCGACAGCCATGCCTTTCAGGATATCCTTGGCGCGCTTTGCCCCTTCGCGGAACGGGCCGGGCAGCAGACTAACCGCACCCTTTGCAGCCGCCTTGAAATCTTGAAACGGTTCTTCGGCGTATAAACGGCTTAGATAAGAGGACATCGCGCCAACAGGCGGGGCAATCGACATCTCGTTATCGTTCAAGATCACGAACATCCGTTTTTTGAGATGACCCGCGTTGTTCATCGCCTCGTATGCCATGCCAGCAGACATCGACCCGTCACCAATCACCGCAATCGCGTCACCCAGCCCCTCAGGCACAACGCCGCCCAAATCACGCGCAACGGCAAAGCCCAAAGCGGCAGAGATCGAGGTTGAACTATGGGCCGCGCCAAATGGGTCATAGGGGGATTCGCTGCGCTTGGTAAAACCGCTCAGTCCGTCCTTCATTCGCAAGGTACGGATGCGATCGCGCCGCTCGGTCAAAATCTTGTGCGGATAACACTGGTGCCCAACATCCCAAACCAGCTTGTCGCGCGGCGTATCAAACACGGCGTGCAAGGCGACTGTCAGTTCAACAACACCAAGACCCGCACCCAAGTGCCCGCCGGTTTCCGAAACGGCCGAAATAGTCTCCTCACGAAGTTCGTGCGAGAGCCTGATCAACTCAGCGTCAGAAAACTGTTTCAGGTCCGCAGGTCGCGCAACTCGGTCCAGCAATGGTGTCTCGGGTCTATCAGTCATCTGGCCCCTCCGCCGGATCAGCTTTTGCGCGCAATAACGAAGCGTGCTGCTTCTCGCAAGGTTTCTGCGTCGTCGCCATAAGGTGCTAAAGCATCGCAAGCCGACTGCACAAGCTCACGCGCCCGCACTTTCGCCGGCTCAAGACCCAGCAATGATACAAACGTTGCCTTGCCTGCATCCGCATCTTTGCCAACGGCCTTGCCCACAGTTTCCACGTCACCCTCAATATCTAAAATGTCGTCGGCAATCTGAAAAGCAAGCCCAAGATCACGGGCGTAGCGTTTCAACGGACCGGTATCATGGCCCGCCATGACCGGACCAGCGGTTGCTGCCCATTCAAACAACGCGCCAGTTTTACCCGCCTGTAAATCAGTGATCTGCGCAAGGCTCAACGGCTGGCTGGCGGTCTCGGCTGCGATATCCATCGCTTGCCCACCGACCATCCCACGCACACCGGACGCACGGGCCAATCCTGCGATCAACGCAACACGGGCGGCATCAGTGCACCCCGTGTTTGCAATCAGTTCGAATGCCAACGACTGCAACGCATCCCCAGCTAGAACGGCCGTCGCTTCATCCCACTTTACATGAACCGTTGGGTGCCCCCGGCGCAGCGCATCATCATCCATCGAGGGCAGATCATCATGAACCAACGAATAGGCATGAAGCGCCTCGATTGCACCGGCACAGGGTGCCGCCTGCGCATCCAGAATGCCGTGCAACCGCGCACTCTCAATCACGAGAAACGCGCGCAGCCCTTTGCCACCTGTGACCGCGTAGCGCATCGCCTCGGCGATCGTGCCATCTACACCGCCGAGCCCGTGCAAGATCTGCCCAGTAGCCAAATCGGCGGCATGGCGCAGCGCCTCATCAAAAGGTCGCGAAGCCAGGTCGTTTTCTGTCTGGATATCAAATCCCGTCAACAGCCGTCACCCCTGTCGGATTTCCATCCCCGTCCAAGGTGATCTGTGCGACTTTTTCTTCCGCTTCTTTCAGCTTGGCTTCACAGCGCTTTTTCAACTTTGCGCCCCGCTCGTACAGCGTGATACTCTCATCCAACGCCACATCGCCGCGTTCTAGCTGGCCCAATACCTTTTCAAGCTCAGCCATCGCCGCTTCAAAGCTCATTTCTTCTACCGCAGTTTCCGTCATCTCTGCCAAACCCCATCAGTCAAATCTGCATTGACCATAGACTGCCAAGCCCGCGCCTTCCAGACACTGCCCACAACTTCTCTAGTTCAAAATTATCCCACGGGGATCTGGGGGTGTGAAGCCCCCAATCAACAGTGGCCGACCTAGTCAGGTGCCAACATATAGCCCGCACCCCGAACGGTCTGGAGGTATCGTGGCTGCTTCGGATTGTCCTCAATTTTGCGCCGCAGGCGCGTGATCTGGACATCAACGGCACGTTCCTGCGCCTGCCCGCGATCCCGACCCAGGTCTTCAACCAACTTTGACCGGCTCAAAGCGACGCCTGGCTGGGCTGCAAAAATCCGCATCAACTGGATTTCAGTCGCTGTAAGCCGGACCAGATCGTCGCCCTGCCATAGCTCGCCCCGTTCAATATCATAGCGGATCGGCCCCATTGACAGAACCTTTGGCGCGGTATCTGAAACGCTGGTATCCGGCATGCGCCGCAAAATCGCGTTGATGCGCAGCAGCAATTCCTTTGGCTCGAACGGCTTTGCCAAATAGTCATCTGCGCCAGCCTCAAGCCCCTCGATCCGGTTGTCCGTCTCGCCCTTTGCAGTCAGCAGCAAAATCGGGGTCGTCATCTTTTCGCGCAGACTGCGCGTCAAGCTTAGGCCATCTTCGCCTGGCATCATCACATCCAGCACTATCAAGTCGAAATCCAATCCGGCCAAGATCCGTCTTGCATGCGCCGCGTCACGGGCCGAGGTTACCAAGAACCCGTGCCGCATCAAGAATTTCTGCAACAATGTCCGTATGCGTTCATCGTCATCAACGATCAGCAGATGCGCATCCATTTCGCTCATCCGCCATTCTCCTTGAGGCGCATATAGCTATGGCGCATTTCTGGGTCCATCATCGTCTCTAACACACTACGAAAACCCGCAACGGCCTCTGGCCCCGCTTCGCGAAAGGCGCTGCGCATCCGCACGCGCTGCGCGTCGGAAAGGCTCTGTTCAAGCGCGCGGCCTGCTTCGGTCAAATGCAAATGACGCTCCCGCTTGTCTGATTTTCCCACTTGGCTTTGCACAAGACCATCGGCGATCAGCGTGCGCAACACACGATTTAGGGACTGTTTTGTAACACCCAGCAAACCTAGTAGGTTGTTTACAGTTGTTCCCGGTGCGCGATTGATAAAGTGGATGGCGCGGTGATGCGCGCGGCCATAGGCCAGATCGACCAAAATCCGGTCCGGGTCAGCGGTAAAGCCCCGATAGGCAAAGAACATGGCCTCGATCGCCTGCCGCAGCTGTTCGTCGGTCAAGAACAACAGGTTCTCACCGGAATGGGAAGATGTGCCGCGTCCGTCTGCCATTGTTCTCTCCTGCAACTTCGGGGCCAACTTTACGTCAGCGTTGTTGACTTTCCAAGTGTCAAAGGCTAACGAATCCCATGTTTTGCGTAAGAAAATGTCCGATTTTGGCGCTTTTAACGCAACATTCGTAAATTACGATGACGCATCAAGGAAGGATTCACCATGGACGGTGCATATGATGATCGCGACGGCAAGATCTGGATGGACGGAAAAATGGTCGATTGGCGCGAAGCCAACGTCCACATTCTGACCCATGCCATGCATTATGCTTCGTCCGTATTCGAAGGCGAGCGGTGCTATAACGGTAAGATTTTCAAAAGCCGCGAGCATTCCGAACGCCTTCGTAAATCCGCCCAGTATCTAGATTTTGAGATCCCCTATACCGTGGATGAAATCGAAGCCGCCAAGTACGAAATGCTGCAAGCCAATGGCTGGACAGACGCCTATGTGCGCGCGCTCGCGTGGCGTGGTGCCGGCCCAGACATGGGCGTGTCGGCTGCGCGCAACCCCGTGCGGCTGGCAATTGCAGGTTGGGAATGGGGCAATTATTACGGCGACGCCAAGATGAAGGGGGCCAAGCTCGACATCTCCAAATGGAAGCGCCCTTCGCCCGAGACGATCCCGGTGCACGCCAAAGCGGCAGGTCTGTATATGATCTGCACCACGTCCAAGCATGCCGCAGAGGCCAAAGGCTGTTCTGACGCCTTGTTCATGGATTACCGTGGCTATGTGGCCGAAGCGACGGGTGCTAATATCTTCTTCGTCAAGGATGGCGAAGTTCACACGCCGCTGGCCGACTGCTTCCTTAACGGTCTGACGCGGCAGACTGTAATCGGAATGCTCAAGGAAAAAGGCGTAGTTGTTCACGAGCGCCGGATCATGCCGGAAGAGCTCGAAAGCTTTGAGCAGTGCTGGCTAACTGGCACCGCCGCCGAAGTTACGCCAGTTGGTCAGATTGCGGATTTCACGTTCGAGGTTGGTGCCCTGACTAGGGACATCTCTGAATCATATGAAAAGCTTGTTCGAGCGTAAGCCGACAGCCTAATATGCCAAACACTCAAACGGCGCGGGTCACCCCCGCGCCGTTCTTGTTTTCAGGGTAGCGTCAGTACAACGCGACCGGGTTGATCATCGCCTGAACTGTGCCTCTGATCAACGGCTGTCCCAAAACAAACATGAATTCCTTGACGCCGTCGCGCACAAGCGGGCCGGTGTTCATGGTTTCAAGAATGTAGATGCCGTTGTCTTTCAGCAGCGTCACGTGACCGTAGAAAACTTTGTCCCCTTCTTTGGCGGGGATCGCTTCAAGCCCCCAGGTGTCCGCACCAACGGCCATCGGGTTCATCGACGCGATATATACCGCACCCTCGTTGTTGAGGCCCGGTTCGGTCGATCCCCATGCTGCAGGGTCGCTTTCTAGCGTGCCATCAGTCCAACCAGTGTGGAACAAAACGATATCGCCTTCGTTGATCGTGATCTCTTGCGCATCCATCGCGGCTTTGATCTCGGCCTCGCCAAAATGTTCGCCGGCGGCCATCGTTTCCTTGCCGAAATGCTTGGCCATATCGATGATAACTGCACGGGCGACCAACGGCGGTACGGCATGTGTGCCCAGCTTGGTCAGGCCACCAATCGCGGAAATCTCCTTCTCGTCCAGACAGTTGTAGTATTGACCGTTTTCGCCTAGATGCCCCAACCCATCAAGCTGAGACCCGATGCCGATCCAAGTCTGGATGATATCGTCGTTATAATTGCCCTCGTAGCCAAAACTTGACAGCTTTTGTCCACCTTGCTGGTTCGGCTGCACAATTTGTAGACTTAATGACCGTGGTGGGAACGCGGGTGTATCCGGACCAATCACGATACCAAGCGGCATGGATTTACCCTGTTTGATCAGCTTCGCGGCCTCAAGCGTCCGATCTGTACTTACCAAGTTTGCAGATCCGATCTGATCATCCGCTCCCCATTTTGAGGCGGCACAATCTTGCGCCAAAGCGCTCGTCGCGGCGAAACCCAAGGCAAATGTCGCGGCCAGTATTGGTCTAAGTTGCATGTTATTTTCCCTCCCAGAATTGATGCGCTGATCCTTCTAAATTGAATGATTCCCGCACGGTTAAAGGATCACGCTAGCATGCTTTTCCCTCTTGCCACGAAATTTCACATGGGGTTGCGATAGCGGACTGGCCTAACTGGGCGTGCCTTGGGGCGTACTGCTGGCTTTGGCCTTTGAACGATCAAGTCCCAACTGCCGCTCACGCCAAATGATCAATACACCGCCCGTCATAACCAGCCCAGCACCGATCAAGATTGCAGGCGTGGGTACTTCGCTAAAGATCAGCCAGCCGATGATGGTGGCGAAAATCATCGACGCATAATCAAACGGTGCCAGCATTGAAACAGGTCCGAACCTGAACGAAGAGGTAATCATTATTTGAGCGATCCCACCGAGCAGCCCTGCCGAAACCAGCAATGCACAGACCCCCAACCCCGGAGCAACCCAAATCAATGGTCCCCAGTTCAAAACCTTGCCCAATGGCCAAGTGAGAAACGAAAGTACCGTCGCTGTAAGGGAAAAGAAGAACACGATCGCCGCAGTGCTGTCAGTTTGCACCAAACGGCGAACGTGGATTTGAACCAATCCGCGCATGATTGACGCCCCCAGCACCATAAGCGCCCCCATGGTCGCCATCTGCGAAACTGTGTCGCCACTGACCGTAAAGCGCGGAAACAAGACGATCAGGACGCCAACCAGCCCGACGGCAACGGCCGACAGGCGAAATACCCGCACACGTTCGCCCAGAAAAACCGCGGCGAAAATGACTGTGAACAATGGTGTTGCATAGCCGATTGCGGTGACTTCCGGCAAAGGCAGCAAGCTGAGCCCGCCAAAGGTAAGTCCCATTGCCGTCGTCCCAAAGACACCCCGCCAGACATGACCCATCAGATTTGACGGCTCTAATCCGTGGCGGAGATCGCCACGCTGCCAAAGCCAAAGGATGATGATAGGAAAGGCAAAGAACGACCGAAAGAAAACGGCCTGTGCCGCGGGGACGGTTTCAGTCGCCGTTTTAATGATTGCGGACATAGCTGTGAATAAAAACACTGCCCCCAGCTTGAGGGCAATAGCCCGTCCGGGGCGGTGTTCTGTCATGGTAGCAGCCATTCAGGATGCTTGCGCCCCAGTTAACCAAAGAGCAAGACCTTGCAGACGAAGTGCCGGAAAATGTGTAGTTTTCCGATCAGCCTAGCCGATGATGCCCTGATTTTTACCAACCTGCCCACGGTGCAGTAGCATGTGATCCAACAAGACGCAGGCCATCATCGCTTCGCCCACCGGCACTGCGCGAATGCCTACACAAGGGTCGTGGCGGCCTTTGGTAATAATCTCGGTATTCTCGCCAGATTTCGTAATTGTCTTGCGGGTCGTCAGGATGCTTGAGGTCGGTTTGACCGCGAAACGCACGACAATATCCTGCCCTGTGCTGATCCCGCCCAAAATACCGCCAGAATGGTTCGACGAATAAACAGGGCCATCGGGCCCCATGCTAATCTCGTCTGCATTCAACTCACCGGTCAGCATTGCAGCCGACATGCCTTCGCCGATCTCGACGCCTTTGACGGCGTTAATGCTCATCATTGCGGCGGCCAGATCGGTATCCAGCTTGCCATAGACCGGCGCGCCAAGCCCCGCAGGTACACCGCGTGCAGTCACTTCGATAATCGCGCCGACCGATGACCCGGACTTGCGCAGACCATCCAGATAATCCGCCCAATCGCCCGCTGCTTTCGCATCAGGCACCCAGAACGGGTTTTGTTCGATCTGGCCCCAATCGAACGCATCGCGGTCGATCTTATGTGGCCCCATCTGCACCATATAACCGGTGATCTGAACATTCGGCGCAATCGCCTTGATTGCTTCGCGCGCCAAGCCTCCGGCGGCCACCCGCGACGCCGTTTCACGCGCTGATGACCGCCCGCCACCGCGATAATCGCGGATGCCGTATTTCTGAAAATAGGTGATGTCGGCATGGCCGGGGCGGAACTTGTCTTTGATATCGCCATAATCTTTCGACCGCTGGTCGGTGTTTTCGATCATCAACTGGATCGGCGTTCCGGTGCTGACCCCTTCGAACACGCCCGACAGAATGCGCACCTCGTCGGCTTCGCGCCGCTGGGTCGTGTATTTGTTCTGGCCCGGTTTACGCTTGTCCATCCACTGTTGGATCATCGCTTCGTTAATCGGCACGCCAGGGGGGCAGCCGTCAACCGTGGCACCCAAGGCAGGCCCGTGGCTTTCGCCCCAGGTGGTCACGCGGAAAAGATGGCCAAAGCTGTTGATCGACATATCGGGTGCTCCTTTGGCCGTGATCCATAACGGGGTGGTCCACCTGCCTCAAGGGATTTCGCCTTGCAAGCTGCTGGCAACCATTCTACCGATAAGGCACCTCGGGGGGCCTATGGCTGAGATGTGCATCGCACGGACCCGTTGAACCTGAACCGGTTAACACCGGCGGAGGGAAGGTCTGGACATCACTCCAACGCTTTCTGACGCCGCATTTTGGAGGATGCCATGAAGTATCTTACACTTGCTGCCACTACGTTTCTTGCGACCTCGGCCCTGCCTGTATCAACGCTGGCCGACACGCCTGAATTGGTGGTCTATACCTATGACAGTTTTGTTTCCGATTGGGGTCCCGGCCCGGTGATCGAAAAGGCGTTCGAAGAAACCTGCGCCTGCGATCTAAAGTTTGTCGGCATGGGTGATGGCGCGGCCTTGCTGGCGCGGCTAAAACTTGAAGGCGCGCGGTCTGACGCGGATTTAGTGCTGGGGCTGGATACCAGTCTGATCGCGACGGCCAAGGAAACTGGACTGTTTGCGCCCACAACCGTCACCGCAAATTACGACCTGCCAATTGCGTGGACCGACGATAGTTTTGTCCCCTACGACTGGGGCTATTTCGCGTTCGTGCACGGCACAGATCTTACACCGCCTGCGAATTTCAAAGCGCTGGCCGACAGTGACCTGAAAATCGTTATCCAAGATCCACGGTCTTCAACCCCCGGCTTGGGTCTGCTGATGTGGGTCAAGGCGGCCTATGGTGATGACGCCCCCGCAATCTGGGAAGGGTTGGCCGATAACGTCGTGACCGTGACCAAGGGCTGGTCCGAAGCTTATGGTCTGTTCCTTGAGGGGGAGGCCGACATGGTGCTGAGCTATACCACCTCACCCGCCTATCACCTGATCGCCGAGGAAGACGCGAGCAAAGCCGCCGCTCAGTTCGACGAAGGCCACTACATGCAGATCGAAGTTGTCGGCAAACTGGCGGGCAGTGATCAGACAGAATTGGCCGATGCGTTCATGCAGTTCATGGTGTCAGATGCGGCGCAATCGGTGCTGCCCACGACCAACTGGATGTACCCGGCGGTGATACCGGCGGATGGACTGCCGAAAGGGTTCGACACATTGACTACCCCAGAAAAGGCACTGTTGATCCCGAACGAAGACATCCCTGCCCTTCGTGAAGAGGCGTTGGCTGAATGGCTCTCCGCTCTCTCGCAATAAGTACGAAAACAGGGATCAGCGCGGCTGCTTTGGTGGTCGGGCTGATCTTTGCTGCACTTGGGGCAGTGCTGACGCGTGCAGAGTTCAGCAGCGACCTTGGCCCGGCAGATTGGTCGGCGATCCGCTTTACTGCTGTCCAAGCTGTAATATCGGCTGTCGTCTCGACTTTGCTTGCCATTCCAATTGCCCGCGCCTTGGCCCGCAGGCGATTTATCGGGCGTGGTCTGTTGGTGACTTTGCTGGGTGCGCCGTTCATCTTGCCTGTGATCGTTGCGGTATTGGGTCTGCTGACTGTTTTTGGGCGGGCCGGATGGTTGAACATGGCATTGTCAGCCCTGAACCTGCCAACGCTATCTATCTACGGGCTGCATGGGGTGGTGCTGGCGCATGTGTTCTTTAACCTGCCACTTGCCACGCGGTTGATGCTGCAAGCGTGGCAGACAATTCCTACCGAACGGTTTCGCATGGCCGCCCAGCTTGACCTGACTCCACGTGCAGTTTTTCAAAGCATCGAATGGCCAATGCTGCGCCAAATCGTGCCAGGAACAGCCGCGTTGATCTTTGTGATATGTCTGACCAGCTTTGCCGTGGCATTGACCCTAGGCGGCGGTCCCCGCGCGACAACCATTGAACTGGCAATCTATCAAGCATTCCGGTTTGATTTCGACCTAAGCCGTGCCGCTGTTTTGTCACTGGTGCAGTTGACGCTGGCGGGCAGCGCTGCCTTGCTGGTCCTATGGATCATCCCAAGCGTCAGTTTGGGGGGCGGCCAAGACCGCCCGCGCCAGCGTTGGGATGCGAACCGTGGCGTTCAGCGAGTGATCGACAGCGCTGCGATCACTGTTGGCGCAGCGTTTGTGCTGTTGCCTTTGGCTGCCGTCGTTACACGAGGCCTTGCGGGCATTTTACTAACACCCGCGAGCGTTTGGCTGGCATCGGTTACCTCAATCGGCGTTGCCTTGGTCAGTATCGCCGTTCTGCTAGTGCTTGCGCTGCCAATGGCGGGCTGGATCGCCACCGCGAAACGCGGAAGCGTCGAGGCGATTGGGCTTTTCGGTGTTGCCGCGTCCCCCCTGATGATTGGCACGGGATGGTTCATTTTGATCGATCCCTTCGCTGATCCTATTGCACTTGCCTTGCCTGTGACGGCATTGGTGAATGCCCTGATGGCCCTGCCTTTTGCCCTGCGCATTCTGGTGCCACCCTTGCGTGACACGGTGCAGGTTTATGGACGTTTGTCCCAGGCGCTGTCTTTGCAGGGCTGGTCGTTTTGGCGTTGGGTGGCGCTGCCGCGGTTGCGGCCGCAAATCGGCTTTGCAATGGGACTGACAGGGGCGTTGTCTATGGGGGATCTTGGCGTGATCGCCCTGTTCGCCGATCAAGACCGCACAACACTGCCCTTGCAGATGTACCGCCTTATGGGCAGTTATCAGATGGAGGCTGCGGCCGGTGCCGCGTTGATCCTTTTGACGCTGTCACTGGGCATCTTTTGGATATTCGACAAGGCAGGGCGTATGCATGCTGAAGCTTGAACAAGCCGTCATCACCCAAGATGATTTTTCACTGCGGGCCGATCTACTGATTGAACCAAAGAAGAGATATGCTGTCATTGGCCCATCAGGCGCTGGTAAATCAACGCTGCTTGGGGCGCTGTGCGGGTTTGTGGCCATCACCTCCGGAAAATTGACATGGCAAGGTCAGGACATCACTGACGTCGCCCCCGGCGCGCGGCCCATGACGATGCTATTCCAAGACAACAACCTGTTTCCGCACCTCAGCATCAAGCAAAATGTCGGGCTTGGCCTGCGCGGCGATCTGCGCCTGCAAGCCGACGAGAGGGCGAAAGTGGAAAGCGCCCTGTCTCGGGTTGGTCTGGCAGATATGGCCGATCGAAAGCCGGGATCGCTGTCAGGCGGCCAGCAAAGCCGGGCTGCACTTGCGCGCGTATTGGTTCAGGCGCGGCCATTGGTTTTGCTGGACGAGCCTTTCGCAGCCCTTGGGCCTGCTTTGCGAAAAGAAATGCTGGAATTGGTGAAACAACTAGTCACTGAGACAGGCGCGTCCCTGATCATGGTCACCCACGACCCCAACGATGTGATGCAGATCGCGGACGAGGTCATATTTGTCGTCAATGGTACCGCACATGCCCCCGAACCAGCACAAGCGCTGATGGATAATCCGCCGCCTGAACTTCGCGCCTATCTGGGGTAATCAGAACACCAGAAAATAAAACACCGCCGCGACAATGATCATCAAAAGATATCCCAAAAGCACGTACAGCCCGTCGCGCGTGAACAAACCGAAAGCAAACAATGCCACCGTGCCGCCGCCAAAAGACGATGCAAAGGGCACGAATTCTAAAAACGGCCACCCCATTGGCACGATCGTACAACTCAGCAGTGTGAAGCCCCGCATTGGGCCTTTCGTCATAAATTGCATACGTTTGCCGGAATGTCTGTCAAAGAATGAACACGGCTTCCGCAGCCACCGAACTGCACTATGCAGATGTTTTGATTTTATCTGCTTGCTCAGCAGAAATCTCGGCAACCACAATCGCCTACGTCCCCAAAATGCCTGCGCTGATAGGGTGAACACAAGAATTCCGATAAAAGTCGAAACGCCAATTACGCCCGATAACGGCGACACCAGCAGGAGCGAAGCGAAGCAAGCAAGATGAATGGTGTGATGGACCTGTCGCCGAATTCATCCAGAACATCACCTAATGTCACGTAATCCCGCTCGGCTGCGGCTTGCAAGCTATCCAGCAAGTCGTTCAAACTGTTGTCGTTCGCGGTCAGCACAGGACCCCCAAGATCAGCCTTCCAAGGCAAGCATCGCCTTCAGCCCGGAACGATAGGTCGGGTATGTCGGCTTCCAACCCAACGCATTCTTGATCAGGTCGTTCCGTACCTTTTTGCTTTCCGCGTAAAAGCTGCGGGCCATTGGGGTCATCTCGGCGTCATCAATCGCGATGGCGGGCGGAACGGGTAGGCCCAACAGTTCGGCCGCATGTGCAATGACGTCTTGGGGCGGGGCCGGGTCGTCGTCGCACAGATTATAGATCGCGCCGGGGTCAGGCCTGTTCAGGGACAAATCCAAGGCCTGCGCAATATCATCGACATGAATGCGCGAAAATACCTGGCCGTCTTTAATGATCCGTCGCGCAGTACCGGCTCGCACTTTGGCAAAGGGACCTCGCCCGGGGCCATAGATGCCCGCCAGCCGAAAGATATGCAGCGGCAGATCGGGTATCGCCTGCCAACGTGCCTCTGCATCGGCACGCGCTTGGCCCCTATTTGTTGACGGGGTCAGGGCGGTAGTTTCATCAACCCAACCACCGCCGTGGTCGCCATAAACGCCGGTCGTCGACAGATAGCCAAGCCAACGCAATTCGGGCGCGGCGCGGGCGATGTCAGCATGGGCCGCGTTCAAAACTGGATCCCCGTCCGGACCCGGGCCCGCAGAAATCAATATATTGGGAAATGAAGCCACAAGCGCACCCAGATCAGCGCCCGGCCAGACAACGGGCTCTACCCCGGTTGCGGCGATCTTATCCATCTTATCAGCGTTGCGTGTTGTACCAACGATGCGCCACCCGTTGGGCAGCAACCGTTTTGCCAACGCCTGCGCACTATAGCCGTGGCCAATCGATAGCAGCGTCTTGTCCATCAGTTCAGCCCTGTTCCTGCGGCAGCTTGATCCGCTTGCCTGTGGGCACAAGTTCGTTGATCTGTGTGATATGCTCGGGCAGGCATTTGGTCATGAAATCATATGTCGTGACGACGTGCTTGCGTGCGGCAGGGCCTAAATGGGCATATTTGGCAGGCGCGGACAGCACATCGACCACCTGATCGGCCAAGGCCGTGGGATCGAAAAAGTCGCACAGCAATCCAGTCTCACCATGGGTGATCGCCTCGCGTACGGGTGCCACATCGGAGGCAACGATCGTTGCCTCCATCGACATGGCTTCAAGCAGCGACCACGACAGTACAAACGGCATCGTCAAATACAGATGGCAGCGGCTGATTTGAACGATCTTCTGATAGTTCTCATAGGGCAACTTGCCCAAGAAATGTACTCTGCTCCAATCGACATCGCTGCCGACCTCGGCCTCCATCTCGGCGCGAAGTCCGCCGGGGTGCTTGCTTTTACCACCATAAGACGTGTCATTTCCGCCCAACACCAAAACCCGCGCATTGGGGCGTTCTTTTAGTATCTTCGGCAGCGCACGCATGAACACATGATACCCCCGCGTCCGTTCCAGATTACGGGCAATATAGGTGACGATCTCGTCTTCGCGGGTCAGCTCATGATCAAGTCGGCCCAGCTTTAGCCGCACCTTGGGGTTCGGTTTCAGCTGATCCGTCCGGATACCGTCGTGGCAGACATACAGTTTGTCGTGAAAGCTTTCTGGGAAACGGTCGCGCTGCCAATAGGTCGGGCTAAGCCCCAAATCGACAGTTTCTATGTTTGCCAGCGGCACCGCATTGCGTGCCCGCAGCAAAAACGCCGTGTCTTCGGTTACCGGATCTTCGGGGTCAAAGCCGACAGGACCACCGCTATCGCTGTAGAAATATTCGAAAAAACCAATGATCGGCACATCGGGCCAAACGTCCTTGAAAAAGGTCAATTCGCCCCAGCCGACGTGGCCAATAACGATGTCGGGCTTAAAACCTTCGGTCTTTTCAATCCGGCGCGCAGCACGGGCGGCACCCAAACCGTTTCCGGCACATTCTTCCCAGTTCTTGGAGAGGCCATAGGCATCTTTGGCGGGCTTGTGGTGGGTCTTGTAAATCCGCGATTCCACCCCTTTGAAACTTGGGGGATTTTGCCGCTGCGTGAGAAAGTAAATCTGGTGTTCGCCCGTATCTGCCAGCCATTGCACTAGTTCACGATACTGACCCGGCATATTTTGGTGAACAAACATGATTTTCATTGGTATTGCCCGAAAGTGACTGATGCCATTTCAGATAGCCCAAGCCCGTCACGCATTGCAAACACTGGCTTTATTTGCCCTTCCAAACCGGATCGCGTTTTTCGGCAAAGGCGCGGGCCCCCTCCATCTGATCCTCTGATGAATAAAGTTTATCGACAGACTCGAGCTGCCGCCCAGTAATCCGGTTCATTGCGTCCTGAAACTTTGAATCCTCGGCATCGCGCACGATTTCCTTGATCGCGGCATAGACCAAGGGCGGTCCAGATGCCAAAAGCCGCGCCAGTTCCCACGCGCGATCCATCAGTCGATCCGCCGGCAGAATTTCGTTGACCAGACCCCAGCCTTTCGCCTCGCTTGCGTCAAACCAACGGCCGGTCAGCAACAATTCCATCGCAATGTGGTACGGAATGCGCTTTGGCAGCTTTACGCTGGCGGCATCCGCGACGGTACCCGACCGAATTTCAGGGAGCGCAAAGGTCGCGTGATCGGCCGCTAGGATCATATCCGCGCTCAACGCCAGTTCCAGCCCGCCACCACATGCAATGCCATTTACTGCAGCGATCACAGGCTTGTTCATACCGCGCAATTCCTGCAACCCGCCAAAGCCGCCCACGCCATAATCACCATCCACCGCATCACCATCAGCGGCCGCCTTCAAATCCCAACCGGGGCAGAAAAACTTGGGGCCAGCGCCGGTGATAATCGCAACGCGCAGGTCAGGGTTATTGCGAAAGTCGCGAAATACCTCTCCCATTACCCGCGAGGTTTCCAAATCGATTGCATTCGCTTTTGGCCGGTCTAATGTCACCAGCAGAACGTTTCCGTCGATTTCAGTTCTTACAACATCCATGACATTTTCCTTTTATGTGCGGCGGATCAGGGCATCGACAGCAATGGCGCTGTCAGTTCCGCAGATCAACGGGTTAACCTCAACCTCGCTGATCGCATCTTGATGAGCAATCACATAAGCCTGAACTGCCATGATCGCCTGCGTGATCGCGCCAAGGTCGGCGGCGGGCTTGCCACGATATCCATTCAGCAAAGGCGCAATGCGCAAATTTTGCATCGCGTCATGTATCTGTGACGGCGTTACTGGCAGCAACATTGATACTGTGTCCTGCCAAAGTTCTGTCAGCACGCCACCTGCCCCGATCGTCAGCAAGAACCCGTGCGCGGGATCACGGGTCACTCCCACCAACAGCTCCGCCACCGGGTCTGCAATCATCTCTTCAACTAGGAAACTTTCACTCTGCATGGCCTTTGCTCGGGCCTCAACCTCGTCGGGTGTAAGCCCCACTATCACGGCACCGGCCTCTGATTTATGGGCCAGACCTTGGCCTTTCAGCACGATCAGCCCGCCGATCTCTGCGGCGACGGCACCGGCCTCTGCCGCGCTGTGTGCCGCGCGTCCCTTCGGGACCCTCAGGCCAAACGACCCAAGCATTTCCTTTGCAGCGCCTTCAGGTATCAAACACGCGTCGCGGTCAGTTCCGGGCTGCAAAGGCGGCACGGAATCCGGTTGCACATTGAATGCCGCGGCCTCTGCCGCCGCTATAGCTTCGGTCAGGCCGAAGATCGGTATCACTCCCCCGGCAATCAGCCGATCCACAACGTCACTAGGGATCAATTCCGGCAATGTCGCGACAACGGCAACAGGCTGCCCCGAAAGGGCACGAAGGTTCAGCGCGGCTTGCGTGGCACATTCCCAATCGCTGGCATCCGTATGTGGGTAGTCGACAATGAGCAGCGTCAGCCCAATATGATCAGCCGCCATCGGCAGCCAAGCCGCTGTCATCTTTTCAACATCACGCCAGACATAGGTGTTGTAATCCAGCGGGTTCGACAGCGCGACCATCGGACCAAGCGCACTGCGCAACGCCGTCTTTTGCGTCTCGGTCAGGTCGGGGAATGACACGGCGCGGCCATGTGCTGTATCTGCAGCCAAACTTGCCTCTCCGCCCGAACAGCTGACCGATGACAACAGAGGCATCTTAAGCGGGCCGTTAACATGAAGCACCTTTAGCGTCTCAAGAAAGCAGGGCAGATCGCGCACTCTTGCTATCCCTAACCGACGCAGCAACGCTGCTGCCCCCGCATCCTTCCCGGCAAGAGAGGCCGTATGCGACACCGTCGCACGCTGCGCCTGATCCGATGCACCGACCTTGAGAGCGATCAATGGTATGCCTTTTTCCGCCGCAGCTATGGCCAGCCTGTGCCAAGCATGCGTGTCAGAAAAACCCTCGATATGCAGACCAATGGCTGTGACCCTTGGATCGTCCAACAAAGCCAAAGCAATATCAGCTTGCCTGGTCTGGGCCATGTTGCCGCAGGTCACCATATAGGCAATCGGTAACCCGCGTTGCTGCATCGTCAGATTGATCGCAATATTGGAAGACTGGGTCAGAACCGCGACACCGCTGTCCACAGCGCGGCAGCCATGCTGGTCCGGCCATAAAAGCGCACCATCCAAAGCATTGATGAACCCATAGCAGTTAGGGCCTAAAATTGGCATAGATCCGGCTGCCGACACCAACTGTGCTTGCAACGCCGTTGCAGTATCGTCCTCGGCGTCTGCCTCAGAGAATCCGGATGCGAAACAAACTGCGCCGCCTGCTCCCATTGCTGACAACTCTGCTACCACATCAACTGTGGTTAGCCGGTTCACTCCTATGAACGCAGCATCCGGTACCTCGGGCAGATCTCCCAAAGAAGGGACAGCTTTAATCCCTTCAAAGCCAACACCTTTAGGGTGAACGATGTATAGGTTGCCCTGAAACCCCATTCGTTTCGATTGCTTGATCACCTGTGCGCCCCAAGACCCGCCACCAATCAAGGCGATCGATTTCGGTCGCAGCAATCGTTTCAGGTCACGCTTCATACACGCTCACCCCGAAATGGCGGCAGAACATCAAGCGCCCAGTTCACGCAGCATCTCTCGGCTAATGATGTGGCGCTGGATTTCGCTGGTACCGTCCCAAATCCGTTCAACCCGCGCATCGCGCCAGAAACGTTCGATGGGATAGTCATCCATCAACCCCATACCGCCATGCAATTGAAGGGTGGCGTCCGTCACGCGGGCTAACATCTCTGACGCATAAAGTTTGGCGCTCGCGATTTCACGGTTCGCGGGCAGACCTTTGTCCAAACGGTCCGCAGCGGCCAGCGTCAGCAGATCGGCCGCGTCAATTTCGGTTATCATATCAGCGAGCTGAAAGCTTACGCCCTGAAATTTGCCGATCTTCTGGCCGAACTGTTCACGCGTTGCAGCGTAATCCATCGCATAGTCAAACACCCGCCGCGCCCGGCCAACAGACATGGTCGCGACCGTAATGCGCGTGGCGTAAAGCCATGTATTCATGACGTCGAAACCGCTATCGACTTCGCCCAAAACCTGCGCATCCGGCAAGCGGCAATCGTCAAATTCCAGGATCATATTCTTATAGCCACGGTGGCTGACTGATTTGTACCCGTCGCGGATCGTAAAGCCTGGCGTGCCTCGGTCGACCAGAAAGGCGGTAATACGCTTTTTCGGGCCTTTGGGCGTCATATCTTCACCCGTCGCGATGAAAACGATGATAAAATCAGCGTGGTCTGCCCCCGAGATAAAATGCTTGGTTCCATTCACCACCCAATCGCCGCCATCACGCTTGGCCATGCACTTCATTCCACGCACGTCTGAACCGGCACCCGGTTCTGTCATCGCCAGCGCATCCATCCGTTCGCCGCGTACAGCGGGCATCAAATAGCGGTCGATCTGTTCGCCTTCACAGGCCATCAAGATATTCTGCGGCCGACCGAAAAAGTGGTTCAACGCCATGGACCCGCGACCCAACTCTCGTTCGACCAGCGCGAACTCCAAATGGTTCAGCCCAGCGCACCCCACGCTTTCGGGGAAGTTGCAGGCATAGAAACCCAGATCAATCGTCTTGCGCTTAATCTCGTCTGCGATCTCTTGCGGGACTTCGCCAGTTTGTTCGACAAGCGTCTCGTGAGGATAAATCTCTTTCTCAACAAAGCTGCGCACCGTGTCGGCGATCATCAGGTTTTCTTCGGATAGGCCGTAATTCATGTGTGATTTCCCAATATGCCGAGGTTAATGCGCATAGTTTGATCCTTCTTCATCCAATATCGCCTTTAGCTCTGCCAGATGGCGCGCGTCTTGCTCGGGGTAGTTTTCCAGTTCTTGCGCGGTTTTCTCAGCGATGTCGTCAGGTACACGGCGCAAGGGCATGCCAGTTTGCAAGGCGCGAATATATGTCTCGGCGGCGCGTTCGAAATAGAACAGGCGGTTAAAGGTATCCGCTACGGTATCACCAATCACAAGAACACCATGACTGCCCATGACCATCACCTTTTGCTTGGGGTCGGTCAGCAAGGCGGCACAGCGCGCGCCTTCATCTTCAAAGGCCAGTCCACCGTAGCTTTCGTCAATCACAACGCGGTTGAAAAACGTGCAGCAGTTTTGATCAATCGGCGGCAAGCGGCTGTCCTGCAAGGTTGCCAGCACTGTCGCGTGGATCGAATGTACATGCATGACGCAGCGGGCATGGGCGCAAGCGCGGTGCACCCCACCGTGCAAACCCCAAGCAGTTGGGTCGGGCGCGTCAGGCCCATTCAGCGTTTCAGGGTTGTTGGCATCCACTTCAATCAAATCGCTGGCTTTGACCCTGCTGAAATGCACTTGGTTCGGGTTCATCAAGAACTTTGTACCATCGTCATTCACGGCAAGGCTAAAGTGGTTCGCGACCCCTTCGTGCATGTTCAACCTTGCGGTCCAACGGAAAGCAGCGGCCATGTCGACACGTTCCTGCCAATGGTCCATGTTTTGACGGATTTGCGTCACGGTCATCTTCGTCTCCCTGTTTTTGCGCAAGTGATCGGCATTCCTTGCGTCGCATAACCTTGAACCTCGTGCAATCTTCGTGTCAACGTCAGCCATGACACATGCTCCCTTCCCTTCTTGGCCCGATGTGGCTGCACAATTAGTATCGGTCGCTGCAGGGCGCGCGGCGGCGGATATGATTATTGCTGGCGGCACGTGGGTCAACGTCCACACCCGAGAAACGTTGCCCGACCATGACATCGCCATTGCCGCAGGCCGCATTGCTTTTGTTGGACCTGATGCCAGCCATTGCAAAGGCGACGATACACAAGTGATCGACGCGAAGGGTCGTTTTATGATCCCCGGGCTTTGCGACGGGCATATGCATATTGAGAGCGGTATGCTGACGCCTGCGGAATTTGCCCGCGCTGTGATCCCTCATGGCACCACGTCGATGTTTACCGACCCACATGAGATCGCCAATGTTTTGGGCCTCGAAGGCGTGCGGATGATGCATGACGAGGCGCTTTTGCAACCGATCAATATTTTCACGCAGATGCCTTCTTGTGCGCCTTCTGCGCCGGGAATGGAGACGACAGGTTTCGAAATCACCGCCGAGGATGTCGCCGAGGCGATGGAATGGCCCGGCATCATTGGTTTGGGCGAGATGATGAACTTTCCCGGAGTGACGAACGGCGACGAAAAGATGCTTGCCGAAATCGCCGCGACCCAGCGTGCAGGAAAAACCGTGGGCGGGCATTATGCCTCGCCTGATCTTGGGCCTGCATTTGCGGCCTATGTGGCTGGCGGACCTGCAGACGATCACGAAGGCACATGCGAAGCCGATGCAATTGCGCGATTGCGCCAAGGGATGCGGTCGATGATCCGGCTGGGGTCGGCGTGGTATGATGTGGAGACGCAGATTACGGCGATCACCGAAAAAGGGCTGGATTCGCGAAATATGATCCTGTGCACTGATGATTGCCATTCAGGCACGTTGGTAAATGACGGGCACATGAACCGCGTTGTACGCCATGCGATTGATTGCGGCTGTGACCCGTTAGTGGCCTTGCAAATGGCCACGATCAATACGGCCACCCATTTCGGTCTAGAGCGCGAAATTGGATCGCTGACCCCCGGACGGCGGGCCGATGTGATTTTGACCTCTGATCTAGAGACACTTCCAATCGAGACTGTGATCGCGCGCGGGCAGATCGTGGCGCAGGCTGGTGAATGTGTCGTGGATTGTCCGCACTTCGACTGGCCCGAAAAGGCACGCCAAACCGTTCATATGGGCAAAACGTTGGAAGCGGCCGATTTTCAGATTGACGCCCCCAAGGGTGCAAATGCGGTCACTGCCAATGTCATCGGTGTTGTCGAAAACCAAGCCCCCACCCGAGCACTGAAGTTTGAGCTGCCGGTCACCGACGGGCGCGTCCAAACCACTGGCGAGGTTTGCCAGATTGCGCTGGTGGAACGGCACCGTGCGACGGGCACTGTGGTAAATGCTTTTGTCTCGGGCTTTGGCTATAGCGGCCCGATGGCTATGGCATCGACTGTGGCCCATGATAGCCATCACATGATAGTTGTCGGTACCGATGCCAATCACATGGCAATGGCCGCGAACCGACTGGGCGAGGTCGGTGGTGGTATCACGATCTTTAAAGAAGGAGAAGAACTGGCGTTGGTCGAACTGCCCATAGCAGGACTGATGTCCGACAGCCCCGCATCTGAAGTGGCCAAGAAAACCGAAGCCATGATGCAAGCCATGCGGGACTGCGGTTGCACTCTAAACAACGCCTATATGCAGCATTCATTGTTGGCGTTGGTCGTGATCCCCGAATTGCGCATCTCGGACCTTGGCCTTGTCGATGTCCGAAGTTTTGAATTTATCCCATTATTCGAGCCAACATCATGACCCGTATTCTAAGCCCAGACAGCCCGCCCGCCGAGAAGTTCACCGATGCGACGAAAGCCGTCGAGCATCTGATCGCGTTGTACAGTCAGGCCACCGGTTTCTTGACCGAAAATTTTCAGAAAGCCATGGATGACGCGCCGCCTGCCACACGTATCAGGGCGTTTTATCCTGAAATCCGTTTCACGACCTCAAGCTATGCTCGGGTCGATTCCCGCCTTTCCTTTGGTCATGTATCGAACCCCGGCACCTATGCTGCGACAATCACCAGACCCGAATTGTTCAAGAATTACCTGGCCCAACAAATCGGCCTGCTGATCGAAAACCACGGCCAGCCAGTTGTCATTGATGTGTCCGACACGCCGATTCCGGTGCATTTTGCCGTTTCAGGCGACGCCGCAATTACGATACCTCAAGACGGTGCGGCGGATTTCACATTGCGGGACATTTTTGATGTGCCCGATCTAAGCACAACAAATGATGACATTGTAAACGGAACCTATACACCCGCCGATGGCGTCGGTGCCTTGGCCCCGTTCACTGCTCAACGTGTCGATTATTCGCTCGCACGGTTGGCACATTATACAGCTACCGATCCCGAACACTTTCAGTGCCATGTGTTATTCACAAACTATCAGTTCTACGTGACCGAGTTTGAGGAATACGCCCGCGCCATGTTGCGCGACCCCGACAGCGGCTATACCTCTTTCGTCGCTACTGGAAATATTGAAATCACAGACGGCGACGAGCCTTTACCTGATACGGCCAAGACACCGCAAATGCCAACTTATCACCTGAAACGCGCAAACGGGTCCGGCATTACACTGGTGAACATAGGTGTCGGCCCGTCGAACGCGAAAACAGCCACCGACCACATCGCCGTGCTGCGCCCTCATGCGTGGCTGATGGTGGGGCACTGTGCCGGACTGCGCAACACACAACAGCTTGGCGATTTCGTGCTCGCCCATGCCTATCTGCGCGAAGACCACGTGCTGGACGATGATCTGCCTGTTTGGGTGCCAATCCCCGCGCTCGCCGAGATCCAGATCGCGTTGGAAGATGCGGTGGAACAGGTCACCCAACTTGAAGGCTACGAGCTGAAGCGGATTATGCGTACTGGTACAGTTGCAACCATCGACAATCGCAACTGGGAACTACGCGACCAGTCCGGCCCAGTGCAACGGCTATCGCAATCACGAGCAGTCGCGCTGGACATGGAAAGCGCCACGATCGCGGCAAATGGTTACCGTTTCAGGGTGCCCTATGGCACGCTTTTGTGCGTGTCGGACAAGCCCCTGCATGGCGAATTAAAGCTACCTGGGATGGCGTCCGGCTTCTATAAAACGCAGGTTGCACGCCATTTGATGATCGGAATTCGTGCAATGGAATTGCTGCGCGATATGCCGCTAGAAAGGCTTCACAGCCGAAAACTGCGGTCATTTGACGAAACCGCGTTCCTTTAAAGAGGAAAAAGCGCAAAAAAGCGCATGTTTTCGCTTAAATCCAGCACCTATTCGTTGTGTTCACACACAACATACCGTTACATTCTGCCCGTGAGGCCCTAATCCGGGCGGACGAAGGAGAAAAAAAGATGGCTACAAAACCAATGACAAAAACCCAGCTCGTCGCAGCTTTGGCAGATGAAATGGGCACAGACAAAAAAGCGGCAGGTTCCGCGCTTGATGCAGTATGTGCATTGATCACCAAAGAAGTATCCGGTGGTGGTGCAGTTACGCTTCCTGGCATCGGCAAAATCTATTGCCGCGAACGTCCTGAGCGCATGGTTCGCAACCCAGCGACTGGCGAACAGTTCAAAAAAGAAGCGGACAAGGTCGTCAAGATGACCATCGCAAAGGCGTTGAAAGACAGCGTTAACGGCTAAATCTGGCAACAGGTTTTTCCAAAAGGGTCGCCCTAGGGGCGGCCCTTTTTCGTTGAAGACCAGAAGCGGCCCCTTGCGCATCATTTGCAACTGCGAAAAGGTCAGTCAATCAGTTCTTCAGAAAGGCCTCCCATGGATATTCGCGCTATATTTGTGGGGCTGGCTTTTGCCTTTATGTGGTCCTCTGCCTTTACGTCGGCCCGGATCATCGTTGCGGACGCATCGCCTTTGATGGCGCTATCTGCTCGCTACCTGATCTCGGGACTGTTGGGTGTTGGTATTGCGTTGGCTCTGGGGCAAACATGGCGGCTTACAAAAGCTCAATGGCGCGCGACGATCATTTTTGGCATTCTCCAAAACGCCGTTTATCTGGGCCTTAACTTTGTCGCTATGCAAACCGTTCAGGCATCGTTGGCGGCGATCATTGCATCGACCATGCCGCTTTTGGTGGGCTTGGCGGCCTGGCTGTTTTTGGGCGAAAAGCTAAAGCCGCTTGGTATTGCCGGATTGGTGGCAGGTGTGATTGGCGTGTCCATCATTATGGGCGCGCGGATAAACGGGGGCGTCGATATGATGGGGCTGCTGCTGTGCGGGATCGGCGTGCTGGCCCTTACGGCCGCGACGCTGCTAGTACGCGGTGCAACATCCGGTGGCAACTTCATGATGGTGGTCGGCCTGCAAATGCTTGTGGGTTGCGTGACATTGTCAATCGCAACACTGCTTTTCGAAACGCCCCACATCACCCCAAGCTGGACGCTCTTTGTCGCGTTCGCCTACACCTGCTTAGTGCCGGGTCTGATGGCGACTGTTGTGTGGTTCTGGTTGGTCAACCGAATTGGGGCAACCCGTGCTGCGACATTCCACTTTTTGAACCCGTTTTTTGGGGTCGCAGTTGCGGGATTACTGCTTAGTGAACCTTTGGGCGGGCAAGATATTCTCGGGGTGATAATTATAACCTTTGGCATCTTGGCCGTTCAGATCGCGCGGCAGCGCCCAGCCTGACCGTCTGGTCCAATCAGAATCTCGTTGAAATTCCAGCGCGCCACAAAGCCGGTCTCTAGCTCAACGGCTTTGTAGAATGGGCGCGCATCCGCCCCCTTCACGTGTTCAAGGTCGGTCATCGGAAAATCCAGCGCGAAATTGAGCTCGCAGAATTCTTTTACCATTTCGGCATTCGCTAGCTCTTGATTGAAATCATCAGACGGGATCGCAAGCACTATCAGCCCTCGATCACGATACTCGTCATACACCGCCTGCAATCCGTCATATTGGCGGGGGAACTTCGCGCGGTATCGCCCAAGCACCTGATCGAAAACCGCGCTGATAAGCCAGACCAAGATAAATCGTTATGTTTGCCCTAGCGTTGCAAGCCGCTTGAAAAACTACGAACCGACCTCACAGAAAGGTGCACAAACCTGACAAACCCTTTGAAAATTTTCAGTCAGCCCCATTTAGTGTAATGAGACTGCAAAGGAGACATCCATGCCCACCTATCAGAAATCACCCGAAGCCATCGCGGCCCTGTCACCCGAGGAATACCGCGTTACCCAGAACAGCGGGACAGAACGCCCCGGTACCGGCAAGCTGCTAAGCAATAAAGAGCCGGGCATTTACGTCGATATTGTATCAGGCGAGCCGCTTTTTGCGTCGGCTGACAAATACGACTCTGGCTGTGGCTGGCCTAGCTTCACCAAGGCAATCGAACCCGCATATGTGAACGAATTGCGTGACGATACCCTTGGTATGGTCCGTACCGAAGTGCGCAGCACGCATGGGGACAGCCATTTGGGACACGTCTTTCCGGATGGTCCAAGCGACCGCGGCGGCCTGCGATATTGCATCAACTCGGCCTCGCTCCGTTTTGTTCACCGCGACGACATGGAAGCGGAAGGCTATGGTGAATACATCAATCAAGTGGAGGACGTAGCATGACACAACAACGCGCAGTACTGGCAGGTGGATGCTTTTGGGGCATGCAAGATTTGATCCGGAAACGTGACGGGATCATTTCGACCCGTGTAGGTTATTCCGGCGGGGACGTGCCCAATGCAACCTACCGCAATCACGGCACCCACGCTGAAGCGATCGAAGTAACGTTTAACGACGAGGTACTAAGCTATCGCGATTTGCTGGAGTTGTTTTTCCAAATCCATGATCCATCGACCTTGAACCGTCAGGGCAATGATCGGGGCATTAGCTATAGATCCGCTATTTACTATGAGAATGAAGATCAAAAAGCAGTCGCCCTGGATACAATCGCAGACGTAAACGCGTCTGGTATCTGGCCGGGCGATGTCGTGACCGAAGTCGAACCCGTCAGCGATTTCTGGGAGGCGGAGCCAGAGCATCAGGATTATCTTGAGCGTACTCCGAATGGCTATACCTGCCATTTCCCCCGCCCAGATTGGGTTTTGCCAAAACGCGCCGCTGCTGAGTAACGCACAAATGACAGAAGGCGGGGAGTACCCCCCCGCCTTCTTGATCTTATCGCCAGCCCAGACAGGCTGGCAGCAAATTTTACTGGTTAACAGTTTAGATCAATCCGGCTACGCATTCGTAGAAGAGATCGAATCCACACTCATCTTATCGGCAATTGTTGCCTTAAAAATCGTTACAATAGTTCCTCGTTACCACCCGCAGGGATAAGAGGTGAATAAGGCAACACTATGGAACCCGTAGGAGAGAATTAGCCAGGGTTAACATTGGATTAATGCAACGCCCCTCACCCATTTGCTACCCGTGGACGGCCTGTCGCCTCTACTGTGATCACAGCCTCGATAAACACTTCTCGGCTCTCCACACCCGCAGTGCGAATATCGCGCTCAACACTCACCTGAATATCGGCCGCCCCTGCCGCGAGCGCGTCGAAGGTGGCTTTCTCACGCAAAACGCCTTCAAGCTGCTGAATAGCGCTGGTCTGATCGGCAAAATCCTGCGGTCCGCTTTCCAAATGAACGCGGAACCGGCCCTCACTGGGTGAGGTGACCGTACCGCTTTCACGCATCGTCACGCGGCCAACTACTGCACCGATGGCATTTGCGACGCCAGCATGTTCCGGCAAAATCATCGTAGCACCAAGGGCGTCACCGACAGCAGGGTAATAGGCCGGCGCAGAGGCCCCCAAGCCGATCACCGGCACATTCAGCGCCGCATCTATCCGCATGAGGCCCCGGTGCCCTTTCAAGCCCCTTTGGAGCAGAATATGCCGTGCAAGAACCTCGGGCGCGACGTCAAACGCCGGATCTTCTTCTGCAAATGCGGTTTCCAGCAGGGCCAATGCGGTTTGCTGGGTCAATTGGTCCACGATCATCTGCGCCATTACATCAGGGTCAGGTGCCAACATCTCACCCGCGCCCGTGCGCCGTCGGCCGAACAAGCGCAAAGCCTTGCGCGCTGCATCCGCATCCCATACGTCGACACGATCCAGCGCATGGCTGGCATCCGATGGCGTCACCCCCGCAATCTGAACCAAGCCGCGTTCAACCAAACGCTTCAGCGCACCCGTTTCGATCCGTGACTGCAGGATATTGCCCAGAGGATGCACCCTGTCGCCTATCCGCTCGAGCAGAGAAGACTCTCGTGGGCCAATGCCTTCATGTGTTTGCCCCGCCACAGCCCGCACAAATTTTGCATCAAATTCGCCGGGCGTTGCTGTACGCAATTGCGCGTCTAATGCGTCGTGAACAACGTCAGGCGCATCCATCGCCACCAGCGACACGGGCAACAACCGCCTTGGGCCTAGCGTAATGCCGCCCTGTAATCCTTCAGTCAGAAAATGAACCTCACTATCGCCGCCCAGACCGGTCGTGCGCATCGCGACCGCTTCGACCATGGTGCGATATGGCCCAACCTGCGCACCCGCAGGATCAATTGCTGGCCGCCCACCACGCAACAGAGCCACATCGGTCGTCGTCCCGCCGATATCACTGACCAATGCATAATCCGCACCCGTCATCCAACGTGCACCTACAATAGACGCCGCAGGGCCGCTGAGGATCGTTTCAATCGGGCGCTCACGGGCCTGTGCCGAAGAAATCAGCGCGCCATCGCCGCGTACAACCATTAAGGGGGCCGTTACGCCAATCTCGATCAACACATTTTCCGCGCGGCCGATCAAGCGGTCGATCATCCCGATCAGACGCGCGTTTAAAACCGCAGTTAGCGCCCGCTTTGGTCCGTTCAACTTGGCGGACAATTGATGTGACGATGAAACAGGCCTGTCGGTCAGTTGCGCCACAAGCTCCGCAACACGCAACTCGTGTGCGGGGTTTCGGGTGGCAAACTGGCTGGCCACGGCAAAGCCGCTAACATCATTCTTATGGAGTCCCAGAAATGCAATCAGGGCGTCTTCGTCCAGCGGCATCGCCTCACCGCCTGCGTGGTTATGCCCACCTGGCAAAACAAGATACGGGTCGCCCTTAAGCGCATCGGCCAAACCATGGGCCTGCAAATCCCGCTCCTTAAAGCCAACATATATTAGGGCAACGCGACCGCCTTGTCCTTCGACCAGCGCATTGGTTGCCAAAGTCGTGGACAAGGAAGCAAGCGATACATCAGCCGCTTTTACGTTCGCCTTTTCCAACACCGCGCGCACCGCATTGCCAACACCGATTGCAAGGTCATTGCGGGTCGTCAGCGCCTTGGCCGATGCGATCACAGTCTTTTCGTCACGGATTAACACCGCATCAGTATAGGTTCCGCCGGTATCAACACCTAGAAGCAACGCCATCGTCTTCTCCTTGAACTACTGGCACGGGTTTAGAGATAACCCCACGCAGGTCCAGCCTGTTTCCGTCATTTCAAAGCCAAGCGTGTCACGGCCCAGCGCGCTGCATCCGAAACTGTAGCGTCAGGGTCATCCACGAGAGCTTGTGCAGCGGGCACTAGCCTAGTCGCGCCCGAATTTCCAATGGCATAAAGGACATTGCGGAGGAACCGATCACGGCCAATCCGTTTGATCGGCGATCCCGAGAACCGCGCCCGGAATGCTGTTTCATCAAGGGTTGCCAGCTCTGACAAATCAGGCGCACCGACCCCACCGTGATACCGCATATCACTGGCCGCAACGGCGAACTTGTTCCAAGGGCACGCCGCAAGGCAATCATCACATCCGTAAATCCGGTTGCCCAATTTTTCACGCAGCTCCAGATCAATTGGACCTTTGTGTTCAATCGTCAGATAAGAAATACACCGCCGCGCATCCAAGCGGTATGGGGCCGGAAAAGCGTCTGTCGGGCAGACATCCAAACAAGATCTGCATGACCCGCAATGATCAACTTCTGCCCCATCGACGGGCAAGTCGAGTGTGGTGAAAATCGCGCCCAGAAAGGCCCAGTTTCCCCAATCACGGCTGAGAAGATTAGTGTGCTTGCCCTGCCATCCCAATCCGGCGGCCTGGCCCAATGCCTTTTCTGGCACAGGGGCAGTATCCACGAACACTTTCACCTCGCAGGTTTCCTGTTCAATCAACCACCTTGCCAGACGCTTGAGACGCTTTTTGACAACATCATGATAATCGCGGCCATGTGCATAGACAGAAACCGCGGCCTTCTCAGGTTGTTCCAATACGGCGGTCGGATCATGTTCAGGGGCATAACTTTCTGCCAACATAATGACCGAGCGCGCTTCGGGCCATAAAGCGGCAGGATTACCGCGCCAATCCATCCGGTCTGCCAACCAAGCCATCTGCCCGTGATATCCTGCCTCAACAAAAGCGGCCAATCGCGCGGGTACTTCCGGAACATCCGAAGGCCGGCAAACCCGGCACGCCACAAAACCCTCGGCCAGCGCCTGAGCAACCAAACGATCCTTTAAATCGTCCATGTTTTCTCTGGGTTGGAAATATCCTCGGGGGTTTGCGGGCAGACAGCCCCAAACGGTTTCCGCTTAAAAATCAAGGTCATTGTAATGCTTTGGTGGCGGGAACCCCGGCACCTGATCGGCCAACAACGACCTAAATGCAGGACGGGATTTTATCTTGGCGTACCAGTCCTTTACGACATCCGACCGGTTCCAATCCACATCAGAGATATAATCAAGCGACGACAGATGCGCAGCGGCCGCAAAATCGGCCAGCGTCATCACGTCGCCGGCCAACCACCGGCGGTGGTCCAAAAGCCAAGCCATGTAATCGATGTGGTATTTGATCGCCTTGGCACCGTCTTTTACGTTGCGGCTGTCAGGAAACCCTTGGCCCATGACCTTTTTGTTCACACGTTCGTACAATAGCTTTGATGTAACCTCGGAATGGAACTTGTCATCGAACCAGCTTACCAGACGGCGCACTTCTAGGCGCTGGACAGGATCACTTGGCATCAAGGACGGTTCTGGCCGGGTTTCTTCAATGTATTCGCAGATCGCGGCACTTTCCGACATGATAATGCCATCCAGCTGCAAGACAGGCACCTTTCCGGCGGGGTTCTTTCGCATGAAATCGGGGTCTTGTTCCCAATACCGCTCGTCTACCCGCTCAACCTCTATCTTCTTTTCGGCAAGGCTTAGCCTGACCTTTCGGCAGAAAGGGGACAGCGGTACGTGAAACAGGCGGGCCATAGTGAGGATCCAAAAACTAAGATTGAGCTTTATCCACTCATGCCTGTGTTGAGTAGTATTTTCAACTCTCGAAACAGGCGGAACGCCCATCGTTGCTGATTGTCGCCGCCCCGTCGCGAATTTGCGCGCTGCGTTTTCTGACGTAATTGCTGGGTCTTGATGCTGACCGGGTCTTGGGTGACGGCAAGATTGCCGCAAGACGTGCCGCTTGGGTGCTTGTTAGTTTTGCTGGTGTGACGCCGAAGTAGTGATGGGCTGCGGCATCCACACCAAACACACCTTCGTCAAACTCAGCGACGTTCAGATATACTTCGATGATCCGGCGCTTTGTCCAGACGGCTTCGACAACGGGGGTAATCGCAGCCTCCATCGCTTTGCGGAACCAAGCGCGGCCGTGCCAAAGATAGACATTCTTGACCGTCTGCTGGCTTAAAGTCGAGGCACCGCGGTTTGATCCTTCGGCAATTGCCTTCTTTATCGCTGCCAAATCAAAGCCCCAGTGATTGCAAAAATTCGCATCCTCGGCAGCGACGGCAGACCGCGCCATAACTGGTGCAATATCCTCAAGGGGGATCCATTGGTGATCCACGCCCCCCAACCTGCGCCCTTCGGAAAACATATATGGCGTCGTGGGCGGATTCAGCACTGCGAACAGCAAAACAAATGCCACAATGACCCCGGCAAACAGCAGGGTGCCCTTTAACGCAGCACGCATAATGCGCCGCTTTAATCCTTTAAGCGGTTTAGCTGCGGTTTTGGTTTTTTTCGCTGATGCTCGTTTTGCCATAGGGAACAGCTATACTGCCACTGATGGTTATTGTGAACGGGCGTCACGCTCAGAAATTGCATTTGCCAAATACGCGCCGATCAGTGCCGATCCTTTGGGTGACGGGTGGGTGTTATCATTTGCAAAGTGGGTCGGGTCAGCCGGGTCGATCACCGTCTCGGAATCTAGAAAAATAACGCCTTGTGTATTTGCTGCAAACCTTGCGATGCGCCGTTCCAGCAAAACCAGATCATCACGGCATCCTTCGAACGACCCCTTGCCGTTCCCTTTGTAATAGCCCATCCAAAGTATTTGGGCTCCACTTGCCCGAAGCCGGCTCAAGAATGCGGGAATAGCCCCTGACATAGCGTCAGGGCCGATCAATTTGTCCACGGCAGGGCTGCACGCGGCGCATTTACAATCATCAAATCCTAGATCGTTGGCACCCCCGTTCAGAACAATCCAATTCCACGACCCGCCAGGATACTGCTGCTGGATGTCAAAACCGATTGCCGAAAACAGCGCAGATCCGTTGGCGAATTTTGCACCCGGAACCGCCTTGTTGGTGACCTGCCGGCCCAGCGTTTTACCAATGACATCGGGAATTGCCTGATCGCTGCTGCCGTTCCACGCCAGAACAGAATCGCCAATCACCAAAATATCACCGCCACCTTTGGGGGCAGTGTCTGTACATGCTGCAATTGCCAACCCGAGAAGGAGGACTAAAAAGATGCGCGTTCGGGATGTGGCGAAAACAATCATCCACGTAACATAGGGCGCACTGCGCCTTGGTAAAGCCGATTAGACCGCCAGCACTCGCGCATCGTAGTTGTCTATTGTCGGACGGGCCAGTCGGGAATTCGGAAAAGCGTTGCGGCGCGGGCTTACCACATTATTAAAGTTGCCAACTGCCTGGGGCATATCGCTTTCAACCAGCGCCTCTTGTGCGAGGATAATCTGGTGCGCGTCGAAGCCGAGGCTCAAGTATTCAATCTGAACGACTTCTTGGCGCGCGACTGTCGTTCCGTTCACCAAAGACCGCGCCTCGATCAATACTTCGTCTTGACCAAAGTACAGTTCTGCCTGCCAGCCAGTAAGCAACACGCGATGCATCGGGGCCACCAGCAATGTTTCAGAGTTGCCAATGCCGCCGGGGAAAATACGAATAGGGGCCGATCCACCAGTGCCACGCATCTTTTGGCGGCTGAGGCTGCGCAATGGCTGTAGATCGCCGTCGATGTTTTCGATCAGATCGCCAAGTTTTAGCTTCTCGATCGCGCGAGGACCTCTGACAGTTTCGATCAGCGTGCCTATTGTCAGACCCGATGCATATGCGACGGGTTTGGCATTTTTAAATGTATCATTAAAATATTCAGACATTGCGGACCTCGGAATTGCGTTGGTCCGAATGTGCTAGATGATCATGTCCAATTTATGGATATTTTCAGTTCAAATGGGGCAAAAGCGTGTCGGGCGTGGTTCGTCACCACGCCCGACATCGTATTGATACCTATTCCGCAGGCATCGCTTTCTTTTCATGGCTAAGCGGTACAGGGATATGGATCAGCATCTCTTTTGGACAGATTTGAATGAAATTGTCCTTTTCTGTGGCCCAGTGCTGCAAGATGTCCGCGGCCTTGCGGCTGCCCGTCTCTTCCAGATGCCGTTCAATCAGACCTTTCAGCTGGTTTTCCCAGTGATCGACCGTAACCGAACACGTTACAAGCGTTTCCATGTTCAGCATCGAATCTGCGCGCCCGTCAGGATCATAGAGATAGGCCATCCCCCCCGTCATGCCCGCACCAAAGTTTGCGCCGATGCTGCCCAGGATAACTGCAACACCACCGGTCATGTATTCACAACCGTTGCTGCCACAGCCTTCGATTACGACATGCGCGCCCGAGTTACGCACGGCAAAACGTTCGCCCGCGCGGCCTGCTGCGAACAAGAACCCTTTGGTCGCACCATACAGAACGGTGTTGCCGATGATGGTGTTTTCAGACGCGATGATCGTGCTGGCCATGGACGGGCGCACCACGATTGTGCCCCCTGACAAACCCTTGCCGACATAGTCATTGGCATCGCCGGACACTTCCAACTTCAAACCCGGCGCGGCAAAAGCACCTAGGCTCTGACCGGCTGAGCCTGTCAGTTTCACCGTCAGGTGGTCCGGTTGCAGCTGGTTGTTCATGCCAAAACGGCTGATGATATGGCTGGATGTCCGCGTGCCAACAGTACGGTGCGTGTTCTGCACAGCATAGCTAAGCTGCATTTTCTCGCCGTCCTCAAGGAACCGCGCGGCGTCACGCACGATTTCAGCATCCAGCGTATCCAGCACAGGGTTGCGTGGCTTGTTGCGGTCATAGACAATCTCGGATGCGCCATCGACGGTGATCAACAGCGGATTCAAGTCCAAATCATCCAAGTGGGCAGAGCCACGGCTGACCTGCGCCAGCAGATCGGCGCGGCCTATCACGTCATCCAAGCTGCGCGCACCGATGGAAGCGAGCAATTCCCGCACTTCGGTGGCGTAGAAGGTGATCAGGTTAACCACCTTGTCCGCGTTGCCTGTAAACTTGGCCCGCAGCGCGTCATCTTGGGTGCAGACGCCTACGGGGCAGGTGTTCGACTGGCACTGACGCACCATGATACAGCCCATCGCGATCAGGGCGGCAGTGCCGATGCCGTATTCTTCGGCTCCCATCATCGCCGCCATGACGATGTCACGGCCTGTACGCAAACCACCATCGGTACGCAGAGTTACGCGGTCGCGCAGGTTGTTCATCGACAACACCTGATGCGCTTCGGTCAGGCCCATTTCCCACGGCAGACCCGCATATTTGATCGAGGTTGCAGGCGACGCGCCGGTACCACCGTTGTGACCCGAGATCAGGATGATATCTGCCTTGGCCTTGGCCACACCGGCAGCAATCGTCCCAACACCCGAAGACGCCACTAGTTTCACGGTTACTTTGCAACGCGGATTGATCTGCTTGAGATCATAGATCAGCTGCGCAAGGTCTTCGATGGAATAGATGTCGTGGTGCGGTGGTGGGGAAATTAGCGTCACCCCTTTGGTCGAATGGCGCAGACGCGCAATCAGGTCGGTGACCTTCATACCGGGCAACTGGCCACCCTCGCCGGGCTTGGCACCTTGGGCGACTTTGATCTCTAGCTCTTCGCACTGATTTAGGTATTCGGCAGTGACGCCGAAACGGCCCGACGCAACCTGCTTGATTTTGGCCGATGGGTTGTCGCCATTTGGTTCTGGCACAAAGTGCGCCGGATCTTCTCCACCCTCGCCGGAATCCGACTTGGCCCCGATACGATTCATCGCGACGTTCAGCGTCTTGTGTGCCTCTGGTGACAGCGCCCCTAGCGACATGCCAGGGGTCACGAAACGCTTGCGGATCGCGGTGATGCTTTCGACTTCCTCGATCGGGATCGCAGCACCAAGCGGCTTGATGTCCAGCAAATCGCGCAGATGGATCGGTGGGTTGCTTTGCATTTTCGCGCTGTACTGCTTCCACATCTGATAGGATGCTTTGTTACACGCCATCTGCAACATGTGCATCGACGACGCTTCCCATGCGTGGGTTTCGCCCGATGTACGCGCCTTGTAGAAGCCACCAATAGGCATAACGACAGCGTCACCCTTCCAACCGCGATCGTGAACTGCCTCGGCTTTGCGCTGGATACCGTTGGTGCCAATGCCGCTGATACGGCTGGTCATGCCGGGGAAGTATTCGGCGCACATTGCGCGGCTAAGGCCTACAGCTTCAAAGTTTAGACCACCGCGATAAGACGAAACGACGCTGATGCCCATCTTGGCCATGATCTTCAACAAACCTTGGTCGATTGCCTCGCGGTAGCGGGACATCGCTTGGGTCAGGTTTCCGTCCAGCAGGCCACGATCAATACGGTCGGCCAGCGAATCTTCGGCGAGATACGCGTTTACTGTCGTCGCACCACAACCGATCAGAACGGCAAAGTAATGGGGATCAACGCATTCCGCCGCACGGACGTTAAGGGATGTGAATGTCCGCAGACCTTTGCGGGTCAACTGGCTGTGCACGGCAGAGGTTGCCAAAATCATCGGCATCGCCACACGGCCTTCGCCGCTGAATTGGTCGGTCAAAATGATGTGCCCCGCACCAGAGCGCACAGCATCTTCGGCCTCTTCGCGGATACGGCGCAGGCCATCGTTCAAGTTGCTGCCACCGGCTTCAAAGGTACAGTCGATGGTCACAGAATCAGCGTTGAATTCATCCATCAGCCGATTGAATTGCGCGTTTGCAAGAAACGGGCTGTCCAGCACCAAGATCTCGGTCTGGGCGCTGGATTCGTCCAACACGTTTTTCAGGTTACCAAAGCGTGTTTTTAGGCTCATCACCCGGAATTCGCGCAAGCTGTCGATAGGCGGGTTTGTCACCTGACTAAAGTTCTGGCGGAAGAAGTGGCTTAGCGGGCGGTATTGGTTCGACAGAACGGCCGATGGTGTATCATCACCCATCGACGCCAATGTCTCTTTGCCGTCCTCGGCCATTGGGGAAAGGATTTGCTCAAGGTCTTCGATAGTATAGCCTGCAGCAACCTGACGGCGGCGCAATTCATTGCCCGCGAACAGTGCCTTTTCTTCGATGCCGCTCAGGGCTTCGTCAAGTTCGTTGATCTTGCCGACCCATTCGCCAAACGGACGGGACGCCGCCAATTTGTCTTTAATCTCGGTGTCGCCGAACATCTTGCCTTCTTCGATATCCACGGCGAGCAATTGACCTGGGCCAAGCGCGCCTTTGTGGATCACATTGGCCTCGTCCTGCGGGACCATGCCTGCCTCGGAACCGGCGATCAGCATACCGTCAGACGTAACGACATAGCGCATTGGACGCAGGCCGCTGCGGTCAAGACCGGCACACACCCAGCGGCCATCGGTCATGGCAAGGGCGGCGGGGCCGTCCCATGGTTCCATCACCGAGTTGCAATAGGAATACATGTCGCGCCATGCCTCGGGCAAATCGACCGCTTGCTTGGACCAGGATTCCGGCACCAACATGGTTTTCGCCATTGGTGCGTTGCGGCCGGCACGAACCAGAACCTCGAATACCGCATCCAGCGCAGCAGAGTCAGAAGATCCTGCTGCAACGATTGGTTTGATGTCTTCTGCCATGTCACCGAATGTGGCCGATGCCATGCGAATTTCGTGCGACTTCATCCAGTTCAGGTTGCCCTTGAGCGTGTTAATCTCGCCGTTATGGGCCAACATGCGGAAGGGCTGCGCCAGCCACCACTGCGGGAAGGTGTTTGTGGAATAACGCTGGTGATAGATCGCAAAGGCGGATTCAAAGCGGTCATCCATCAGGTCGGGATAGAAGTTGGCCACGTCTTGGGCCAGCATCATGCCTTTGTAGATAATCGACCGGCAGGACATCGACGCAATATAAAGGGTCGGCACCTGTGCGGCGAGTGCAGCTTTCTCGATCCGACGGCGGATCACATATAGCTCGCGCTCGAATGTTTCCTCGTCCGCGCCTTTGGCATTCGAGATCAGGATTTGTTCAATCTCTGGGCGGGTCGCGTTGGCTTTTTCACCAAGTACAGAGATATCAACCGGTACGTGGCGCCAGCCGTAAATATAGTACCCCATGCGCAGGACCTCGGTTTCCACGATGGTCCGGCATGTTTCTTGTGCGGCAAAGTTCGTGCGCGGCAGGAATACCTGACCGACGGCAATCAGCTCTCCTTCGCGGGGGCTGTGGCCGGTGCGGCGGACCTGATCATAGAAAAAGTTGACCGGAATTTGCACGTGGATACCCGCGCCATCGCCGGTCTTGCCGTCCGCATCAACAGCACCGCGGTGCCAGATAGCTTTGAGCGCTTTGATGCCCGATAGAACCACATCACGGCTGCACGAGCCGTCGATGTTCACCACAAGGCCAACACCACAGGAAGAATGCTCTTCTTCCTCGGAATATAGACCATTCTCGGCCATATTGGCACGTTTTGCTTCTTCGCGGGCCACCCAGGCGTCATCATACTTGGTCATTGGGTTTCTCCTTCATCGGGCGCAAACAGCGCGAGAGTTTGTTTTCTAGTCAGTTTCTGATGATCGCCTGCAAAGGCGTAGCCCTGAGGGCACTCATCGGTGAAATATTCGATTGCCAATGTGGCACCGCCAGCGTTTTCAAACAGGCCAGCAGCCAGATTGCGCGAATTGTCGTGTATCAATCCGTACCAAAGCGTCGACCCGCAAACCTCGCAAAAGGCACGTTGCGCCCAGTCCGAGGATTTGAAGACCTTAACCGGGCCATTCATCACAATGCTGTCTTGATCCGTTCGGATATTAACGAAAACCGAAGAATTGTGTTGCTGACACATCGTGCAATGGCAGGCCCGCAGAATGGGGTCTGACGCGGTCGCGGTGACCGTGACAGCCCCGCACATGCAGCAGCCCGACAATTCAATTGGTGTCTTATCTTCGTTCAATCTTTGCTTCCCAGTGTGGCGGCCAATGGCAGGTTATTCAGCAGCAATTGCGGTTTCTGCGCCTAACTTCTCAAGAATGGCTTGCGCACAATCGCGCCCGTCCTTGATTGCCCAAACGACCAATGACGCGCCGCGCACGATGTCGCCGACGGCATAGACACCATCAAGGTCAGTCGCACCCGTGACGTAATCGGCCTTGATCGTACCCCAACGGTTTACGGGCAGTTCAGGTGTGCTCCACAGCGTTGGCAGATCTTCTGGTTCAAAGCCAAGGGCCATGATGACTAGGTCGGCTTCTTCGACATAATCAGCGCCTTCGATCACTTCAGGGGCTTGGCGGCCTGTGACATCGGGGGCACCAAGACGCATCTTTTGCACCATTACGCCTGTAACCGGATCACCGACGAACCCTTTGGGCGCGGACAACCATTCAAACACCACGCCTTCTTCCTCGGCGTTTTGCACTTCTCGCTGAGAGCCGGGCATGTTGGCACGGTCACGGCGGTACAGACATTTCACTGATGTTGCGCCCTGACGGATCGAGGTGCGCACGCAGTCCATCGCCGTATCACCACCGCCAATAACAACAACTTTTTTACCATGGGCATTCAGACGGCCGGATTCAAACTCCTCAACTTTGTCACCAAAGCTTTTGCGATTGCTGACGGTTAGGAAATCAATCGCACGTTCAAGTCCGACGCCACCGACACCGGGGGCCTGAATTTCCCGAGTTTTATAAACGCCCGTTGCGATGATCACCGCGTCATGCTTGGCACGAATATCGGCAAAGCTCATGTCGACGCCGACATCGCAGTTCAATTCAAACTTTACGCCACCTTCGGCAAGCTGATCGTTGCGGCGCATCACCACGTCTTTCTCCAGTTTAAAACCGGGGATGCCATAGGTCAGCAAACCACCCGCCCGATCATAGCGGTCATATATGGTGACCTGAACACCTTGGCGGCGCAGAACGTCTGCTGCGGCCAACCCACCGGGGCCAGCTCCGATGATACCAACGGATTCCGCACGTTCTGTGTGCGGCTTGATCGGCTGCACCCAGCCGTTTTCCCACGCGGTATCAGTAATATATTTCTCGACCGCCCCGATGGTGACAGTGCCGTGACCAGACTGTTCAATAACGCAGTTACCTTCGCACAGGCGATCTTGGGGGCAAATCCGGCCGCAAATCTCGGGGAAGGTATTTGTGACTTGCGATAATTCGTACGCTTCTTTCAAACGTCCTTCGGCAGTCAGGCGTAGCCAATCGGGGATGTTATTGTGCAAGGGGCAATGCGTCTGGCAGTAAGGCACGCCACATTGGCTGCAACGGCTGGACTGCTCTTTGGCCTTTGCATCGGCATACTCGGCATAAATTTCGTGGAAGTCTTCGCGACGCAGATTCGGCATCCGCTTTTCGGGCATATCCCGTGGAACAGTTGTAAACTTAAGCATTGGCTGCTTTGCCATGATCGAAAACTCCGCCAGAAAAACTTTGTTAGTCTCCCTTATACAATTACGAAATGTTAATAAAGGCAGCATAGCTGACCTATATGGAAATATTTTCCCGGAATTACGGGGTGTTCAAAGGCTTTCGCCGAATATTAGCTCCGCTCCGGACCTAATATAGCTCTTTGATTTCTTTAGGGTGGGTTTATACGTCGCGTTGATCATAGACAGCGCGGGTAACTACACAATGACACTGTTCCAACTTTTGCTCGTGGCCATCATTCAAGGCCTGACAGAATTCCTGCCAGTTTCATCGTCGGGACATTTGATTTTGTTGCCATTTGTGACGGGCGGCCCTGATCAGGGACTGGCAATTGATGTTGCGGTTCACGTGGGAACGCTCCTTGCTGTTATCTTGTATTTCCGATCCGAGGTCGCAGAAGCCACTTTCGGTCTGGGTCGCTTGGTTCGCGGCCGGGCTGACACCCCCGGCGCACGCACCGCGCTTTTACTAATTGTCGCGACAATACCAGTTCTGGCGGTCGGGTTGCTGTTCAAAGTCTTAGGTATCGATGAAATGCTACGATCGATCGCCGTAATCGGCTGGACCATGCTGATCTTTGGTATTGTGCTGTACTGGGCGGACAGAACCGGTGAAAAAACGCGCAGTGCCAGCGATTGGCAGATGAAAGACGCGATCTGGATGGGACTTGCCCAAGCTGTGGCGCTGATCCCCGGAACCTCCCGGTCAGGCATCACCATCACGGCAGCACGCAAGCTGGGCTATGACCGCACAGGGTCCGCCACCTTATCGATGCTGATGTCGATCCCGACGATCCTTGCCTCGGGCGCACTGCTGTCTCTGGATGTGATCGGAGAGGCCGACTGGCAATTGGCAAAAGATGCGTCAATCGCTGCGGCTTTTGCCTTTATAGCGGCGATGTTGGCGCTTGTTCTGATGATGCGTCTGCTGCGCAGCGTCAGCTTTACACCCTATGTGATTTACCGCGTGATATTGGGGATCGCCTTGCTGGCCTACGCCTATTCCTAAAGCGCAAAAGGCCCCGCCGATCTGGGCAGGGCGCTTGTTCAAGACGTTAAACCGATTAGCTTCGCAGGTTTTTAGCAGAGGCCATAATGTCGTCGTATTGCCCGGACGGACGGAAACGCCACAGATAATCAGGCAAGACGGATGCCATCGACATAGGCGAAATGCCAAGCGCTTCAAAACCCTTTGCATCCTGCGCAACCACGTTGTCAGTGCCAAGGTTTTTGACCTGATCACGGGTAACCATGCCATTCTTGACCAACCCGAAGGTGATCGACTCCAATACGTCAAAGGCTAAAGCCAAAATCTTGGCTGCGAACATCGGCACCGCCAGCACCAGACGACGGCGATGAATAACAGCCAGCATCCGCTGCATCAACGCGCGAAAGCTTTCCACATCAGGCCCGCCAAGCTCGTAGACGCCAGCGGGTGCATCACCCACAACGGCCATCTCGGCTGCGTGGGCCACGTCGTCGACATAAACCGGCTGGAACAAGGTGTCCGCCCCAATCACCGGCACTGCGGGGCTGAGGCGGGTCATACCGGCAAACCGGTTAAAAAATCCATCCTCGGGCCCGAACACGATGGACGGCCGCAGGATCACGGCAGCCGGCATATGCTTAAGAACAGCGTCCTCGCCCATTGCCTTGGTCTGTGCGTATTCGCTGGCAGAGTCCGCATCCGCGCCAATGGCTGAAATCTGGACCATACGGCTGATCCCCTCGGCGGCGGCGATGCGGGCAATCCGCTCCGCTCCGTCGGCCTGAATGGCCTCGAACGTGCTTTTGCCGGATTCAGCCAGAATACCAACACAATTTACAACAGAGTCGGCACCTTGCATAGCAGCTTGTACAGAAGCGTCATCGCGGATGTTGCAGAAAATAGGTTCGACCTGACCAACCGCACCATAGGGGCGTACAAAAATTGCCTCGTTTGGGCGGCGCACCGCAACGCGAACGCGCCATCCCGCCTTGGCCATGCGGCGCACAATATAACGCCCAACAAACCCCGAGCCGCCATAGATTGTCACCAGCTTTGACATGATGATGCTCCTGTTCAGAAAATCTGAACGACAGATACCGTTTCGACCGTTTGGGAACAAGCCGCAAATCAGACCAGTTTGCCCCATCAGATTAAGACAAACCTGTGACTTTGACTGGCAACCGCGGCAAGATGCAAGAATGTCAGCGAATCCAATTGACACCCCCGTCCCGCATGATTAGAGCAGCCCTCACAACCCCCCTGTGCCCAGGTGGCGGAATGGTAGACGCGCTAGCTTCAGGTGCTAGTACTGGCAACGGTGTGGAGGTTCGAGTCCTCTTCTGGGCACCAAAAAAATTCATGAATAATTTTACTGTCTTAGGTCTGAAATAGGATTTCTGACCTCCCCTCCTGACTACCTCTTCAGTTTTGGGTTGCGTTGGTCATAGTTTAGTCATTGCTTACCGCTGAGCCAAATCGCGATCCGGATTAGGCCGCGAGCTTTCAAGACCCAATTGACCATAAGATGGCCTTCTCCATACGAATGCTGCGGGTATGATGATATCCGTAAGTGCATCCCGGTTCATGTCGCGGCGTTGTCGCCTGCTTCGAAGGGTCTAGGGTTGTCGGGAAACATGTGACCCAATATTAGGGAGTGATTGCATGTGATCTTGATTAGGACTGCCGGAATGAGTGCCACTGCCCACAAGACTGCGCCGATGCCGTCGGATATTCTGGCACGAAAAGGCGGGACGCCCTTGGTAAGCCTGACCGCCTATACAACGCCAATGGCTGAACTGATGGACGGGATTTGTGATTTCGTACTAGTCGGAGATTCAGTCGGGATGGTCTTGCATGGTTTGGCATCCACATTGGATGTGACCATGGAGATGATGATCATGCATGGGCAAGCGGTTCGACGCGGGTTGAAGCAATCCATGCTAGTGATCGACATGCCGTTTGGCAGCTATGAGGAATCCCCTCAGCAGGCATTTGCGAACGCCGCCCGATTGATGCGGGAAACAGGCGCAGGTGCAGTCAAACTGGAAGGGGGCCGGTCGATGGCCGAAACAATTGCGTTTCTGACCAAGCGTGGAATTCCGGTAATGGCTCATATTGGCTTGACCCCGCAATCGATCCATACGCTTGGCGGCTATAAGGTCCAAGGCCGCGGCGATGCCGGAGGCCAGATGCTGGCCGATGCGAAAGCCGTTGCAGAGGCAGGGGCATTTGCCGTTGTCTTGGAAAAGGTGCCTCAAAGTCTGGCGGATCAAATTACAAGAGACGTGGCTATCCCAACGATCGGAATCGGCGCATCGGCAAAATGCGATGGGCAGATTTTGGTCGTTGATGACATGCTGGGGCTTTTCACGGCCTTTAAGGCGAAATTTGTAAAACGCTATGCCACCTTGGGCGAAGAGGCCAAGATGGCGGTGCAAGCCTATGCCGATGAGGTCCAGTCGCGGGCATTTCCCGGACCAGAGCATGTATTTTCGGATGAGAGCCCCAAGAAATGAGCCCCAGGATCATCCGCACCTTGGCCGAGTTGCGCAGCATTGTTACCGGCTGGAAATCTGCGGGTGAAAGCGTAGGCGTCGTGCCAACGATGGGCGCATTGCACGCAGGTCACCTGAGCCTTGTAAGGGCGGCCAGTCTGCACTGCGATCGGGTGATTGTGACACTTTTTATCAACCCCAAACAGTTCGACAACCCCGCCGACTACGAGAAGTATCCTCGTACGGAAAACGAAGATGCGCGCAAGCTAAAGTCGTTCAAAGCGGATGTGCTTTATGTCCCCGACGGAGAGCAGATGTACCCCAATGGCTTTGCAACGACCGTATCGGTTGCGGGGCTTACGCAGGGCCTGTGCGGGGCGCATCGGGTTGGCCATTTCGATGGCATGGCGACGGTTGTAACAAAGCTGTTTACGCAAACCCAAGCAGACAAGGCATTTTTCGGCGAGAAGGATTTCCAGCAGCTGCAAGTCGTGACACGGCTTGCGCTGGATCTGGATCTACCCATTGAAGTTGTGGGGTGTCCGACCATTCGCGAGGAAGACGGGCTGGCGATGTCGTCGCGTAATTTGCTGCTGTCGGATCGTGCCCGGACGCGAGCCCCAGAGCTTAACCGTGCGTTGGAAAACATCGCCGAGGGGTTGCTGGCTGGTGGTAATTTTGAGACGTTGAAGGTCAAGGCATTTGCGCAACTCGAACGGGCAGGTTTCGGAGATGTTGAGTATCTGGATCTGCGCGCCGCCGACAATTTGGAGTTGCTCACAAAACCAGAGCGCCCCTCACGACTATTGGCGGCAGTATGGTTGGCGGGAGTACGGTTAATCGACAACATTGCGGTTCGTTAACAGGGTCTAACAGGCTTTTTCCGAAAATACTTAAGACACCCTACACCAAACATTTCATAACTGCCTTTGGCTCTGGACACGGGGGTATCGCCACCTAACCCATCCGCCGTGAGACTTAAAAAATCGATTTGCGCCCCCTCACTTCAAGTGCCTTGCGGGACCTTCCGATTTGGCCGTTTTGCGACGTGACGGTAAAGGGTGCTGCCTTTTTCAGATCCTTCTTGAACGCAACAATAGAATCGTAAAAGTGAACATACGTCAGCTCGCGCGCCATCTGAGACATCGGGAAAATATCGTCCTGATCAGTATACCAACTGTGCATTTGATCCACGAGACGTTTTGCATATTCGATAAAGCTGGCTTGCTCCTGATATCCCCCTCCAAACCCGGGCCAATAGCTGGTATGGGTATCTTCGACCAGATATCGGCCACCATCTCGAACTGCAGGCCAAAGGTTTCCGAAGCTGATTATCTGTTGGGTCATTTTATGGCCGCCATCGTCAATGATCACATCGAACGGGCCATATTTATCTGCCAATTTTTTCAAGAACACTGGGTCTGACTGATCACCAATTTCGACAACTGTGCCGGGATCTGCCAGTTCGCGGCAATCGGGGTTGATGTCGGCGAAAACCAGCTTTGATCCATCCCCAAAGTATCCGCGCCACATCGGGATCGATCCGCCCTTCCAGACACCTATCTCAAGAAAAGTGATGTCTTTGCCCTGCAAATGCCCCAACTCGGTCGCGTAAGCATCAAAGTAGTGCATCCACTTTGAAACCATGCGGTGATCTGTGTTTTTAAGAAATTCCGTGAAATATTCGGTGGTCATTTAGACACCTTTGTAAATCTTTTGGTTTTGCCAAGGGTACACGGATTCTACGGTGAGACCACGCCTAGCTTGTGTTACACATTGCATCACGAATTGTTTTTTATGTAACATTTAAGTTGCGCCGAATCGCGACTATCCCTAAGTTTATCAATTAAGGGAGACTTTCATGGACGCATTCATTTGTGATGCACAGCGCACACCTATTGGCCGCTTTGGCGGGGCTTTGTCATCGGTTCGTGCTGATGATCTGGCCGCTGTGCCGATTGCGGCACTGATGGCACGCCACCCGGATCTGGACTGGTCAAAGGTGGACGACGTGATCTTTGGCTGCGCCAATCAGGCGGGCGAAGATAACCGAAACGTCGCACGTATGGCTGCCTTGCTGGCCGGCCTTCCGGTGGATGTACCGGGTGCCACGATTAACCGTTTGTGCGCATCAGGCATGGATGCCGTTGGTGCTGCCGCCCGTGCGATCAAGGCGGGCGATATGGATTTGGCCATTGCCGGTGGTGTCGAAAGCATGACCCGAGCACCGTTTGTGATGCCCAAGGCCGAAACCGCGTTTTCGCGCGCCAATGCTGTTTATGACACCACCATCGGCTGGCGGTTTGTGAACCCAAAGATGAAATCGAAGTACGGCGTCGAATCGATGCCGGAAACCGGCGACAACGTGGCAACCGACTATGACATCAGCCGCGCCGATCAGGACGCGTTTGCAAAACGCAGCCAGGATCGTTGGGATGCCGCCGACAAAGCTGGCATTTTCGCGGATGAAATTGCGCCCGTAACAATCCCGCAACGCAAGGGCGATCCGATTGTCTTTGACCGCGATGAACACCCTCGGCCCGGCACGTCGCTGGAAGCGCTCACGAAACTGCGCCCGATCAATGGCCCTGACCTGACAGTAACTGCCGGCAATGCCTCTGGCGTTAATGATGGCGCGGCGGCTTTGCTGATGGCGTCCGAGGCTGCTGCCAACCAGCACGGGCTGACCCCGATTGCCCGCGTCGTTGGCATATCGGCGGCCGGTGTTGAACCGCGCGTGATGGGTATTGGCCCTGTGCCGGCTAGCCAAAAGGTTCTGGCCCGCGCTGGTCTGACCATCGACCAAATGGACGTGATCGAACTGAACGAAGCGTTCGCGAGCCAAGGCATCGCAACCCTGCGCGCCCTTGGTGTTGCAGATGATGCGCCTCATGTGAACGCCAATGGTGGCGCGATTGCTATTGGTCACCCGCTGGGCATGTCCGGCGCACGGTTAGTAATGGCTGCAGCGCTGCAATTGAAACGCACAGGCGGTCGCTATGCCTTGTGCACCATGTGCGTTGGTGTCGGCCAAGGTGTCGCGATAATTCTTGAACGCGCAGGTTAACTCTTTAATCCTCTGAAAGGATCTGAACGATGTATGCACAGATGATCAAATCCACCGGCGAAGGTGTCAAATCTCTTGATGAGATGGATCCGCAAGAGCGCGCCTTTCAGGAACGGATTAATGCAGGCGGCAAGATCGAACCGAAAGACTGGATGCCGGAAGGGTATCGCAAGAACCTGATCCGGCAGATCGGTCAGCACGGGCATTCCGAAATTGTTGGCCAGCTGCCCGAGGGAAACTGGATCACCCGTGCCCCAACGCTTGAACGCAAGGCGATCTTGCTGGCCAAGGTCCAAGATGAGGCCGGGCATGGCTTGTACCTATATTGCGCTGCTGAGACACTTGGGGTCACCCGTGATCAACTGACGCGTGACCTGCTGTCAGGCAAGATGAAGTATTCCTCAATCTTCAATTATCCGACCCTAACATGGGCAGATATGGGGGCTGTGGGCTGGTTGGTAGACGGTGCCGCGATCATGAATCAGGTACCGTTGCAGCGCACATCTTACGGTCCCTATGCCCGAGCGATGGTGCGCATCTGCAAAGAGGAATCATTCCATCAGCGCCAAGGCTACGACATCATGATGAAGATGGCGAAAGGCACCGACGCGCAGAGAAAGATGGCTCAAGACGCGCTGAACCGTTTCTGGGGGCCTGCCCTGATGATGTTTGGTCCTTCGGACGAAAATTCAGTCCATTCGGCGCAATCCATGGCGTGGAAAATCAAGATGAACAGCAATGACGAGCTGCGCCAGAAGTTCGTCGATGAATGTGTACCGCAGGCCGAATACTTGGGCCTAACCGTCCCTGACCCCGATCTGAAATGGAACGAAGAACGCGGGCATTACGACTTTACCCAACCCGATTGGGACGAATTTTTTGATGTTCTGCGCGGCAATGGCCCATGCAACACCGAACGGTTGGAAGCGCGCAACAAGGCGTGGGATGACGGCGCTTGGGTGCGCGATGGCCTGATGGCTCATGCGGCAAAAAAACGCGCCGCAAAACTGGCAGCGGAGTAGTTTGCATGACCAACACAACACATGAATGGCCCCTGTACGAGATTTTCATTCGCGGGCAGCACGGGCTCAGCCACCGCCACGTCGGATCGCTGCACGCGCCTGACGCTGAAATGGCGATAAAGAACGCTCGGGATGTTTATACCCGCCGCAACGAAGGTGTTAGCATTTGGGTCGTCCAAGCCTCTGATATCGCCGCCTCTTCGCCAGAAGAAAAAGGATCATTGTACGAACCAGCGAATGACAAGGTTTATCGCCACCCGACATTCTTTGATATCCCTGACGAAGTGGGTGCGATGTGAGCACGACTGAGACTGGACCGCTGTTCGAATTTTTATGCCGCATGGGGGACAACACCTTGGTGCTGGGCCACCGTGTATCCGAATGGTGCGGCCACGCGCCCGTGCTTGAGGAAGACATTGCACTGGCTAACACAGCACTTGATTTGATTGGCCAGACAACCCTGTGGCTGGATTTGGCTGGCGACGTGGAAGGCGCGGGTCGTAACGCCGACAAGCTGGCCTTTCACCGCGACGTTTGGGATTTCCGCAATCTGTTGCTGGTTGAACAACCCAACGGGGACTTCGGTCATACAATGATGCGACAGTTTCTGTTCGATGCATGGCACTTGTCGCAGCTCAAGGCGCTGATGGGCGGGTCTCATGACCAGATAGCAGCCATAGCGGAGAAAGCCTCCAAAGAGGTGACGTACCATCTGGAACGCGCGACGGACACCGTGATTGGTCTTGGCGACGGGACCGAAGAAAGCCACAACCGGATGCAGGCCGCGTTGAATAGATTGTGGCCCTATGTTGGGGAAATGTTCCTTTCCGATGATGTGGACGCTGCAATGCTGGACGCTGGTATTGCCCCTGATCCGACATCCTTGCGCCCCGCGTATGATGCGCTGCTGGATGATGTGTGCACCGCCGCCACGCTGGCCAAGCCGCAGGACGATTTTGGCCACAAGGGCGGTAAATCTGGCAAGCGGCATACCGAACACTTGGGTCATATGTTGACGCAGATGCAATGGTTGCAACGCGCCTATCCGGATGCGACATGGTAGTCGAAAAACCCACTTTAGAGACTATTTGGGGTTGGCTTGACGCCGTTCCTGACCCGGAAATCCCCGTGATCTCCCTCACCGATCTGGGGATCATCCGCGATGTCCAGTGGCAGGATGGCACGCTTGAGGTGACAGTGACCCCCACCTATTCCGGCTGCCCCGCCACAACGATCATCAACCTTGACATCCAAACCGCGCTGCGAGGGCACGGTATTGAGAAACTGGTTCTAAAGCGGCAGCTTTCGCCCGCTTGGACATCAGATTGGATGACTAATTCTGGCCGCGCCAAGCTGGAAGAATATGGTATCGCGCCGCCGCAGCCAGCAGGTGGACCCCAGCACTGCCCCCGCTGTAAATCCACACATGTGGAAAAAATTAGCCAATTCGGATCGACGCCCTGCAAGGCGCAATGGCGCTGCACCGACTGCCTGGAACCCTTCGATTATTTTAAGTGTATCTGATCCATGACCCAATTTCTTCCTCTATTAGTCACTAATATTCACCACACAATCCGCGATGCAGTTGTGTTGACGCTGACGCCCGAAGACCCAAACGCATTCAAGTTCAGCCAAGGGCAATACCTGACGTTCAAGCAAGATTTTGACGGCACTGAACTGCGCCGTAACTATTCCATATGTGCCGGTCTGGATGATGGCGTTCTGCAGGTGGGGATCAAACGGGTCGATGGCGGGGCGTTTTCGACCTTTGCGAATGAAACGCTTAAGGTCGGGGATACACTGCAAGCAATGCCGCCGCAGGGCAAGTTTTTTACCAGATTAGAGCCTAACCTAGCCAAGAATTACCTTGGTTTTGCGGGCGGTTCAGGCATCACTCCGGTCTTGTCGATCTTGAAAACCGTGCTAAAGCGCGAACCACAATCCACCTTTACGCTGGTCTATGCCAACCGCGCCGTGAACACGATTATGTTCCGCGAGGAAATAGAGGATCTCAAGAACCAGTTTATGGGGCGGCTGAGCGTGATCCATATGCTAGAATCCGGTCAGGATATTGACCTGTTTACCGGCCGTGTAGATGAAGCCAAATGCAACGCTCTGTTCCAGACGTGGATCGACATTAAAAATATGGACACTGCCTTCATATGTGGGCCGGAGCCAATGATGTTGGCAATTGCAGAAGCATTGAAAACCCATGGATTAGAACCTGAACAGATCAAGTTCGAACTGTTCAGCGAAAGTCAGCAAGGGCGTCTGGCGAAACAGGAAATGGCTAAGCGTAGCGAAGATCAAGCGCTGACCCAAGTAACTGCCACCATCGATGGTGCCGCGCATAGTTTTACTATGACCAAGGGGCAATCAGTGCTTGAGGCAGCATTGGAAAACAATCTTGATGCGCCGTTTGCCTGCAAGGCGGGCGTTTGTTCGACTTGCATGTGCAAGGTCACCGAGGGCGAAGTTGAAATGCTGTCGAACCACGCACTTGAGGATTATGAAGTTGAACGCGGCTATCGCCTGAGCTGCCAAAGTTATCCGATCAGCGACAAACTCGTCATTGATTACGATCATCACTAAGGATCACGTTATGCGCGATATTCAAAGCTTTGCCGCCGGTCAGTGGATCAATCCGGGGGCCGGATCGCGCAGTATCACAAGCGCCATTACTGGGGACGTAATCGCGTGCGCTGGCAACGACGCTTTGGATATTCAGGCAATGCTCGCTTTCGCCCATGACGTAGGCAGCCCGGCCCTGCGAAAGCTGACGTTTCATGACCGCGCTAAGATGCTTAAGGCGCTGGCAACCTATCTAAAAGACCATAAACAGAGCCTATATGACCTGAGTTTCGACACTGGCGGTACCAAATCTGATCACATGATCGACGTGGACGGTGGTATCGGTACGATGCAAGTGTACGCGGCCAAGGGCCGCCGCGAGATGCCCGATGATCAGGTATTTCTGGACGGTCCCCCAGAACAATTGGGCCGCTCAGGTCAATTCATGGGCCGCCATATCTGTACACCGCTGCAAGGTGTCGCTGTGCATATTAACGCATTTAACTTTCCCGTCTGGGGCATGCTGGAAAAGCTGGCCCCGACATTGCTGGCCGGCGTCCCTGCCATTGTCAAACCTGCCACCGCCACATGCCAAGTGACCGAGGCATGCTTTCGACTGATGATCCAGTCCGGCATCCTGCCAGATGGCGCGATCCAGTTGGTGACGGGGGGATTAGGCGACATGCTGGATCACCTCGATTGTCAGGACGTTGTCAGCTTTACCGGATCGGCAGAAACGGCGAATAAACTGCGCAGCAATCCCCTGCTGTTGGAACGGTCGGTCAGATTTGCGTCTGAACAGGACAGCCTGAACGCATCCGTATTAGGGTCTGATGCTGCGCCGGGCACGCCGGAATTTGATCTGTTCGTGAAAGAGGTCCAGCGCGAGATGACCGCGAAAGCGGGTCAGAAATGCACAGCCATTCGTAGGATCATGGTGCCTGAGGCAAACGTTGACGCGACTATTGCTGCGATCTCTGCACGGTTGGCAATAGTTACGATAGGTGATCCACGGCTCAGGACGACGAAAATGGGCGCGTTAGTCTCACAATCGCAGCGTCGCGATGTACTGAAGAAGGCCGCATTAATCGGGGCGGAGGCTGAGCGCGTCTTTGGTGACCCAGACAACTTTAGCGTCGATGGGGCCGATCGCGAAAAAGGGGCCTTTGTCCCGCCAATGCTGTTTTATTGCGCCAATCCAGACAAAGCGACCCGCGTTCACGATACCGAAGCGTTTGGGCCCGTTTCAACCATAATGCCTTATCGCGACACTCAGCATGCGATCGAACTGCTAAACAGGGGCAAAGGGTCGCTGGTTGCCTCTGTCATCACCCGCGACGGTGATGTCGCGCGGGAAATGGCGATGGGGGCGGGCGCATTCCACGGGCGGCTATATTTCAACAACCGCGATTCCATGGCCGAGGCGACAGGCCACGGTGCCCCCCTTCCCCACATGGTTCATGGTGGGCCGGGGCGCGCGGGCGGTGGCGAAGAGTTGGGCGGCATCCGCGGGGTCATGCACTATATGCAGCGCACTGCCATTCAGGGCAGTCCCGACATCCTGACCGCCATCGGCAAACAATGGGTGCCAGGTGCGACGGAAATATCCGACCGCGATCACCCGTTTACCCGCGTCTTTGGCGATCTAGATCTGGGCGAGACATTCAATTCAGCCCGCCGCATTGTCACGTTGGATGACATCGAAACCTTTGCGCATTTCACGGGCGATACATTTTACGCCCATATGGACGAGGAAGCTGCAAAGGCGAACCCGTTCTTCCCCGGCCGCGTCGCCCACGGCTATCTGCTGCTTAGCTTTGCTGCAGGCCTCTTCGTGCAGCCCGATCCCGGACCAGTGCTGGCGAACACCGGACTGGACAACCTGCGGTTTATGGCACCGGTACAGGCTGGCGACAGCATCAAGGTGCGCCTAAGCGTCAAGGCAAAGACCCCTCGTAATGACGAATATGGTGAGGTACGCTGGCACGTGACCCTGACTAATCAGGATGATGCCGCCGTGGCCGAGTATGAACTGCTGACGATGAATGCCTACTGAAGATTTCACGAATGCGTTAACCCCGCTAAAACAACTTGGCGGTCAGCGCGTCTGGTCCCTGATGATCAGCCTTTTCGGCGACCTTGCGCGACGCAAGGGCGATGTGATCGACGGGCCGGTCTTGTCTGCGATCATGGCCGCCATGGATGTCCGGCCCGAGGCAGCTCGGGTCGCGCTGCACCGTTTGCGCAAGGACAATTGGATTGCGTCTGAAAAGCAGGGCCGTATTAGCCGTCACAGCCTGACACCTGATGGTCGCGGACAGGCAGATGATGCTAGTCCACGTATTTACACGACACCGGATCAGCTTTGCCAAGACTGGCAAATGGTGTTGTTGAGCGCCGAGACAAGCGATCCGATAGATATGGTTGGGTTCACACGTCTAAATAGCCGCATTTATATGGGTCCGCTGAACATTGCGCCGCCAGCGGATGCCTTTGTAACAGTTGGAACCAAGGTGCCTGAATGGCTGAAGATCGAATTGGAACCAATCGCACTGGCACAAGGCTATGAACAACTGCATTCGGCGTTGAAGCATGCGGTGAAGCACCTGCCTGCCCACAAGGGCCTCAGCCCGCTACAGGTCGCCACCTTACGCTGTTTGATCGTACACAATTGGCGGCGGTTGGCTCTTAAGCATCCGGCCTTGCCAAAACCGTTGATGCGAGGTGACTGGATTGGATTGAAAGCTCACATACTGGTCGCCGATTTGCTGGCGCGGTATCCCCGGCCAGATATATCGCAGATTGCTGCGGCTTAACCTTTGCCCGAAAGCGGCGCTTTCCCAAACCGCGCGAGGGCGATATAGGGATGGCATGACAAATAAAGTTTACCAAAGTGACCTACCAGACGGCCTTGATCTGGGTGCCGTCGTCGCGATTGATTGCGAGACGATGGGCCTGCATCCGCATCGCGACCGCCTTTGCGTAGTGCAACTGTCTGGCGGTGATGGCCATGCGCATCTTGTCCAGATCGCCAAGGATCAAAACGATGCCCCCAACTTGTGTGCGCTGCTGGAAAACCCTGATGTTCTAAAGCTGTTTCACTTTGGCCGCTTTGATATTGCCGCGATGCAGAACCGGTTTGGGGCAACGGCCGCTCCCGTCTATTGCACCAAGATCGCAAGCCGCCTTGTGCGCACCTATACAGACCGTCACGGACTGGCAAAGCTGTGTCAGGAATTACTGAGCGTCGACATATCCAAGCAGCAGCAATCCAGCGACTGGGGTGCGGACACTCTGACCAAAGCGCAAATTGAATATGCGGCATCAGATGTTTTGCACCTGCACAAGTTGCGTGATGCGCTGAATGTGATGCTTTTGCGCGAGGATCGTATGGACATAGCGCAAGCGTGTTTTGATTTTCTTCCCACCCGTGCCCAACTAGATCTGGCAGGCTGGCCCGACACGGATATTTTTGCACACGTATGAGCACCCCATTCATTGATACTGCCCGGCGGGTTATCCGCGCCGAGGCTGATGCGCTAACTGCTTTGGCTGACGGTTTGGATGATCGCTTTCGTCAGGCTATTGACCTGCTGATCGCCACCCGTGGCCGCGTGATCGTCACCGGCATTGGTAAATCTGGCCATATCGCCAAGAAAGTCGCGGCAACGCTGGCGAGCACCGGCACCCCCGCACAGTTTGTCCACCCCGCCGAGGCAAGCCATGGCGACCTGGGTATGATTACCGGCGATGATGTGGTGCTTGCGATCTCCAATTCCGGCGAGGCCCCCGAACTGGCCAACCTGATCGCTTATTCCCGACGCTTTTCCATTCCGTTGATCGGAATCACCAGCCGCGAGGGCAGCAGCCTTGGTGCGCAATGCGATGTAGTACTTTTGTTGCCACAACTGCCCGAGGCCTGCGGTACGGGCGTTGTCCCGTCGACATCCACCACCATGACACTGGCAATAGGTGACGCGGTTGCCATTGCGTTAATGGAAAACCGGTCGTTCACGGCAGAACATTTCCGCGAATTTCACCCCGGCGGCAAATTGGGTGCGCGACTTAGCCGCGTGGCTGATCTGATGCACACGGGTGATTCATTACCTGTGGTCAAAGACGGCGCGCCGATGTCTGACGCCTTGATGATGATGAGCAGCAAGTCATTTGGTGTGGTAATCGTCATCGATGGGGCAGGCAGTTTGCAGGGTATTATTACCAGCGGAGACTTGGGGCGGCATCTGGACGGTCTGATGTCCAAGACCACCCGCGATGTAATGACCACCACGCCAGTGACAATCGCCCCCGATGCGCTGGCAGAAAAGGCGGTCGCCATTATGAATGACCGCAAGATTACCTGTCTGCTGGTTATCGAACCAAATGGCACAAATGTTCCAGCAGGTCTGATCCATATCCACGACTGCCTGCGCGTCGGACTGGGGTAAAAATCATGCAGGCGGACCGCTACACAAGACTGGTGTCCTGGCTCAAGGTGCTTTTCCCGCTCGTGGCCTTGGCTCTGTTGTCGACCCTGTTCTTGTTGTCACGTGGAATTGATCCGGGGCAATCTATCCCCTTTGCTGAAAAGGAAATTCAGGAAAGGCTGCGCGATCAGCATATTACAGCACCTTTCTTTACAGGTGCCACGGCCCAAGGCGACGAACTGACTTTCTATGCTGATGTATTGACCACGCCGGATGGAAAAATCGGCTCCAACAAGGCCGAAAACGTCCGCGTGACGATTACAACGGCACAGGGCACATCGTATCGGTTGCAATCCAACACAGCCGAGATCGATTTGGCGACCAACAGGGCCGAACTAACTGACGATGTGGTCATCATGATCTCGACCGGGTATCGGATGACGAGCGAGTTAATGACCTCCGGATTGTCATCACTAGACGTCGAATCCCCTGGGCCTGTGTATGGCACAGCCCCAGAAGGTACGCTCGAGGCGGGGTCAATGACGGTCACGCAACCACAAAATGGTGGTGCCACCCAATTGTTTTTCACAAACCGGGTGAAGCTGATATATAAACCAAAACCTTTGATAGAGTAACTTCCGTGAAATACATATTGCTGCCGCTATTTTTGATTTTCTCCGCCATGTCTGTTGCGGCCCAAGGTGCCAATGTGGCCTTTGGAACGATCCGACAGGATACGGGACTTCCCGTTGAGGTCACTGCCGATAATTTGTCAGTCTATCAAGCCACGGGCACAGCAATTTTCACCGGGAATGTGTTGATCGGTCAGGGCGAAATGCGCCTGTCTGCCTCCAGTGTTTTGGTCGTATATCGCGCCAACGGTGAAGGTATAGAGCGGCTTGAGGCGACGGGCGGTGTCACACTGGTATCCGGCCCCGATGCAGCCGAATCAGAACGTGCAGATTACGACATCGACACTGGTACGATCGTGATGACCGGGAATGTTTTGCTAGCCCAAGGGCGGAACGCGCTGAGTTCTGACAAGATGAGCGTCAAACTTTCTGACGGAACGGCACAGATGTCGGGCCGCGTTAGAACGGTCCTGCAGCCAGGTGGCAACAACTGATGTCGACTCCACCCTTGACGGTAGAGCATGGCGGCGGTGGCCTGCGGATAGAACACCTGCGCAAGTCCTACCGTAAAAAGACGGTTATCCGTGATTTCTCGATGCACCTTGATCGAGGTGAGGTCGTTGCCTTGCTGGGTCCCAACGGTTCCGGCAAGACGACTACCTTTTATGCGGTGGCCGGGCTAGTCATGCCCGAAGGCGGTACTGTGACTATTGACGGCAAGGACGTGACCTCTTTGCCCATGTATCGTCGAGCGCAGTTGGGCATTGGCTATCTCCCTCAAGAGATGAGCATTTTTCGCGGACTAAGCGTGCAAGATAACATTTCGGCCATCTTGGACATTTCAATATCAAACGGGCGCAAGCGGCGGGAACGACTGGAAGAACTTCTCTCGGAATTTTCCATCGAACATTTGCGCCGCGCACCCGCATTGGCCCTGTCGGGTGGTGAACGCCGCCGCGTGGAAATCGCGCGCTGTCTCGCCGCTGACCCCAAATATCTGTTGCTTGATGAACCCTTTGCCGGGGTGGACCCGATATCGGTCGATGATATCCGGCATCTGGTCGCTGATTTGAAAAAACGCGGGATTGGCGTGCTTATTACTGATCACAATGTGCGTGAAACCCTAGAGATTGTGGATCGGGCCTATATCTTGCACGAGGGCAAAGTCCTTATGTCAGGCACCCCGTCTGAAGTCGTTCAGAACGAAAACGTCCGGCGTGTCTATCTGGGTGATAATTTCCGTATCTCCTAATTTTCCGTAAATTTACTAAGCTATTTTTTGCACGGTTTCTTGCCAGATTCATTTGACAACTGGTGCTTTTCGGGCGCTCAATGGGGGTATGGCGACACAACGTTCCATGTTTGTCCTACCTTACCCTTTCAACAAAGGGCCAATGGCATTCAATCTGAGCGCATCGTCATTCACCCGCATCTGACCCCGCCCCAAGCCGCGCATTTTGCGGTCATGGACGCTGTTCAGAACCATATGAATAAGGAGAGTATATGCTGTATCAAATCAGTGGCAAACAGATCGACATCGGCGAAGCCCTGCAGACACATGTAAAAACGGAACTGGGCGAAGCAGTCAAAAAGTATGCAGAACGCCCAACGGATGCGAATGTCGTCTTTTCTAAATCCGGACATGAGTTTGTTTGCGAAGCGACGGTGCACCTCTCGACCGGCCTGACCGCTTCGGCAAAGGCTCATGCTACTGATATTTATGGTTCTTTTGACTCCTGCGCAGCTAAGATGGAAAAACAACTTCGCCGTTACAAGCGACGGTTGAAGGACCACCACAGAGAGCGACCAGAGCCTGTTGAACTTTTCGGCGCTTCCTCGTATATCCTCGCTTCAGAAAGCGATTCAGATGCGCAGGAACCCGAAACCCTCCAACCCATGATCATTGCCGAAATGCAGACCAAGATCGCAAACTTGTCTGTCGGAGAAGCTGTCATGCAAATGGAAATTTCAGGCTCACCTGTCGTCGTGTTTCGTAAAGAGGGTAAAGAAGGCGTAAACGTTGTGTACCGTCGTGAAGACGGAAACATCGGCTGGATCGACCCGTCCTAAACACAACGGCTCGCGAGAAAGCGGACCAGAATTGAGCGAGCAGAATGAATTTTGCGACACTCCTGAAGCCCGGGGCCGTTAAGGTTCTGACGTCTGCATCAAGCAAGAAGCGCCTGCTCCATGATATCGGGGAGCTGGCGTTTCACGCATATGGTCTGGATGCTGGTGCTGTTATCGAAGCCTTGCAAACGCGCGAATCCCTTGGCCCGACAGGTGTGGGCCATGGTGTCGCCCTACCTCATGCGCGGCTTGAAGGTTTGGAATCTGTTCTCGGCGCATTTGTGCTGCTGGATAAACCGATTGATTTCAACGCTGTCGACCGACAGCCCGTTGATATCGCATTTGCGCTTTTCGCGCCCGAAAATGCAGGGGTTGAACACCTCAAGGCATTGGCGCTGGTGTCGCGGACACTGCGGAATACGTCTGTGTGTTCAAAGTTGCGCGCAAACCCCGAGCCAGCAACGCTTTACACAATTCTGACAGAAGCGCAGGCAACGCAAGCGGCCTGAGGTCGCTATTGCCAGCTGTCGAACCCGAAAATCATATAGTCCCGCTGGTACGCATCCGAGGCTAGCTTTTCGATTTCGGCATCATATATTTCCGAGAGTTCGAACGGGGCTGTTTGCGGGCGTGATGTGACTGCTGGTGGCGTTGCAATACCGACCGAAGCAGCGAGTTCAGCCAGATCATTTTGCAGATCTGCCTCTCGAATAATGCGATCTGGCAAAGCAAATTCCCCAAACCCCTGTAGCGCTTGCGCTTGGGTGCACCACGCCTGATCAACGCGAATGGCAGTCTGGCCGTTCAGATTTCCTTTTAGGAAAATCAGAAATGCCTTGAACGCTTCACGGTGCGTCCGAATGTCATAGCCGTAGTCGGGTTCGCCCTCGGGCAGCGGCAGTTTGTAGCGCCTGATCAGATTGCTGCGCAGTTGGGTATAGCTGCCGTTGCCAGTCGTCACAATGTGGCGACAAAACGCATCATGGGCGCGGTCCACGGGGTGCCGCAACACGGTAAAGCTGCGATGGCCGACATGGCGTCGTTTCCACTGGCGCAGGTCTTTCTGGTTCATCTTGTTGTGCAATTGGTTGCGCTTGACGCCATCAACGGCCGCCAACCAATCCAGAACCTGCGGTTCCGGTCCACTGCGCAGCGGCAGATATAGCAATGGTGCCTCGGCCGCGGCGACATAGGACGGTACCACGGGCCCGCGGCGGGGCTCGAAATTTGGTGTGCGCGTCAGATCGAAACGATCAAGCCGTCCAAGAGCCAAAAGCATTTCGTCGTAATTGCTGACCTTGGTCGAGATATGTTCAGGATTTTGCTTTTTCAGGCTTTTATCCAGCCCCTCCAGCGTCTCATCCACGCCCAGAAACCGTGCAAGACCATTCATCACCTCGATGTTTTGCAGGTCTTCATATGCGACATAAAACGCGGTCTGGCCCAAAACTTGCAACCGGCTAAGCAAGAGCAGCTGAAACTCTTGCAGCGCCTCTAGATGGGCTGCGAACTCTTGCTCATCAAACAGTGCTTGGCCGGCCTTGTGTGCCTTCATATCGGTCAGCTTCCACTGTCCGGTGGCTTGGGCGATCTTCCAGCTGACATAGCTTTCGACCGGATTGCGGGTCAAAATAATCTTTGCGCAAGTGTCATCGTTCAGCAACGTGTCCAGCACGCGGGGATCATGGTCATGAAAATAGCGAAAGCCCCCCAGCCCGGTTGATTTTGTCCGTATGGCGGCCAGCAGAAGGTCAGGGTTTATATCGCGCGTTTCTAAATCGACGCCCAATATATCAGTCGCTTTGGGATAGCCGATAAAATGCGGGTTAAACGCCTCGCCATGACAACTGATGCCATTGAATGCATTCAGGTTCGTTTCCAAAAAATTTGACCCTGTGCGCATTTCTGCGAAAACGACAAAGCTTTTGAAACGGGAAGACATATTTTATTGCACCAAATAGGGTCTGCGCGGCAACGGTTGCGTCGCAGCAATGCCCCGCTCGACCGGGAAATCACCCATAAGATGCGGGTGCATCCCTTGGTTTTTGAGGTTCTGCAAGAATTGCCCGAACCCTGACAGATCAACCATTTTGGGAACTTCGGATATGCGGTTCATCTTGGTATGGCCTATCTCGTCCAATATCCCTTGCAACGGCTCCATCGGAGCTTCGATAAATTCGGCCATATTCCAAATACGAACACGCGCCTTGGTATAAGGCGAACGCAGAATATTCATGTGTTCGCTTTCGACTTTCTGCAGCAAGGCAGCTTGACGACGGATATCAGCGAAATTCATGTTAGACCGGAACAACGGCACAGACCACGCGCCGGTGATTACAGACACCTGTGCATTGGGATCTTTAGCGATACGCCAGCAAACGTCCTGATTGTCGCCCGGACCGAACTGAAAACACTGACGTTCGCCACGGGTGTTCCAGATTAGGTTCGTCAGAAATGCCTTGGCATTATAATCGCGGATCGTTGCGCTGTCGCTTAGCGCACCATTGATGGCGGTTTGATTGTCAGCATAATGAACTTTGTCAGAAGCAAACAGATGGCCATGCACCCGCGAACCGGTAGACTTTGCAAGCCAAGGCTCAAAATTCTCGAACAGTTCTGCGAAACCTTGGAACATGGAATAAGGCGCAGCGGTCACGCCGTTTTCCCAATCCTCGTTCGGGAAGCGGCTTTGCATATACAGGCCTGAACGCCCGCGCGTCCGACGTTCAACCGCTTTGGCAAAGATCCGGTCGATTTTGCCGGGGTTTGGTTCAGTCTTTTTCAGTGCGTCGGCTTCGTCTGTCAGAAACGCCTTGTAGAGGCGGTCTGCATAAGGCCAGATTTTGCGCGCGACAAAGCAATCTGATCGCCGCAAAAGCTGCAGATGGTCGTCGTAGAAAATATGTGGCTTCCCCTGAAAGTCGAACTTGGACAGGGTCAGGGACCGGCTTTCAATCTTCGTTGCATATTGTCGCGATAGCGTCTGGAAATAGCTTTCGTCGGGGATCCAGACATGTCGAAAATAGCGATCATACTCCTCGCGGTCGGGATCTTGAAGTATTGCAGAAAGCGTTTGACGGGTAAGGCACCACCATTGTGACCCCATATGTGGGATCAGCCCGTTCGGCATCTTCCGTTTTAGGCCAAACAAGCGCTGGATCGCGACGGATTTGTCGAAAAGATAACGCTGCTTTTTCCACGAAAACGGAAAGTGCATCGTAAAGCGTTCTTCGTCCAGGCCACCTACCGTCCAAGGAACGTCAGCTGTTGTGGCGCTTTCGATAAAGTCGGTGCGTGGCCGCGCCGCAAGATAGTTAATCAGTTCTTGAACCGGGCGCAGCGGCAGGCACGACCCGGAAGCAAGGTAGACGTGGCGCACATCGGTAAATTGCGCCAACATTTTTTCTGACCCAGCTTGTGAGGCAGCAACGATACCCCAGGTGCCCCATTCGCACCGGAACCGCTTGCAAAACTTCAGGTCCGGCACATCTGCCAAGCTTTGGACAAAGGTATCATAGACCTTGCGCGGCACGCTTTTGTCGACGTGAATGACAACAGGGCACCCGGCGGCAGACCAATGGCGGGCCACCTGTTCCGCACGACCAAGAGCGGTGTGCACAAGCATGACAACACCGACCGTCATGCCCAGTTACCTTTGGACATCAGGCCCAGAATTTCCAACTGACGCCAATTGATATAGCGTTCGGACCATTTGCACCAAAGCTGGGGGTCGGCCTGCAAGCTATCGGCATAGGCCTTGTATTCAACTGACCCGGCATAATGTTGACCGCGCTCAAGCTCTTCTAAGGCTTTGGCACTGAAGGTATCAAGGAATTTGGCATGCAGCAGCACGCCCGATGCCTTTTCCCCACCCCATTCATCATAGACTTGGTTCAAACCACGCGGCAGCAGCATATGCGTTGAACTGACATAGACATAACGCCGGTCCCACTTAACCAGTGGAATCTTGTTCAACGCCGGCGCTTTCTCGGGATTATCCTTAAAGAACACTCGCGCGCGCGGCCCGCCTTGAATCCACAGGTTTGTGAAACTGAAATTACGCGACAGCAGATAATTGCCGCTGTCGAACCACGATGCGATTTCAATCGGGTTCTGGCCTGATTGATAGGGCTGTTCGTCAAGTCGCCCTTTTGGATACATATCTAGCAACATCGCTGAGAATGATTTGATCGACGACGCGTCCAGCCAATCGGTAAGCGCGCGCAACGGGCGCGTGTCGCAGAACGGATAAATCAGAAACTCGTCAGGGTCGACGGTCAGCGCCCAATGGCCGTGTGCGTATTTCAACTGTAACCAATTCAGCCAATCAACACCAAAGCGCGCGCGTTTATAGCTGGCGCGCGTGCTCCAGATCGACACATCAGGTTGGTCGGCCAGGTATTGGGCCGAACCATCGTCGCTGTCATTGTCCACGAAAAAGAAATGACCGACACCCAGTTTCCGATAGTAATCTAGGAAATAGGGCAGTCGGATTTTCTCGTTTCGCTGTGTACAGAACAGCAAAATATCATCATGTTTGATTTGCTTGGTTTGATTCACGATCTGCTTTAGCTCGCGGCGTTTGCGAAACGCGCGGATGCGCCATCTCTTGCGCTGCATTCTAAGCCAATATGATTGAACTATACCCAAAAATTGCCCTTCATTCTCGGGGTGTACTTACTAATTAACTAAAGTTGTCCTTCAAGAAACAATCTAAGCTCGTAGCCTTAACACAACATTGAAATGATTTTGCCATGTCGGAGCTTTAAACTCCGATGGTTCATCGTGACTATCTACTGTGCCGGCCCATTCTCTTATTACCCTTTCCCACTGATACTGGTCCGAAACGCTTGCGTAAACCGGCTTATCACCCAAAAACTCATGCAAGACCTCAAGATCGTTGCATAAAACACGCGCTTTTAGCATCAAAGCTTCGAGTGGCGGCAAGCCAAACCCTTCTGCAAAGCTGGGAAACAGTGCTCCAGCCGATTTTTGCACCAGTGACGCAAGGGCAGCATCTGACAGGTTGGCGATTTCGCGAACCCGACTTTGCGGCCCCATTCTATCAAGGCGGTCAAACACAGCATCGTTGTTCCAACCGCGACTGCCACAGATCAGCAACATTGGCGCATCGGGGCCAAGTGCCTCCCAAATATCGAGTAGAAACGCGTGATTTTTACGCGGCTCAATCGTCCCTACCGTAACAAAATACGGGCTCGCTGGTGGCAATCCCTTGGGCAATTCTGCCGGGTCAGGTTCCGGCACTACTGTTCCCAAATGCGCAACAATACCACGCGGTATTTCACCCCAATCAGCCATCTGAACCTCGGTACGGCGCTGCGTATCGGCTGAGTTATAGATCACAAGATCAGCCCATTCCTGAACTCTTTTCAACTTTTGCCGAAATGGCTCGACGGTGCCCGGCTGCTGATAACCGGGGTACTCAAGGGGGATGACGTCATGCACCAACACGTTAATGTCGATCTTCTGTGCGTTAAGCGCGGATAAAACGCGGGCGGTAAGATTGCTATGCCCGACGTTAAAATACTGACAAGGCGCGGGTAATTTTCCAAGCAGTTTGGACAGATTCCAAGGCGCTGCGCGGGCGATGGCAAGCCTTCGAAAATCAGCCTCGGCTCGTTTTCCAATCGCCGTTCGGCCACGTAGGGATCGGGACAACAGATCAGGCGCACCCCAACCTATCCGCTGTTCAACTCTGTCTTGAACCGCATGCAGTCCATCGCGGTCCAGCACCAAATATCCAAACGCGGTTCTGACAAAGCCAAAGCACGGTGTATCATCAGACAAAAATTGCGCCAAATAGGCCAGTTCGACACGATCCACCCCCGTCGCCATACGCCCGGCGCGACGCAGAGTCCGCGTTAGATCCAGCAGTCGGGCGGGATGCGCCTTATGTGTCGTAGTGGCCAGTTTGATGCCATCTCCATGCGTCAGAAATCATTTGCGACATGGTTGATCGTTTGGGTGCCCATCCCAGTTCTGCAACGGCACGGGATGATCCGGAAACCAATTTGGTACAATCACCAGGCCGGCGCGCACCCTCTTTGATCGGGACGGTGCGGTTGGTTACTTCGCGACTGTGGTCGACCACTTCGCGCACCGAAAAGCCTGTACCTGTGCCAAGGTTAAAGACCCGGCTCGGCTTACCCTCAAGCAACCAGTTCAAACCCAAAACATGGGCATCTATCAGATCGCAAACATGAACATAGTCCCGAATGCATGTGCCGTCAGGCGTGTCGTAGTCGGTGCCAAAGATCGTCAACGCATCGCGCTTTCCGTCAATTGCATCCAGCATCAATGGAACAAGATGCGTTTCGGGCTGGTGAAATTCGCCGACTTCCCCTTCCGGATCCGCGCCTGCGACATTAAAGTAGCGGAAGATCACATTTTTCAGGCCATAGGCGACCTCGAAATCCCGCAGTATATCCTCGATTGCGCGTTTTGATGCGCCATATGCATTTATCGGCAGTTGAACGCTATTTTCATCCAGGACAACGTTGTCCTGGTCGCCGTAGGTCGCGCAAGTAGATGAAAAGACAAAGTTTTTGCACTTTGCTGCAACCGCTGCTTCGATCAGGTTCAGTGATCCTTCGACGTTGTTGCGCCAATACAAGCCGGGCTGTTTCATGCTGTCGCCAACCTGGCTAAGGGCAGCGAAATGCATGACAGCCACGGGATTGTATTCTGCGAACGCAGCATCAATCTGCACACGGTTCAAAAGATCACCCTCGATCATCGGGCCAAATTTGACTGCATCCCGCCAACCGGTGACGAAACTATCAAAGGTAACGGGGGTAAATCCAGCAGCCGCAAGCGCTTTGCAAGCATGCGAGCCAATATATCCCGCACCACCCGTCACCAATACATTCGCCATTATTTTGCCTTTACTAGACCCGATAGGGGAGTTTTTTCAACGCCCATGATGTCCTGCAAATAGGCATAAAGATCATCGCGCAATTCTTCTCGGGCCAGACCAAAAGACACAGTTGCCTGCAAGAAGCCTGATTTCGACCCGCAGTCAAAACGTTGGCCCTTGAACCTGTATCCGTAAACGTCGTGGCCCTGCTTCAATTCCGCAGCAATTGCGTCAGTGAGTTGAATTTCACCACCGGATCCAGACTTGAGTTGGTTCAGGTTTCGAAGAACATTGGGCGACAGAATATACCGACCGATTACAGCGAGGTTTGATGGCGCATCTTCGGCCTTGGGTTTTTCGACCATACCGCGGACTTTGACCAATTCACCCTGGTCATCTGCCACGTCCAGCATTCCGTAAGATGACGCACGTTCGGGCGCAACTTCCATCGCGGCGACCATGTTGCCGCCTGTTTCTTCGTAAGCTTCGACCATTTGCTGCAGGCATGGTTTGTCAGCCGCAATTACATCGTCTGGCAACATTACCGCAAAAGGTTCGTTTCCGATCAGACGGCGGGCACACCAAACGGCGTGGCCCAAGCCCAAGGCTTTGTGCTGGCGGATATAGGCGATCGCGCCACTGTCCATATTCGTGTTCTTAAGAATTTCCAGCAGTTCGGTTTTCTTTTTCGACCGCAACTCCTGCTCAAGCACGGGTGAGTGGTCAAAGTAATCTTCCAATGCGCCTTTTCCACGCGAGGTAACAAAGATGAATTCCTTGATCCCCGCTGCACGCGCCTCGTCGATTGCATATTGCACGAGGGGGCGGTCGACTAAGGTCATAATTTCTTTCGGCACTGATTTGGTCGCTGGCAAGAACCGCGTCCCTAAACCCGCTACCGGAAAAATTGCTTTCGTTACCTTTTTGCGCATGACTGCCCTTGTCCTGTGTGTAATGTTATTTTGCTCTGTAAAACACAAAGCACTATATTCGCCTGCTTAAAATAGGTTTCAGCTAAATATTTAGTAGGTTTTCGTTATATTACTTCTTAAATCCTCTTTGTGATGCAACACGCGCTACCTCACGTTGCGCCTTCTTCTCTCTCGATGAAATCCTTAATAGCGGTTCACTTCGTTGGACTTTACCAAAAAGACCGCCTTTCTGAACCCACAAACCATCGTTATCGAATGTTAATTGGTGGAAAATGGCGGTGGGCGACAAAATCAGAAGCGTCACGATGTTGCCCTCTGCAAGCACTTTCAACGCGCGCTTTCGATCTGCGGCCGCTGTCAGCGGCCTACTGATGATCATCTTGGCTTGCCTTGGGGCTGCGGGAAAACGCCTGAAGGGTCCGATCGCGTGCTTGGGAAGGCTGGCGGCCACCACTTTGCGATCCAGCCCGTCAGCATATCCATGATCCAGCCGCTTCATCAGGCGTCGAACGTCACGGGGTTCCACCTGACCGGTTTGCAAGAACCCAAGCAATCTTTGTCGCTGCTCATCTCGCAAGCTGCGCCATTGGACGGCGCGGTCATTCTGCGGGATGTGTTTTCGCTGGAACACCGCCCAACTTGCCCCGATATCAAACAGGTCGGTTGGAACACGCGCCGTTGTCCGCATACGATTTTCTGCGTAACCATGATGAACCTCGGCCATCGGGGCAATCGCCGTGGCATACCCTGCTTTTGCGAGACGCATGTTCAGATCGGTTTCGTCTAGGAAATAATGGAATGCCGGATCGAACCCACCCAAACTGACCAGCACATCGCGCCGAAACGCCATGTTAGTGCCTTCAGTTTTGATCGCGCGGCCTTTGGGCGGCGTCATGACCGTGGCTTTTTCCGGATCCAATGACAACGCGTGAGGCAGGCCTTGGCCGTCAAGGCTGGCGGCCTTCCATTGAAACGAAATTCCGTTGCGGCCCCTGACATACCCCCCCATTGCGGCAACATCTTTTCGGACAGCCGGTGCAACCAGATGGCGCAGCCACATGGGTTCGGGCACCGCATCATCATCGATGTAGGCAATGATTTCTCCTGCAGCGTGGGAAAGCCCCAAATTGCGCGCCTCGGATATATTGGGGGTGTCAAAAGGGACCAGCTTGAGATCATCAGCAAAGGGCATGGCCGCCGCAGATGTGATGCCTTCCGGGTCCGCGACAACAACGACCTCAAAGTTCCAGTATTGGATTTGCGAAATGCCCGTCAGCGTGCGCATCAGCGAGCGGGAACGTCCGCGACTGACGATCACCACACTGACGGGCAGGTCTGTCATTCCAGACCCATCTGCGCCATCATTTCTTCGATCTTGGGTACGTCTTCCGGGTTATTCAGTTCCCAGAATTGGCGGCCTTTTGCCTCCACCTCAACGCATAGAACCGTATGGCTGTTCTCCATGAACCGAAGCTGTTCCAATCCTTCGAGCTGTTCAAGCGGGCCAACGGGCCATGAGGGGTAAGCGGCCAGTGCATCGGGGCGGTAAGCATAGACGCCCACGTGATGAAAGACCGGAGTCGGATCAGCGTCGCCATAGATTTTCGACGTGAACGGCACGACTTCTTTCGAGAAGTATAGCGCGCTGTGGTCGACCGCGAACACCGATGTTGTTCCCCCAACGCGACCGGCTTTGCGGTCAGCAAGAAGACTGTTCAACGCAGTACCATCGCAACGCAGCACAGGCGTCGCAATGCCCGCTTTAGGGTCGCCTTTCAGACCCTCAACAAGGCTTTCGACGAACCAATGCGGGGTCAGGGGTGCGTCTCCTTGCAGGTTCACAACGATGTCATAATCGCCTCCCAGAACCTCGTGCGCTTGGGCGCAGCGCTCTGTCCCATTGGCACAATCAACCGAGGTCATGACCACTTCGGCACCAAAGGCTTCGGCCGCGGCCTTGATCCGGTCGTCATCTGTTGCAACGACGACCTTATCTACGCCTTTCACCTCGCAGGCCGCGCGCCAGCTGCGCTCGATCAGACTGCGTGATGCGCCGCTTGCCCCTTTGAGCATAGCCAATGGTTTCGCCGGATAGCGGGTCGATGCATATCGGGAGGGGATTACAATAAGGACAGACATCAAGAGGCCTTTAGATCGACGCCCGGTGCATGGGCGATGAAGAACGGATTGGCGAAATCGGCTTTGCCGTATTTCAGTGGTGTCAGATCGTCAAAGCGCACAACCGCGCCGCCCGCCCCGTTCAAGACTGCATGGCCTGCTGCCGTGTCCCATTCCATCGTGCGGCCAACACGAGGGTACAAATCTGCCTCGCCCGTAGCGATCAGACAAAATTTCAAAGACGAGCCTGCGCTCTTCATATCACGGACGTTGTATTTCGCGATGTAATCATCAGTCGCCTGATCGCGATGCGATTTCGACGCCACAACCATCAGTGCGGAATTATCAGGGTTAGAGACTGATATTGGCGTTGTCGGGCCAATTTCATCCTTTGGAAAATCACCTGTTTCTTCAACAGCTGTGCCATCTGCCAACGTAAAGAACATACGTTCACGCGCAGGCGCATAGACGACACCACGGGTCGGCACGCCGCCTTCGACAAGGGCAATGTTCACAGTAAAATCGCCGCGGCGATTGATGAACTCTTTGGTGCCGTCCAACGGGTCCACGATCAAAAAGGTGTCGCCACTTGCAGAATGGGTCGCTGATTGCTCTTCGGTGACCAGCATCACCTCCGGAAACGCCGCGCGCAGTCCGTCAGAGATAATTTTGTCCGCTGCCTCGTCCGCGATGGTGACCGGGCTTTCGTCAGACTTGGTCTTCACCCCAAAATCATCAGTTCCGTAAATCTCCATGATCTTGTCGCCAGCCTCAAGCGATAGACGCCGCATGACTGTCACCAGCTTTTGATAATCCATAACGACCTGACCTCTTCAGTTTCATTGATTACTTTTCGCAGAACCCTTATGCTTCCCGATTAACGGAACAGCAAGAATTCCGTGCGAGCTCACCGTGCATAGAGGCTTTTGAGATGTTCCAACCCAGACGAGCTGCCAGAGGGTCATTTGCGTCGGCGATTGCGATTGTTGAGCTGATTTATCATTCAATCGTTCGCCAAGTGCGCAAACAGCACAATAACGCTTTTGCGGCAATTGGGATTAACATTCTTCAGGCCGTGATGTTCGTTGGCGTCTTCTATGTGATGTTTTCAATCCTCGGCTTGCGCGGCTCCGCCATTCGGGGCGATTTTGTAATCTACATCATGACCGGTATTTTCCTGTATATGATGCACACAAAAACGGTGACTTCTGTTGTCGCCGCAGAAGGGCCGGCCAGCCCGATGATGCAGCACGCGCCTATGACGACAATGATCGCCTTGGCGGCCGCTGCCTTGGGTTCACTTTATATTCAAATGCTCTCGCTTGTGATGATCATGTCTGTCTATCACCTCGCCTTTAATCCAATTGTTATTTACGATTGGTCAGGCGTGTTTTGCATGATGATGATCGCATGGTTCACCGGTGTCGCAGTTGGGATGGTCTTGCTCGCAATCAAACCTTGGGCACCATCCTTTACGACAATTTTTACATCGCTTTACCAGCGGGCTAACATGATCGCGTCAGGCAAAATGTTTTTGGCTAATTCACTGCCCTCCTTCATGCTTGCCATGTTTGACTGGAACCCGCTGTTCCACATTATTGATCAGGCGCGGGGCTTTGCATTCATCAATTACAACCCGCGATATAGCAATTGGGAATATGCGGTTTGGGTTGGCGTAGTTTTGATGGTGATCGGCCTGATGGGCGAATTTTATACGCGCAAACACGCATCGGCCAGCTGGAACGCGCGTCGTTAACTTTACTCAACAACACGCAGGGTCAGGTTGATACGTCCGCCTTTGGGTAGCAACTTTGATGATCCAGCCCTGATCCTATCAACACCGTGATAGTTCAAGCGCGCCTCGCCGCCCATCACGACCACATCGCCTGATTGCAACCAAAGACTGTCGGTTTTACCTCCACGTTTTTGGCCCCCGATCCGGAATAGTGCCTCGTCGCCCAGCGAAACCGATACAACTGGCCATTTGAAATCCGCTTCGTCCCGATCTTGGTGCATGCCCATTTTAGTGCCAGAAGCATAATAGTTGATCAAGCAACACTCGGGCTTGCGCTCCAGCCCTGTCAGGCTGTCCCAAATCGCCAGCACGGGATCAGGTATCGCAGGCCACTCCATTCCGTTTGGATGCATCTCTGCATAGCGATAGCCCTCCGCATCTGACATCCAGCCATATTTACCGGCAGATGTCATACGCACAGACATTTGCTGACCCCCGGGGGTGGTGGGCCGAAAGAACGGAGCTGCCTTTACCACGGCGCGCACGCTATCCAGCACAACCCGCTGCGCATCGGGATCAAGGAACGCTTTGTGAATTTCAAAGCCACGCAAACGCAAAATCATCTTTTTTTTGCCTTTCCCGGCCTGAATACTGAAAAATCCATACAGATTCTCCATTTCCTTTCTCATGCAACGGTTGCAGGGTCCAGAACTGCTCCTTATATACCCATCGAACCGCTGAGGGCATCCGGCCCTTAGTGTAAAAAGATCGGGGCATGGGTGCCACAACGGGCCCTAGCCTCGTGTAATCGCCTTAACTCAATGAGGGATCAAATCATGACCAAAGTAATTGGTATCGACCTAGGAACCACCAACAGCTGTATCGCCATTATGGACGGCAGCCAGCCTCGCGTAATTGAAAACGCAGAAGGTGCACGTACAACTCCATCCATCGTCGCGTTTACCGACGACGAGCGTCTGGTCGGCCAGCCTGCCAAGCGGCAAGCTGTCACAAACCCAGAAAACACAATTTTCGGCGTAAAGCGCCTGATCGGTCGTCGTAACGATGACCCGGATCTGGCCAAGGATAAAAAGAACCTGCCATTCAACGTCATCGACGGTGGCAATGGCGACGCATGGGTCGAAGCCAAGGGCGAAAAGTATTCCCCTTCGCAAATCTCTGCGTTCATCCTTGGTAAAATGAAGGAAACAGCGGAATCTTATCTGGGTGAAGAAGTTACCCAAGCGGTTATCACTGTGCCTGCTTACTTTAACGACGCTCAGCGTCAGGCCACCAAAGACGCGGGCAAGATTGCCGGTCTTGAAGTGCTGCGGATTATCAACGAACCGACAGCGGCGGCCCTGGCCTATGGTCTGGACAAGAAAGAAACGCAGACAATCGCGGTCTATGACCTTGGTGGTGGTACATTCGACGTAACCATCCTGGAAATCGACGACGGTCTGTTCGAAGTAAAATCCACCAACGGCGATACGTTCCTTGGCGGTGAAGACTTTGACATGCGCATCGTGAACTACCTCGCGGACGAGTTCAAAAAGACCAACGGCGTCGACCTGACCAAAGACAAGATGGCGCTTCAGCGTTTGAAGGAAGCGGCAGAAAAGGCCAAGATCGAACTGTCCAGCGCAAGCCAGACAGAGATCAACCAGCCGTTCATCTCGATGGGCAAAGACGGATCGCCGTTGCACATGGTTATGAAGCTGACCCGCTCGAAGCTGGAACAGTTGGTTGGTGACCTGATCAAAGCATCTATGAAGCCATGTGCCGCTGCGTTGAAAGACGCTGGTATTTCGGCCTCTGACATCGACGAAGTCGTTTTGGTTGGTGGTATGACCCGCATGCCGCGCGTCATCGAAGAAGTAACCAAATTTTTTGGCAAAGAGCCGCATAAGGGTGTGAACCCTGACGAGGTGGTTGCCATGGGTGCGGCCATTCAGGCGGGCGTTCTGCAAGGTGACGTGAAAGACGTTGTTCTGCTTGACGTTACACCACTGTCGCTGGGTATCGAAACATTGGGCGGCGTATTTACCCGTCTGATCGATCGTAACACCACGATCCCAACGAAAAAGTCTCAGGTCTTTTCGACTGCCGAAGACAACCAGAATGCTGTGACCATCCGCGTGTTCCAAGGCGAACGCGAAATGGCTGCGGACAATAAGATCCTTGGTGCCTTTAATCTGGAAAGCATACCGCCAGCACCGCGCGGCATGCCCCAGATCGAAGTGACCTTTGACATTGACGCGAACGGTATCGTTGCTGTTGGCGCACTGGACAAGGGCACAGGTAAGGAGCAAAAGATCACGATCCAGGCCTCTGGTGGTTTGTCCGATGCAGACATCGAAAAGATGGTAAAGGACGCCGAAGACAACGCCGATGCTGACAAAGAGCGTCGCGCGCTGATCGAAGCGAAAAACCAGGCGGAATCGCTGATCCACTCGACCGAAAAGTCGCTGGAAGAGCACTCTGACAAGGTTGATCCAACCACCGTCGAAGCGATCGAACTGGCCATCGCAGCCCTGAACGACGAGCTGGAAACCGACAACGTCGAAAAGATCAAGTCGGGCATTCAAAACGTCACAGAAGCGGCGATGAAATTGGGCGAGGCTATTTATAAGTCCGCGCAAGACAGCAACGAAGACGTGGCCGAGGCAGCGGATGCACCTCATGGCGATGACGATATCGTTGATGCCGACTTCGAAGATCTGGACGACAACAAGCGCGCGTAAGCGTGACATTGGAACCACTGATGGGGCCGGTCCGCTTGCCGGGCCGGCCCGTCACGTTCCAGCGTAGGAGCTAATTCATGGCCAAACGTGACTATTACGAAATCCTTGGTGTTGCCAAAGGGGCATCTGCCGATGAGATCAAAAAGGGCTACCGTACCAAAGCCAAAGAATTGCACCCCGACCGCAATGCAGACAATCCCAAAGCCGAAGCCCAGTTCAAAGAAGCGAACGAAGCCTATGAGGTTCTAAAGAACGCCGACAAGAAGGCCGCCTATGACCGTTACGGTCACGCCGCGTTCGAAGGTGGCATGGGTGGTGGTGGTCAACGCCCCGGCGGATTCGGCGGCGGCGGCCAGGGTGATTTTTCATCCGCATTTTCTGATGTGTTTGACGATTTGTTCGGCGACTTTATGGGGCAGCGTGGCGGGGGCGGCGGACGTCGTGCCGCGCGCGGTGCTGACCTGCGGTATAACCTTGGTATCTCTCTCGAGGACGCCTTTACCGGTTTGCAAAAATCGATCAACGTGCCGACGTCGATAGCCTGCGATTCCTGTCATGGATCAGGCGCTGAGGGCGGTGCTGAACCCACGACCTGTCCGACTTGTTCGGGCATGGGCAAGGTGCGTGCACAGCAGGGTTTCTTTACCGTTGAACGTACATGCCCGACCTGTTCGGGCATGGGTCAAATCGTCAAAAATCCCTGTAAATCTTGTCGGGGTGCGGGCCGCGTTGAAAAAGAACGCGCGCTGTCCGTAAACATTCCGGCTGGTGTCGAAACGGGCACGCGTATTCGCCTTGCTGGCGAAGGCGAAGCTGGCATGCGGGGCGGGCCGTCAGGTGATCTGTACATCTTTATTGAAGTGCAAGATCATGAGCTATTTGAGCGTGACGGACCGAACCTTTTCTGTCGCGTACCCGTATCGATGAGCACAGCCGCCCTGGGTGGCAGCATCGAAGTACCAACCATTGATGGTGGTCGCGGACGCGTGCAAATCCCGTCAGGCAGCCAATCGGGCCGCCAAATGCGCTTGCGCAACAAGGGTATGCCCCCCCTGCGCGGCGGTGGTACAGGCGATATGATCATCGAACTGGCGGTCGAGACGCCAGTAAACCTGACCAGTCGCCAGAAAGAGCTGCTGCAAGAGTTTGAAAAGGAATCCGAGAACAACAATCCGGAATCCAGCAGCTTCTTTTCTTCGGTTAAATCCTTTTGGGAATCGATGAAAGGCTAACAAGTAGGTGGGGCGGTTGCCCCACCTTGGCTTGTCGTCAGGTTGATCGTTAATCTTAACGCTATCGTAACCACCCCTACCGGATGCTGCTGGTATGCGGAAAAACACTTCCTCTTTTGCTGATCCTTTGCTCCCGTTTCTCGGGGCTGAAGCCGTGCAGATGGCACCTGCTTTGGGCAAGCAGCCATCTTACATCGCCGATCATCGTCAACGGCTCCGGGCGCGCTTTATGCAAGGGGGGGCCGACGCCTTGCCAGACTACGAACTGCTAGAACTGGTCTTGTTTCGGGCCATTCCCCGTCGTGACGTAAAACCACTTGCCCGCGCTCTGATGGACCAATTCGGCGACTTTAACCGTGTTATCACCGCGACAGAGGCACGATTGCGCGATATTTCGGGCATCGGGGACGCTGTCATTGTCGAGCTAAAGTTACTCGAGGCAGCAGCGCATCGCATGGCCCGATCCAAAATCATGCAACAACACGTTGTATCCAGTTGGGATGCGCTTTTGGATTATTGCCATACGGTGATGGCCCATCGGGAAACTGAACAGTTCCGCGTTCTGTATCTTGACCGTAAGAATGTCATTATCGCAGATGAAGAACAGGGGAAAGGGACGGTCGACCATGTACCCGTTTACCCAAGGGAAGTTGCGAAGCGAGCGCTTGAGCTGAACGCCAGCGCTTTGATCTTGGTGCATAACCACCCATCGGGCGACCCTACACCATCACAGGCAGACATCGACATGACACAGCAGGTTCTGGCGGCGTGTCAGGCCCTTGGGATGACTTTGCACGACCATCTCATCATAGGAAAATCGACCGAGTTAAGCTTTCGGTCAGAAGGATATCTTTAGTTCTGCGCGTAGCCTGTTCGGATTTGTCGAATTTACGGGATGATCCGTGTCGGCTATCATCAAATCCATGACTATTTCGCCAACTCCCGAAGAAATGCTTCTTTCACAACGCGATGGGCTGCCAGACGCACTGCGCACCCTGATCGAAGAGTACCCCCGTGCAGGCTGGATTCAGAACTCCAACTATTCACAGCTCATCGCCTTTTGGTTGGATCGGCACCTGATGTTTCGTCGCTTGCTGGATCAGTTGGACAATGATGCCCAAGAAGCCCTCGACGGGCTTGAGCCCCCTGATCTCTATAAACGCAAACTGCAACGCTTTGGCGGGATGCTGATCAACGAACTTCACGGGCACCATCAGATCGAGGATGCGCAATATTTTCCCATAATGGCAAAACTTGATAAAGGTGTTGAGCGGGGTTTTGATATTTTGGATGCGGACCATCAAAGCTTGGATGGCATCCTGTCGAATCTGGCGACTAGCGCCAATGCCGTCTTGCAACACAGCGGAACATCCAACGGATTTATCGACGTGACAGCCGCCTTAAAGCGTCAACTTGATGCATTTCGCCCGATGCTGAATCGTCACCTTACGGACGAAGAAGAACTGGTTGTACCGGTTCTATTAAAATACGATCCACCGCAATTTCGGTAATTCGCTATCGCACCCAGACTTCGACTCGCCGATTGGCCTGACGTCCCCATGCGCTGTCATCGCAGGCCATTGGCATTGCTTCCCCAAAGGCATCAACGTCCAATACCACACGGTCAAGGTTGACGGTCACCGCCGCTGTTGTCACCGCCCGGCGCACAGCCTCGGCGCGGCGCAGGGCGATTTCTCGGTTGGCACGCGCGGCACCGTCGCCATCGCTGAAACCGACGAACAACAGACGACGCGTATCATATTGACCTACCTCTAGGGCGCGGGCCAATTGCTGTACGTTTGATCGCGATTGCGCGTCCAACCTGACCGATCCAGCCTCGAACCGAAAAGATGTAGACAGACGCGCCATCGGGGTCAGTGTCGCGGTCATGCGCTGCAGTTCTTCGAGAGTGGTTTCCGGACCTGCCACACTAATCGCGTTGGCAAAACGATTGCCCTGGTCGTCAATCGGAATTTCTTCGGGGGTCTGATCCACAAATCCAGCGCGACGGATCACAATTTGAGCAGTGGGACTTCGGGTGAACGACAAAAAATCTCGTGCCAATTGCGGCAATCGCCGCGCGGGAAAATAAAGAAACATGGGTGCCGTCAGCGGATAATCTTCGGTTTTGATTGTCCGGCGAGAGACATCCAAAGCAAATCCGCAACTTCCTGAAAGGGTTAGCACATCGGTATTGCGCCGCTCGGCGTAGCTGGTGATCCCCAAGGCAAAGGTGTCGCCCTCGACCGCATTCGCCAAATCAACTGGCAAGGCGTGGCGCTTTATGCGGGGTGTCAGTTTAAGGCCAGCGGGCCGCATAACCTGATCCGCAATCGCCTGAGCAAGACCGCTGCTTTCATCAGGCAGGTGCAAATCAATTGGGGCATCCGGCCCGCCGATCCTGTTCCAATTCGTGATCTTTCCTGCGAAGATCTCTGCCAAGGTGTTCGGAGAAATGAATTTGATGGGATTGGAAGGAGAAACGACCGGTACGACCGCATCAAGGGCCAACACGCGGCTGCGGTTTAGGCCCGTCATATCTCCCAGCCCTGCTTCTCGGGCCCGCTTACGCTCCTCCGGGCGCATTTCCCGAAGGGACATCACAATATCAGCTTCATCCGCCAAAAGATCGGCAAATCCTTCGTCGGTATTGCTGGCATGAAACATGAAGCGCCCAACGGTCTTGTTCGATTTTTCGTCTTCTAGAATATAGGTAAAGCGGTCGGCGTCCTCGTCTTGGCGCAATGTGCGGTAGCCACTGCGCGTTGCAAAGGCGTCGATCAAGGCAGGCATCAAGACTTGCCCCATCGTTGCAGACCCTGACAGTTGCAGCTCAGCAACAAAATTTTCAAGGTTTGGGCACCCCGGTCCGGAACATTGAACCCCAGACCCATCGACGGTCAATTCGCCATATTCAGTCTCGATACGATAGAATTCGCCATCGAACCCCAACAGCGTACCGCTAAGTTCAATTTTACCATCGCGCGATGTTAGCGCCACATCCTGTGCCGCTAAGTGTCCTGCCCCGCCAAATATGAAAAGTGCGGCGAAAACCGCCGCACGTATGGAAATGGGCATGTGACCTCAAACGCTGATTTAGTTGCTGGCAACTCTCAGGTCTGCGAACAGATTATTCAACACCAGAAAGCTCCCTACAGCGTCACAATCAGGTACTGACAGCGTTAATTCACGTGTCCGAATGCCTTTTCCGGAAACCAGCTCCAAAGATTGAGCTTCGATCTCTTGACCGCAGTTCGCTGCGTTCACTTCAGCTTCGACGCTCAGCCTGACACCACCGTTGCGTCCAAGGCTGTTGGCAGGGAATGTGTAGACTTCGGCAATCATTGACGTGGCGGCGCTTAGGTCGCCGTTCACCGTGATAAATCCGCCCTCACCCGTGATGGCAGACGCCATATCGCGTGGTTTTCCAGACCAGACATGGCCAGCTTCTCCATAACTGGCACCGAACTCAAGCGCATGAATTTCGAAACCCGCGTCGTCCTTCCATTGCAGAACGGTGCGATCAAAGTCGTCGATATCTTCAACTTTGGCTTGGGCAACGGCGCCGTCCCCGTTGCCAAACGCGAACACAAAAACAGCCGTTTCACTAAGGGCAGGAACATTGATGTTCAACCCACCGCTGGACGAAGTGGTTTGCGTAAAGATCATGCCATTGTGGTGGATCGTGATCCGCTCATTGGGCAGGCATGCTGCATCCAGCGTCAGGTTCACCATCGCCGCCGCCATGGGGCGGGCATCAACAGTGATATCACATGAGTCAGAAATTACTTGCGGCGCTGGTCCGATGGCTGGTGGCTCGATTTCGGATGCTGCGGCCAAAGTGACTTCCGTGTCGGGCGATGGAAAATTAACATCAAGGTGCTCGCCTTGCAGTTCAAAAGCTGCCGAAGTCAGCTCAATATCCTGCACTTCGAGGATTGAGCTTGCAGCATCCAAGGATTGCAGATCGCTTTCACGCTGTGCGACGTCTGACGCCGCGCCATACCGTTCAGTTGCCGCGTCAGAACTTTGCATTACAAAGCCTATGCCCAAGGCGCAGCCAAGAGTGCCTGCAGCGGTAAAGATTTCTTTGGTACGTGACATGTTCATGACCTTACTGGGAATGATTCCAGTAATATATCGAACAAAACCGCGTCGAAGCTAAGGCAAAGCAGAGGTATGAATCTGGCATTTTCTGGGCAAGGACAATCCCTAAACGTCAGCTATCGTAGTATCCCTGACCATACGCGGCATAGGAACCACCCTTGGCACCATACCCGTATCTCTTCATGCTTTTTCATCGATTTGGCCCAAGACAAACCCGGTGATGCGCTGATTTGAGTTGTGGAACATGCGCATTGATTCATCCAATAGCGGCTTGCTTGTGCTGTCCCATTTCACCGAGAAAAGGATCGCGTCAGCACATTCGGCGATGATGCGAGCGTCAGGGACGACCGATATCGGAGGCGTATCAATAATGATAAAGTCATACTGCTTGCGCATCTCGGCGATGAACATCTTGAACGTATCAGACGAAAAAATATCTGCCGCGTTTACGTTGGTCTTTTCGCCGGCCAATACATCCGCTTCAAAACCTTTGGGGCAGTGAATCGCGTCGGCGAAATCAACTTCTCGGTTCAGGACGGATGCGATGCCTGTTTTTGGCAGCGTCGGGAAATATTCGTTCAACGTGCGGCGTCTGATGTCGCCTTCGATCAGCAGAACGGATTTACCAAGGCCTGACAGGAACTTGGCCAAAGACAATGATACAGTTGTCTTGCCCTCTCCGGGGATCGAGGAAGTTGAGACAATCACCTGGGGTTTTTTGTCCAGATTTGACAGCATCAAAGATGTCCGGAGGTTTCGAATTGCCTCAGCCGCAGCCGAGGTTGGCTTGTCCGTGAGATATTGCAGGGTGTCCTGACGCTTACGCGTTGGAATAAGTGGAATCTGACCAAGGACAGTATACCCTGTGTGGGTTTCTAGGTCACTTGCCGTGCGGAATGTGCTCATCTTGAACTCGCGCAAAAGCACGAGACCTGAGCCAATCATGGCACCAAGGATCATCGCAAGCGCCACGATCTGCGATTTCTTGGGCGCACTTGGACCGCCCGGAACAACGGCGTTTGACAGAATGCGGCTGTCTGCTTTTTGAATACCTTCCTGGGCGGATGTCTCTTTCAACCGGGTCAGAAAATACTCGTACAAAAGGCGGGTTGCTTCGGATTCTCGGATCAATTGCTGAAGCGCAATCAGGTCTTGGCCTTGCTTTTCAAGCTGGCTGCCAAGCTACGCTTCCGAGAGACGCAGAGCAGCCAACTGTTGCTCAGAGCGCGTAATATTGGCTCGAACACGGTCCACAATTGTTTGGTACCGCAAGTCAAAGGTGTTTTGGTTTGCTTCCGATGACAGCCCGCGATTGGCAATACGGCTAAGGGTTGCGTCTTTTGCAATGCTCGGTTTCTCGTCAGAAGTCTCCGCCGTTTTCAACCCGTTAATGGTATTTTTGAGGCCCGCTTGGGAAATCTCGGCATTTGAAATCCGATCGCGAAGATCCTTGATTTGCCGTTCCAGCGCTTGCAGACCTTCGACCGAAACCAACTGCGTCTGAGCGGTAAAATCAGACACCTTCTTCTCTGCGGTTTCGAGCTGGATTTGCAGCTCGGAAACGCGATTGCTCAGCCACTCTGTCGCTTGCTCGGTGGCTTCGAATTTCACCTCGATCTGATTCAAAATGTAAATTTCGGCGAGCGTGTCAGCAATCTGTGCTGACTTGATTGGTGATTGGGTTTCGACCGAAACATTGAAAACCAAGCTTTGGCGAATATTGCTCACCGATACTTGGCTTTGCAGCCGGGCGGTGACGTTGTCGCGAATTCTGTTTTTCTTCAAAACTTCGCCCTGTGCAATCTCACCAAGATCGGCTGGGCGGACAGTCGATTTAATTGCTCCGATGGCGGAACCGACTAAAGACGGCTCTCTGGGTGTCGAGTTAAAGTAAGGATCTTGGATAAGATTCAGTCGTTCAACAAACTTTTGGGGCTAGGCCGCACAACTTCAAAACCCCGACCTCGGTGTTTACTTCGGTGCTGTCACCAGAAAAGCCGCCAGCAACTGACTGGAGGTCAACGATGTTGTCCTGTTTCGTTTGCAAAATGACGACAGCTGTAGAACGATACATAGGGACGGCGGCGGAATAAGTATAGTAAATCACCAAAACCATCGCGCCCGCAGTCACCAGCGCAACTATCTATTTCCCACGGCAAAGCGTTCTAACCAGGGCACCAATATTGATCATATCCTCTTCGGCTTCAAACCCACCCAGAGGTTTTTGCAATGTATTACCGTCGTTAGTAAATCAGTGGATCAATTTGGTGAATGATATCGGTTAACGAATCAACTTGAACCAAGGTTCACTTCTACCAAATTCCGTGTGCCACTACTGTAGTTTTCTGAGTGTCCGACCAAAACTTGGTTCACTCTGAAAGATTTGACGGAATACTAATGGGTTACTCGGCAAATTCACCACAAAGTTGACTGCTGCGCACGAGTTCGCTTGAGCTCCAACTCGCCTTTTACTTTAAACCATCTTTAGCAATGAATTCCGCCAGCTTTAAGATCAACTGCCCGCGTGCTGTGGCAATTCCCGCAGGGCCACTTTTTGGGTCAAATGTAACACTCTGGTCGAACAGGCCAGACCGCTCACGACCGCCACCTGTCACTGCCACGAAATATTGCCCTGTCGCACGGAACTGGCCAGCGTCGGTTGCCAAAAGCTCGGCAAAGCGCAACTCAAGGCGCGCGTCCGGATAGGCCTCAAAGGGCCACGGTTCAGATGCAATCCGACGGTTGGTCAAACGGGACAGGCTCTCGCTGATCTCAAGCGCGATGGCCCGTTCTGGAGAGTCAGCCCACAGGGTACCGGATGAGCTAACCAACGTTCCATTACCTTTGCGAATATGTATTTCATCAGCTGCCGCATAGCTCGGCAAGGAAACATCACGAACCTCGACGGATCCGAATGCGATGCGTACCGTTTCTGTCACCGGTGGTATGGTAACGGCATAGCGGTCCGCAGACCCGCAGGCAGCCAAGGCCAAGACAAGGCCTAGTGTTGCGATACTTTTTACAGCGTTCATGTTCTACCGTCCCAGCAATAGCGAATTTGGATTACGTTCAATGGTCCGCGCCAAGGATGCAAGCGCATCGGCAGCTTTTTGGATATCGCGCAGCGTTTCTTGTGCGGTTCGGCTGATCTGTTCGCCCTGATCATAGCCTTGAATTGTGCGGCTTGCCTGATTGAACAGCGACGACAGCCGTTCAACGACCTGCGGCAGATCTTTTGCCGAAACAGCAATATTGTCGGCCGCGTTTCGGGCAGATGCCAAGGTCTGGTTGACGTTCTCAACGGCACCACCCTCGCGCAATTCTTGCAAGGTATAGTTCAGCTCGTCCAATGCGTTTTTCAGCGATCCGGGCAAGGCAACGGCGTCGGGTGTCCCGATGACCGCGTCTGCCGAACGGGTCAATGCCGCCAGTTCATCCACCAATTGTTGGAGCTCGATTTCGCTGGCTTTGGCCGCGACCGCCTGCATCTCTGCAATCAGCTCAGGCACACCTTCGGTAGATGTTGAAAATGCATCGGCCGCGCCTGATACCGCGTCCACGGCATCCAGGACGCGCTTTGCCATTTGCTCTTGCTCAAGCGTAGCAACAAGCGTTTCCACACGCGACAGCGTCGCGTTCAAGGACACCGGGATATTTTTGACGGAATCAGATGCAACCAAGCCGGTGACTTCGTTGATTAGCGTTCTTACATCTTTGGGTGTCTGTTGCAGTTCGTCGCTGCCGATAAAGGCCTGCGCCGAATTCATCAGGCCAATTGCACTGTTAAGCAGTTCTTCAATCGGCAAATTGTTGATGCGGGTGAATACACCCTCGACCGTTGCGGCGGCATCGGATGTTTCGTTCTTTGTGGTTGGCATGACAGGCAGACCATCAACGGACGCAACAAGCCGTGCGGTTGGCGCGTCTTCGACGATGACAAGTTCGACCTTCAGACCGCCCGTCAACAAGCTTGCCGAAGCAAGGCGTGCACGCAGGCCGTTCGCAACGCGGTCTTGTAAGAACTCAAGCGCGCTTTCCGCAGAAACGTCACCCGGCAAGCCAAGGCGTGCAGGCTGGATTGAAAGGGTCACGTTCAACCGCACGCGGCTGTCACCAAACTGGTTATAATCCACGATGCCTGACAGCGCTTGGACCTCACCAATGTTCAGACCGCTCAGCTCAACCACTGCGCCAACAGCAAGGCCCGAAACGTTCTCGTCAAAAATTACACTAAGTTCGAGCGGCTCAACGGCGGAAGAGTTGAACACCGCACTGCGGGCTTCCTCTTTGCTTGGGAATATCTCGAATACGGTTCCGTCCTGCACGCGATCACCGCCCGAGATGAATGTGTCAAAGGTGACACCACCACCGATCAGCGTCGCGATTGATTCAAAATCAACCTCGGCACCGCTTGGCCCGATAGATACACTAAAGCCAGAGCTATCCCAGAAGCGGGTCGACGTGTTCACCAAATTGCGATGTTCTTCGTAGATCAACGCCTCAACAATCGCGAAATTTCCGCGCGGTGCGATCTCGGCCTTGCCAAGCCGGCCCACTTCGATGCCGCGGTACAAAATCGGCGCATTGTCGGTCAGTTGACCATTGCCAACCGTGCGAAACGCAATCTGCAAACCGGATTGCCCGGCACGGATTAAAGGGGCAGAGTCAGCGCCGGAAAAGCGATTGGCAAAAGTGCCAATCTCGTCATTCCAGGACCCTTCGATGTAAACACCACTTAAAACGGTGCTAAGCCCCGTGATCCCTTGGGCGGAAACCTCGGGCTGGATGATCCAAAATGCGGCGCTGTTGTCGATATAAGGTGCGACATCCTTGTCGACGCGGATCGTGGCGACGACTTTGCCCAATCCCGCCGAGAACCCGACTTCTTCAACGCGGCCCACGGTCACATCGCGGTACCGCAATTCGGTTTCACCGGCTTTGATGCCTGCACCCTTTTCGAACTCCACATAAATTTGAGGGCCGCGCGCATTATAGCTGTTCCATGCGACACCCAACGCAATCAAAAGCGCCAGAAATGGGATGATCCAAACAATGGAGGCACCGCTTAGAAATATCTTGCGCGCAGACTTAATCGGCACGTCAGGTGGTGTATCAGTCATCTTAAGCGGAATCCCCATCCCTTGCTTGACCATCCCAAATCATACGGGAGTCGAAAGCCTGCGCCGAAAGCATAGTAAAAATCACGGAAAGTGCAAAAAACATGCTTGCTGGTCCGGGATTGATTGTGGCTAGTGACTTGAGTTGCACGAGCGACGACAAAATCGCAACCACAAATATGTCGATCATCGACCAGCGGCCAATGTATTCGACGATTTCGTACATAAAGTGCCGCGAATTATTAGACGCTGTCTTGCGACTTTCAACACTGATCGCCAAGAACGCGATGGCCCAGAATTTAGCCAGTGGAATGGCGACCGAAGCAAGCAGGATGATAAAAGCGATACCGTATGCACCGTGGTGCGCCAGTTCAACAGCACCCCCGACAATCGTGCTTTCATCTGTTTGAAACAGGGTCTTAGTTTTTAGCATTGGATAGGCGTTTGCAGGGATGTAGCACATCAAACCCATGAGCCAGAATGCCCATACCCTTTGCAAACTGCCAAAATCGCGGGAAACCAACTTGTGCCCACACCGGCCACAGACCGGCGTGCCCATAGGCCAAGCACGTGAGCAACGTCTACAGGCCACTAGACCCATTTCACGCGCGCTTAGGATTTTTTTGGATGTTCCAGAGAATTCCATACCGACCATCTACAAATGAATCTTTCCTGCGCCACAACAAGCACAACCAAACCGCCAAACATCCAGAACGCAGGACCGAACCCGACGGTCGCCAGATCTGCGATCTTAACCAACGCAACAGCGCAACCCAGTGCAAAGATTTCGGCCATCGACCAAGGAAGCAATGCATCTGACAGACGAAAGGCTCGCATAGAATATCGTGCCGGGGGTAAATCCAGCACGATTGGCACCAACACATAAAGCGTTATCACCACCCGCAGCAGGGGCACAATCAGGATCAACGCAGCTGTCGCCAACGCCAGCAGCAACAAGGGCCCGCTTGAGAACGCGAGCGCAGCATCTATGAGCGAGACCGAATTCTTATTGCCTGCCGCGTCAATGTCGAGAAACGGAAAAAACGCAGCACCAATCATCAGAACGAACGTCGCCATAGAGATTGCAATAATCTTCAGCCCCGCCTTATGCCTTGGCGCAATCAAAACCGTATGACACCGCTCGCAGACCGCCTTTTCCCCCATTTTCGGGATTTTCAGGCGATACACGGCATCGCATTGCGAACAGACGAGAAGGTCTGCCAGCGGAACGGGTGTCTCATGGTTTACCAAATCCTTCATGCCCTGCTTATACAGGGTATTTTTTGGTTTGGTATACGGAACCTCACACATTCTGGTTAGAGAACTGCCGCGCATTGCCGGTATCCCTAGCGCTTTGCCTGGAACGAAGCGGTAGCAAGTGTGTTGATATGTCGAACTGAACAAAGAGAGTAAAAGGAGAGTATCGATGACACAGATTTCAAATGCAAAAATCCTGATCCTTTCAACGAACGGGTTTGAACAGTCCGAACTTGAACGCCCCTAGAACTATTTGAAAGCTAAGGGGGCGACGGTTCACGTCGCGACGCCTGATGGCGAAGATATTAAAGGGTGGGATCAAAAGGATTGGGGCAAAACAGTAACCGCTGACAAAGCTATGGCCGAAGTCAATGTTGCTGACTAAGACGCCATTGTTCTGCCCGGTGGCCAAATGAATCCAGACATTCTTCGTGCCAATAAGGATGCCGTCGCACTGATCAGCAATTTTGCCGATGCGGGTAAGACCGTTGCCGCCATTTGCCATGCGCCATCGTTGTTGATCGAGGCAGGAATTATCGAAGGACGCAAGGCCACCTCATATAACTCGATCACAACCGATTTGAGAAACGCGGGCGCGCATTTCGAAGACAGCGAAGTTGTCGTCGATCAAGGGATCATCACCAGCCGCTCACCCGAAGATCTGGACGCGTTCAATGCGAAGATCGTTGAAGAGGTTGAAGAAGGGAAACATGACCGCGGCGCGGCCTAAAGGCAGCCCGTACTTCATAAGAAAGGCAGGGTTAACACCCTGTATTTCTCAATTCCTAACTAGGCTAACGCCTGATCGATACTTTTTCCCAGTTTCTCGACCAGCTCGTCAATTTGGGCATCCGTTATAATGAAAGGCGGTGCCAAGAGAACGTGATCACCGATTTTCCCGTCTATCGTCCCCGACATCGGATAACAGATTAAGCCGTTTTCAAACGCGTGCTTCTTGATCTTTGCGGCGATCCCTTTTGATGGATCAAACGGAGCCTTTGTTTCGCGATCCGACACCATCTCGACACCCATAAAGAGCCCACGGCCACGGATGTCGCCGACATTCGGGTGCTGCCCCAAGGCCGCGTTCAAAGCCGTACGAAGCTTGTCACCCTGACGTTGAACATTTGTCAGCAAATCGCGGCCTAGCACGGCAGAAACCACCGCAACACCGGCAGCCGCCGCCGTTGGATGGCCCACATAGGTATGCCCGTGCTGGAAGAAGCCTGTGCCATCCTGAATGGTTTGGTAAATATGCGCCGTGCACAACATCGCCCCGATGGGTTGATACCCGCCGCCCAGCCCCTTGGCGATGCAAAGGATATCGGGGACCACGTCCTCTTGCGAACAAGCAAACAATGCGCCAGTGCGCCCCATGCCGCACATGACTTCGTCAAGGATCAGCAAGACGCCGTATTGATCGCAAATCTCGCGGATGCGTTTGAAATAGCCTGGTGCCGCAGTCAACGCCCCCGATGTGGCCCCAACCACGGGTTCCGCAATAAACGCCATGACGGTTTCGGGACCGACACGCAGCAATTCTTTTTCAAGCAAATTAGCGGCGCGGATTCCATATTCTTCTGGCGTCTCGTTGTCGTGCGTTAGCCGGTATTCATAACACGGATCAATGTGGCTGATATCCAGCAGCAGCGGCGCAAATTGTGCGCGGCGCCATTCGTTTCCTCCGGCTGACAACGCACCAATGGTATTGCCGTGATAGCTTTGCTTGCGGGCGATGATGCGGCCGCGTTCAGGCTGGCCACGTTCAACATGATATTGGCGGGCCAGCTTCAGCGCCGCCTCGACAGCCTCTGACCCGCCAGACACCAGATAGACCCGATCCAGATCGCCGGGGGCGTGCTCGATCAGTAAATCGGCAAGGGTTTCGGCAGGTTCAGATGTAAAGAACCCCGTGTGCGCATAGGCCAAGCTGTCTAACTGCGCCTTGATGGCGTCAATGACTTCTTGGTCACCGTGTCCAAGGCAGGACACTGCCGCGCCACCTGATGCATCCAAGTATTGCTTGCCGCCGGCGTCAGTCAGATAACAACCCTTCCCGCTGACGGCGACGGGCGGAAGGTTACGGGTGTGGCGTGGAAAAATATGAGACATGGATTAATCCTTGGCTAATGTTTCAGGCAGCACCGGGCAGCAGCACATTGCGCGACCCTTCCTCAAAGTTATTGATGGTTTGAGACCAGACCGTTCCAGGCCAACGCAGTTCCATCTGGCGTTTTCGGGGCCGGTAAACGGCTGTGTAAAGTGTCCCAAATCCGGCGTTAAAGGCATGGGAATACAATGGCGGCTTTAAAAATGTCCCGATGAACTTTTCTTCGGGGTCTCGATGGAATCGTAACCGTTGCAGCAGATAACGCTCCCGTTCGACCGTCGCAGTGAAACGCGCGTGGCTGATCCATTCTACGGTTTCTTGGTGGTTCGTCGCCACCGCGGCATTGGTAATCAGCGTCTCGCGATCCGGGGCCATGAATGCCGTCAGATACTTTCGTTTGCGGTCCAGCACGGTGACATTATAGCTCATGTGCGTTGGCACACGCGCCAGTACTTCGCCTGCTTGTTCCGTGTTTTCACAAGTTTGCAAGACATACCGCAGGATCAATGGCACTCCAAATCCCACACCCACAACGCGCCTGCCCCCAAAAGTCAGCGAGATCGACAAACCGGCCTCATTCACGCCGTCAACCAGCCCGAACAGCCCGTCCGATGTGCCCATCACTTTTCGGCCCTGCCATCCTGTATGTAATACCAAGCTGTCAAAGGCGTTTGTGTTGTAGTCGTAGTTGCGGACCAATACCGGCTCTTTGCCACCCCAGACAGCCTGGCTGCATCCCGAAAGATATGGGGGCGGACAATAGAAGCTTAGGAATCGCGCCGCCAAATCGCCGCCGCCTGCCTGCTCGCATAGCTCCTCGTACAGGGGGATCATCTCGGGCATATGTGTTTTTAGCGCGCGCCTGCATTCCGCATAGGTGGGGCGCACGGATTCGCCCTCCTTCAGCCACCATTTACGGTAGTGAGGCCAATATTCGGCGAAAAGCCCGGCCCATTTCGGACCGGGCGTTTCTTCTGATATAGCACGCCAAAGCATGTGCTGGCCTCTCGAACCTTAGAGGATTTTAAAAGCCGGGTCTGAAAACGCTGGGCCTGCCTCTGCCACTGGCAAAGGACGGCCATGAACAGACTGCTTGATGCCGTGGATCCACTTTTTTGCGCGCTCATTCAACTGGAATGATTTGGTCATCGACCGGCCGCGGGTCACAAGAATGCCAATGTCGGCCCCTTCGTAACGATAATCACCAGGCCGGAGGATGCGCAAAAAGAACGCCTCGTTCTCGGATTCGACCGCACGACGGTGATAGTCAAACCGGTCAAACACCACACGGCCATCTTCGAGCATCTTGTAGATTCCGGTTTCAGGCGCATCGCTGCAGATATCAACACTGTCTTCGGTGTGTTTGATAACCATCTGCGACCAGCTGTCGATCATATCTGGGTTGGCCCAACGGTTGTTCAGCTCTGTCGTGTCTAAATTGAACTTCTTTTTCGAAAATTCAAGGAGGTGGAACAGGAATAGCGGAGCATCCGCATGCGCAAAGGCCGCGTGGTTGGTCATCGAAGACGCGCCTGTGATGCGCGGGTTCAATTCGCCCAGCCAAAGATCACCAGTCTTTTTGTCGATCAAAAAGTCGAGCTCAAAGTAGCCCCGATAGCCTTCTTTGCGCAGTTGTTCACCGAATTTAAATGTCAGTTCACGGGCCTTTTGACGAACCTTAGGCGGGAACGCCGTGGAAAGGATTTCGTTACCACACCAGCCGCCACGATAGGGCGTAAGATCCTTGAAACCGACCAGTTCGGTCATCAACGGGCCAACGATAGTGCCTTCTTTGGTGGCACATGCCTCGATCGCGGAACCGCGGCAATCGATCCGTTTCATGATCTTGATCTCGCCCTCGCCGACGATTTCGGATTCATGACGGCGGAAGTCGGCTTCGGATTTGATAAAGAACGTGGTGTGCCCGCTATCGCCAAAGGCAGATTGCAGCACCAGATCATGCCCTATACCGGCCTTTTCGCAGGTTTTCTTGAGGTCTTCGTAGTCTTTAACCTCGGCCAATACGTTCGGCACAGACGGCACGCCCGCCTTGTTGCCGATGCGAACGGTTTCGATCTTGTTGTCCATCTTGGTGCGCAGCTTGGCCTTGGGGAACCAGACATCGGCACCCAGTTCCTTTGACAGGCGTTCGGTTTCTTCGTCGAACATCAGGAACACAAACTTTGGCTTGCCGCCGCGACGCTTGATAAAGTCGATGACTTCTTTGTGCTGCAACAGATAGTTGTTGATATCTTCGATGCTTTGGAATTCTGCGTGCGGCTGTTCGGACGGACAGAACACGTTCGGGTGCTTGCCGCCGTAGCAGTCAATGTAGCAGATGTATTTAAAGTTCTTCACCCATTCATCTAGGCCCAACAGGTTAAAGTTGGTCGCCGAGATAAAATAAACAGGGTCTTCGTTTCGGTGAAAGAACCTGCGGATTTCCGAGATATTCTTTAGAACAGTCGTGGTCATAGGGTTGGGTCCTTTTCTTATTCAGGTGAAGACGAAAGATTTTTCTTCCGCACGCGTTTTAGCGCTGCTTCGGTAAAGACGCGCAGCCCCAGATCGGGGCGGTAGCCGTGGATTTCGCTGACATCCAAAGCGCGCATGAACGACAGAATTTCTTGGCTGACGACCTGTCCGGGAACAAGGATCGGAAAGCCGGGCGGATAGGGGATGATAAAGCTGGCCGAGACGACCGTTTTACCAGCATCCATGGCCTCGCGCAGGGTGCCATTCAGGTCCAGATAGTCAGTGTTCTTTTCATCATAAGCAAGGAAGAACGCGGTTCGAATATCCCCCTCCGACGTCACGCTATCGGTGCGAAATGCATCGTGAAAGCGACTGAAGTCGGGCAAAGGCGGATAGTTTTCCATCAGGTTCGATACGCGATTATCAAACGAGCGGCGTTCCATCTTGCTGGCGTCATCCAGCAGATCATCCAGCGATTTGGCGATCTCTACCAGCACTTCGATCAGATAGGCAACGCTTGAGCGTGTGGTGCCGATGTTGGTCATAAACAGAACGGTGTTGCGCGATGTCTTGTTGATCTGGATGCCGTACTTGTCCATCAGGATATCGGTCTTGAACGTGTCGCCGTCCCAGCCCGTGCCGCCGACCAACAACGTGACGCGGCTGGCATCTAGAACGAACTGGTCTTTCTCCCAGCAGTCCCACATGTCTGTCCAGCCCTGTTGTTGATCGTAATAACTGGTGACACCGCTTTCGCGATATTCTTCAGGTATCATATCACCGGCGGTCAGCACCTTAAAATACTTGCTGAGCAAAGGGTGGTCGGCGATTGCGCGACGCATCGAAAGGGCCGCTTCGATCTGGCGCTGGACAAATTCAAAGCCTTCCAGTTCGACCTGACGCCGCCCCACATCCAAAGACGCGATGATCTGATAGTTCGGAGAGGTCGACGTGTGGGTCATATAGGCTTCGTGGAACGACTGTTCCACCTCGCCCTTGAAGTCCTGATCGTTGACGTGAATCATCGACCCCTGCCGTAGAGATGTCAGCGTTTTGTGAGTTGATTGCGTCGTATAGACCCGTACCCGTGATTTTGGGGGCGGGATCAACCGTGTGTTCAACAGGGTTTCATCATCCGCATCTTTCAGTTTGGCCTGTTGTTCTTCATAGGCTTCGGCGTGCTTGGCTGACTTGAACTTTTCGCGCAGGGTGTTGGCGGCGTTCATGCCGGTCCGCTGGCGATAGGTCGGGTTGAAACGGGCAAAGGCGAACCAGGCTTCGTCCCATAGGAAAATCAGGTCGGGCTTGATCGCCAGACATTCTTCCATGACGCGCTCAACGTTATAAACCAAACCGTCAAAAGTACAGTTGGTCAGCAATAACATGCGCACCTGATCCAACTTGCCTGCGGCCTTTAGCGCCAGCAACTGATGCTTGATCTCGCGCAATGGCACGGCACCGTACATCGAATATTCGTTCAGCGGATAGCTGTCGAGGTAGCAGACCTGCGCACCCGCAAGTACCATCCCATAGTGATGGGATTTGTGGCAATCACGGTCGACCAAGACAATGTCACCGGGGCGCACCAACGCCTGAACGACGATCTTGTTACACGTGGACGTGCCGTTGGTGGCAAAGAACGTCTGCTTTGAACCGAACGCCCGCGACGCCAGTTCTTGCGCCTCTTTGATGGGGCCATGGGGTTCCAGCAGACTGTCCAAGCCCCCCGACGTGGCAGAGGTTTCCGCAAGGAAGATATTCGGGCCGTAAAACGCGCCCATATCCTGAATCCAATGCGACCGGGTGATTGATTTGCCGCGACTAATCGGCATGGCGTGGAAAACACCGGTGGGCTGTTTGGAATATTCGACAAGCGCCGTAAAAAACGGCGATTTATTGCGAGCCTGTACACCGCGCAAGATGTTCAGGTGCAATTCCATAAAGTCTTCTTGGTTATAGAAAACGCGCCGACAAATCCCGAGATCAAGGCCAGCGATATCTTCGACTGACCTTTCGGTCACCAGATAGGCGTCCAGTTCGGGGCGCACCTTGGCAATCATACGGCACAGTTCGGGGCCATAGTTTTCCGGCTCTAGCTTGTCGATCTCGTCCTGTCCGCCGGCACGGGCCAGATACCGGGTCAAAATACGTTCATCCATCTTGGACTTCAGCGTCAAACCAGGGCGGACGACGATCGCTTGGATGTTGTGGTTGAACAGAACAGCAATCAGCGCATCTTCGATTGATTTCACGACAACCGCTTCATAATGAAACGGGTCTTCGACGCGGCGCATCCGGCTTACATTTGATTTCAGCCAGCGTTCTTGCTGTTCGCTCACGTCGTCGACGATCAGCACCTCGAAATACGGCTTGGTCAGCGCGCGTGCTTCGGGCGAAAGCATTGCTTCGTCGTCATGTTCTTCGTGGTCGATACTGTCGCGTTCCAGTGGGATTGACCGTCGCCGGTAAGCTCCTGTCGTCAACGCGCGGGTGATGCGGTTTACGGCAAATGACAGATCATCAAAGCTGTTGTGGTTCAACATTCGTTGCAGATGTTCGAACGCGGGCATGCCCGGAAATGCCCAATAGCATTCAACCATAGCCAGTGATCCGAACAGCTCTTGGCAATTTTTCCGCAGCTTTTCGATTTCTGTCGGCTTTGGCCCACGGGACAGCGCCATAGCGGATTCGCGCAGCGCGCTCCACCGGTCTGAACGCAACTGAATTGCCGACGAATAGTCGTTCATAGAATGCATCAATCGTACTCCGCTATGGGCGTCTGGCTGCTGCATTCATGACCCGACCAAAGGCTGGTCGGGTCAGAAAGTGGGCAACTTAGCCGCTGGATGTTTCCCCGCTGTCGGCATGTGCGCCGTGCTTTACGGGTGGGTTAGGTGTCGCTGCAGCTGGAACTGCAGGGGCATGTGCTTGAGCTGGAGCGGTCGCTGTTCCGGCAGTTGGATTTGGCAAAGGCTCCGGCGCAAATTCTGGTTGAACTGGCGCAAAACCGGGCATCGCTTCTTGGCCCTTGTAAACTGGCGCATCTGGGATCCGTTGCGCAGGCACATCAACATGCAGACCTGCACGGGTGCCTTGATGGGGTATTTCAAGCGGACCAAGCGTGTTCAAATATGCATCTGTCCCGCTGGTGCGATCATAAATCGAGAAATCGGTCGAACGGTCGCGGAAGGATTTCAGAACCTGACCCAGACCTTTCATGCCGGTTTCGCGTTGGCGACGGACCATCGACAGGTCGACCTCGATCGGGAACATGTCTTCTTGACCTGCGGATTGATGCAAAACCATCGACGTCGGATCAACGACCAGCGATTTGCCAACGCCGCCGGCGCCTAGGCCGTTCACCGCAAAGACATAGCATTGAAATTGCGCTGCAGTCGCGCGGGCGATTGCCAGCTCGGCATCGCGGTCGGTTGTGCCAGTCAGAACAGGCGTCAGCAGAACTTCGACGCCTTGGCTGGTCAGCTGACGCGTGGTTTCTGGGAACCACATGTCATAACAGATCGACAGGCCGAAACGGCCAACTTCAGGCACGTCGAATACGCAGAA
>RCMY010000053.1_pt1 | contig 100740 bp, 95 predicted proteins | sample 2041341 | NCBI WGS metagenome assembly RCMY01 (sample SAMN09708234, study PRJNA481090) | Marine sediment metagenome, whole genome shotgun sequencing project. | reverse complement strand
CCGACAACACCTACAGCCTCACCTGGGACGGCACCGCCAAGGCCTCCAACTACACGGTCGCCGATACCATCGGCACCCTCGAGGTCACCGCGGCCAACATCACCGACACGGCCCGCTTCACGGTCTCCCAGCCCGCCGACGTCGTTTACAACGGTCTCGAGCAGAGGCAGGACGTGACCGTGGCCGACTCCAAGACCGGCGAGGACCTCGCCGAGGGCGCCGACTACACGCTGGCCTACAGCGACGACGCGTCGGCACCGTGACCGTCACCGTCACCGGCACCGGCAACTACGCCGGCGAGGTCGTCCGCACCTACCAGATCACCCCGGCCACGCTGACGATTACCGCCCATGACAACGGCAAGATCTACGGCCAGACAGATCAGGACCCCATCTCCGACTATGCGGTCACTGGTCTCGCCAACGGCGAGGTGCCGAACTACACCGGCAAGCTTGCTCGTGAGACTGGCGAGAACCCTGGTACTTACGTAATCTACCAGGGCACCCTGGAGGCAACCGACTCCACGTTCGTCTCGACTGGCGGCACTTCATTCAAGGCCTCCAACTACACCGTTAACTACATCTCTGCTACCTACACCATCGTTCCTCTGAAAGATGCCTACACCATCACCAAGACGCTCGAGAACTCGGGCACCGGCAAGGACGGTAGCTTCAAGGCAGGGGAGACGGCCGAGTACAAGATTGTCATCACGAACAAGAGTGCTTACGATGCCATTAACGTCACCGTCAACGACGTTCTCGCTGGTGCATCCGGCTCCGTTGTTGTCAACGCTGGCGAAGGCTATACGGTTAACGGAACGACGGCCACCATCGCCGAGCTCGATAAGGGTTCCTCGGTAACCATCACAGCAAGCTACACCGTGACCCAGGACGACGTCGACAACGCAGCCGTCATCACGAACACGGCTATCATCCCCGGCAACCCCGATGACCCTGACAACCCTGATGTCCCGTCTGACCCCGTCCCGACCCCGGTCGTGCCCAAGAGCCCGGACTTCTCGATCACCAAGGCTCTGACCAACTCCGGTACTGCCGACAACGGCGCGTTCAACGCTGGCGAGACCGCGACCTTCGACATCACGGTTACCAACACCGGCAACTGCACGCTCGACAGCCTCAAGGTCGTCGACAACCTCAGCGGCGCCACTATTCTGAACGGCGACGGTTACACGGTCGTTGACAACACTGCCGTCATCGACACTCTTGCCATCGGCTCGACGGTCACCGTGAAGGCCTCCTACACCATCGCGGAGTCCGACCTCGGCACCTCGCTCGCCAATACTGCCACTGGTACGGTTCCCGCCGACAAGAAGGGCGGCAACGAGGTCACCAAGACGACCGACGGCGTCACGATTCCTGTGGCACCTCAGCCCGCGGCACCGGCCCCCAAGAAGCAGATCCCGAACACGGGCGACAACCTCGCCCTCCAGCAGGCGATCTACTACCTCGCTGGTGGCGGACTCGGATGCATCTCGATCGGCCTCCGTCGCCGTCGTCACGAGAAGCGTGGAGCCAAGAAGTAGGCAACGTGCTTCAGGTAGGTAAGTAAGACAGGGGTGCGGCTCTCGGGCCGCACCCCTTTTCTGTATGCGGGGAGGCGCAAGCCGACGTCCTTCTCGCCCGCGAATGACGCTGTCTTCTCAGGAGTGAATTTCACACGAAGGGCCCTTTTTCGGTCAAATGGCAAAATTTCGGCCCTTCGTGTGAAATTCGGCCGTCGAGGACGGCGCGGAAGCCGGCTGCCAGGGGAACCTAGCCTCCGTTGGCTGGGCTCTGGGTCGGGAGGCCCAGGCCGACGTCCTTCTCGCCCGCGAATGACGCTGTGAGGAAGAGACGGTGCCGCTCTCTCACGAGCGATTTACGCACGAAGGGCCCTTTTTCGGGCAAATCGCAAAAATCGGGCCCTTCGTGCGTAAATCCAACGGAGGTCATCTCGCCCCTGTCGTCGTAGGGTGGCCCTTTGGCTGCCAAAGGGCGTTGGCACCTTTGGCAGGTGCGGCCGACTCGACGAGCTCGACGGCTCCGCACCCTCGCCGCGCGGTTGTCAGGCTCGTTTCCTCCCGTGTCGGGCCCGTTTCGTCTTGGTCAACCCCGGTTTCTCGAATTAACCGCAGGTAAATGGCGTGTGGAACGGCGTTAACTCCAACCATGCCGAAACGTAGGGGCAACACGTTCCTCCTAAAACTAGTCGAAGCAACGACGAGTCTATGGGAGGTAGTGATGCGCATGGACACGACCAGAAGCGGGTCGTTCCCCGAAGGCGCCGCGAGCCAGCGGCAACCAGGGGTAGGCAAGGTGGGGGAGACGAGCTCCTCGATGAGCCGGCGCTCCTTTGTGGAGCTGCTCGGGCTCGGCGCGGCGGCTGCGGCAGGTGCCGCGGCGCTGTCGGGCTGCAGCGAGAGCGCCATCGCGGAGGCCGCGAGCTACCAGGGCGACGACGACACCACTGCGACGTCCGGGAGCGACGGCGTCGTCGGCGACACCATCAAGGTGGGAATCCTCCACTCGCTCTCCGGCACCATGGCCATCTCCGAGACGTCCGTACGCGACGCCGAGATCCTCGCCATCGACGAGATCAACGCCGCTGGCGGCGTGCTCGGAAAGCAGCTCGTTCCGATCGTCGAGGACGGCGCGTCGTCCAACGCGACCTTCGCCGAGAAGGCCTCCAAGCTCCTCGACAGCGACGGCGTCGCCACGGTCTTCGGCTGCTGGACGTCCTCGTCGAGAAAGGCCGTCCTCCCCATCTTCGAGAGCAGGAACGGCCTGCTCTGGTACCCCGTCCAGTACGAGGGCATGGAATCCTCCAAGAACATCTTCTACGTCGGCGCGGCCCCCAACCAGCAGATCGTGCCGGCCGTGGACTACCTCGCCGAGACCTACGGTCCCAAGGTCTTCCTCATGGGCTCCGACTACGTCTTCCCGCGCACGGCCAACACCATCATCAAGGCGCAGGCCGCCGCCAAGGGCTACGAGATCGTCGGTGAGGAGTACACGCCGATGGGTCACACCGACTACGCCACGGTCATCAACAAGATTCGCGCGGCCAAGCCCGACTTCGTCTTCAACACGCTCAACGGCGACTCCAACGTCTCGTTCTTCAAGCAGCTGCGCGACTCCGGCCTCACGGCCGACGACGTCATGACCTGCTCGGTCTCGGTCGCCGAAGAGGAGGTCAAGGGCATCGGCGCCAGCTACCTCCAGGGGCACCTCACCTCGTGGAACTACTACGAGACGACCGACACCCCCGAGAACGAGCGCTTCGTCTCGGCCTACAAGAAGGCCTACGGCGACTCCCGCGTCACCGACGACCCCATCGAGGCCGGCTACGACGCCGTCTACCTCTGGAAGGCGGCCGTCGAGAAGGCCGGGAGCACCGCCGTCGACGACGTCCGCGCCGCCGCGGGCGGCATCGAGTTTGCGGCCCCCGAGGGGACCATGACGATCGACGGCGACAACCAGCACATGTACAAGCCCGTCCGCATCGGCTGCGTGAACGAGTCGGGTCTCATCGACGAGGTCTGGTCGACCGACGGTCCCATCGAGCCCGACCCGTACCTCAAGGGATACGACTGGGCCGAGGGCCTTTCCTAAGGGAGGAAGAGCATGCTAGAAACGATTCTCATGCAGGTCTTCAACGGCATCAGCCTGAGCTCGATCCTGCTTCTCGCCGCGCTGGGACTCGCCGTCACCTTCGGGCTCATGGGCGTCATCAACATGGCCCACGGCGAGTTCATCATGATCGGCGCCTACACGGCGTATGTCGTGCAGAACGCGTTCCTCGGCATGTCCGAGTCCGCGTTCGGGTTCTACGTTCCGATAGCGCTCCTGCTGTCCTTCGTCGTCGCGGCGGCGTTCGGCCTGGTGCTCGAGCGTCTCGTCATCTGTCATCTGTACGCGAGGGCCGAGGACAGCCTGCTCGTGACCTGGGGCGTGAGCCTCGTCCTGCAGCAGATGGCCCGCTCGATCTTCGGGTCGCCCAACGTGGGCGTCGCCGTGCCCTCCTACATGGAGGGGAGCCTCGTCATCGGCGGCGTGGCGCTGCCCTACACGAGGATCTGGATCCTCGCCATCGCGCTCCTGTGCCTGGCGGGCGTCTGGGCGCTCATGTTCCGCACGCGCTGGGGCAGGAACATCCGCGCCGTCATGCAGAACCGCGAGATGGCCGCGAGCCTCGGCGTCAACACGCGTCTCGTCGACGCGGCGACCTTCTCGATCGGCTCCGGTCTCGCCGGTCTCGCCGGCTGCACCCTCACCTGGATCGGCCTCGTCGGACCCTCGCTCGGCCAGAACTACATCGTCAACGCCTTCATGACCGTCGTCGTGGGCGGCGCGGGCTCGATCCTGGGGACGATCTTCGGCGCCGCGTTCATCGGCATCGGCCAGTCCGCCTTCGAGTTCCTCACCGACGCCTCCGTCGGCCAGGTGCTCATCTTCCTCTGCATCATCGTGCTGCTCCAGTTCAAGCCAAAGGGCCTCTTCGAGACGAGCACCCGCTCGCTCGAGGACTAGGGAGGCGTTCCATGGACAAGCTCAAGAGCGCTGCCACAAGGGCGGCTGGCGAGAAGACCGCCGGCGTCAGGGTCCCGAGCAAGAAGACCGTCGTCGCCGTCGTGATCTTCGCCCTGCTCGCGCTCGCACCCTTCGTGCTGCCGATCTTTCGCGTGAGCCTCGTCGGCAAGTACATGTGCTTCGCGATCATCGCCGTCGGCCTCGACGTCATCTGGGGCTACACCGGCATCATGAGCCTCGGGCACGGCGTGTACTTCGGCCTCGGGGCCTACTGCATGGCCATGTACCTCAAGCTCGAGGCGTCGGGCGCGAGCCTGCCCGACTTCATGATCTGGAGCGGCTTCGACTCGCTCCCGTCCTGGTGGGCACCCTTCGCCAACCCGGGCTTCGCGCTCGCCATGGTCATCGTGGTCCCGGTCGTCATCGCCGTGATCGTGGGCATGCTGACCTTCCTGAACCGCATCAGGGGCGTCTACTTCGCCATCATCTCCCAGGCGCTCGCCATGGCCCTCTCGGTCATGCTCGTGGGAAGCCAGCAGTACACGGGCGGGTCGAACGGCCTCACGGACTTCTCGACCATCTTCGGCGCGAGCCTCGACAGCCCCGTGACCAAGCTCGTCCTGTACTACGTGACCCTCGGCATCCTCATCGCGGTCTTCGCCGTCTGCAGCGTTCTCGTCGGCCGCCGCGTGGGCAAGATCCTCGTCGCCATCCGCGACTCCGAGAACCGCGCTCGCTTCACCGGCTACAACACGGCCTTCTTCAAGGTGTTCGCCTACGCGCTCTCGGCTGCCATCGCGGGCGTCGCCGGCGCCCTCTACGTGAGCCAGGTCGGCATCATCACCCCGTCCGACGTGGCGGTGGCGCCCTCCATCGAGATGATCGTCTGGGTCGCCATCGGCGGCAAGGGCACGCTCGTCGGCCCCATCCTCGGCGCCCTGCTCGTGAACTGGGTCAAGACCTTCGCCTCGGAGAGCTTCCCCGACCTGTGGAACTACGTGCTCGGCCTCGTCTGCGTGCTCGTGATCCTCTTCCTCCCCGGCGGCCTCATGAGCCTGGGCGGCGTGCCCGCACGGGTCCGCGCGTTCGTGGCGGCACGGAAGGGCGAGCAGCTCGCGGAATCGCATGACGAACCCGAGGAGAAGCTCACGACGAAGACGGAAGGAGACCAGGCATGAGCGAGACGATGACGATGGAGCGGACGGTCGCGGAGACGCCCGCGGCACCTGCGACACCCACGGAGAGACCGCTCCTCTCGATCGAGGACGTGAGCGTGAACTTCGGCGACTTCAAGGCCATCAAGAACGTCACCACATCGGTGGCGGACCACGAGATCCGCTTCTTCATCGGCCCCAACGGCGCCGGCAAGACCACGATCCTCGACGCCATCTGCGGCAAGAACCAGGTCTCGAGCGGCCGCATCGTCTACAAGGGCGCCTACGACCTCACCAGGATTCCCGACTACAAGATCTCGAACCTCGGCATCGGGCGCAAGTTCCAGGCGCCGAGCGTCTTCAATGGCATCACGATCCTCGAGAACATGGAGCTCGCGGCGGCCCACCGCCACACGCTCTACTCGTCGATGTTCCTGAAGCTCTCGCACGACACCCAGGACTACATCCACTACTGCCTCGACTTCATCGGGCTTCTCGACAAGCGCATGGACTACCCCACGAGGCTCTCGCACGGCGAGAAGCAGTGGCTCGAGATCGGCATGCTCCTCGTGGAGCGCCCCGACCTGCTCCTTCTCGACGAGCCCGTCGCCGGCATGAGCCGTCGCGAGACCGAGCGCACCGCCGAGCTGCTCCAGAAGGTCAAGCAGGAGTGCTCCGTCATCGTCGTCGAGCACGACATGCAGTTCGCGCGCGACGTGTCCGACAGCGTGACGGTCTTCCACGAGGGCAGGGTGCTCGACGAGGGAACCATGGACGACGTCTCGCGGAACCAGACCGTCATTGACGTGTACCTGGGCCGCGGAAGGGAGGAATGATGCTGACCACACGCAACCTCACGGCCACGTACGGGGAGGGCGTCATCCTCCACGGGGTGAGCCTCGACGCGCCGGAGGGCCGGATCACGGCGCTCGTCGGCCGCAACGGCGCGGGCAAGACCACGACCCTGAAGTCGATCATGGGCCTCGTGAGGACGCCCTCGGGCACCGTCCTTCTCGACGGGAAGAACCTCACGCACCTGCCCACCTACGACCGAGCCAAGGCGGGCATCGGCTACGTCCCGCAGGGGAGGGAGATCTTCCCGGAGCTCACGGTCCGCGAGAACCTCCTGCTGGGCCTCGAGGCCAACCGCGGCGAGGGGTCGATCGACGACGAGCTCTTCGAGCTCTTCCCGGTGCTCCGCGACTTTCTCGACCGGAAGGGCGGCGACCTCTCCGGCGGCCAGCAACAGCAGCTCGCCATCGCCCGCGCCCTGGTCTCGCACCCCAAGGTGCTCGTCCTCGACGAGCCGACCGAGGGCATCCAGCCGAGCGTGATCGACGAGATCGGCGACGTGCTCCAGAAGCTCAAGGCCACCATGTCGATTCTCGTCGTCGAGCAGTACCTCGAGTTCGTGCTCGGCATCGCCGACTGGTGCTACGTGCTCGAGAAGGGCGAGGTCGTGATGAGCGGCACGCCCACGGGCCTCGACCAGGAGAAGCTCAAGGCGACGATGTCGCTCTAGCGGGTTTCGAACAACGGGCGCACGGCAACGGGTGTGCCGGGCAGGATCGGCGAGTGAGAGGAGAGCTTTCGTGAGACTGAACGAGAAGGACGAGGAGAAGCTCATGCTCCACATGGCGGGGAGCCTCGCCAAGGAGCGGCGCGCGAGGGGGCTCAAGCTCAACTACCCCGAGGCGGTGGCCCTCATCAGCTCGGAGCTGCTCGAGCTCGCGAGGGACGGACACGACGTGGCCGAGCTCATGAGCCTGGGACGCCACATCCTCACGGCCGACGACGTCATGGACGGCGTGGCCTCGATGGTCGGCGAGATCCAGGTCGAGGCCACGTTCCCGGACGGGACCAAGCTCGTGACCGTCCACGATCCCATCAGCTGAGTCGGGCGAGAGGAACCATCCATGAAACCAGGCGAGGTACTCTGCGCCGAGGGCACGATCGTCCTGAACGAGGGACGCCCCACGCGGACGGTGACGGTCACCAACGTCGGCGACCGACCGGTCCAGGTGGGTTCGCACTTCCACTTCTTCGAGGTCAACCGCTGCCTGTCCTTCGACCGGGCGCAGGCCTTCGGCTACCGGCTCGACGTGCCCTCCGGCAACTCGGTCCGCTTCGAGCCGGGCGAGTCCAAGGAGGTTCGTCTCGTCGAGCTGGGCGGGAGGCGGCTGGTGCTCGGCCTCAACGACCTCACGCAGGGCGTAGCCGACGGCGAGCACCTCGCGGCCGCGGTCGCGTGCGCGCACGCCAAGGGGTTCAGGTTCGCTGACGAGGGGGGACGGGCATGAGCGTCGAGATATCGCGGGAGCTCTACGCGGCGATGTACGGACCGACGACGGGCGACAAGGTCCGTCTCGGCGACACGAACCTCGTGGTCGAGGTGGAGCGCGACTTCACCACCTACGGCGACGAGGCCAAGTTCGGGGGAGGGAAGACCCTGCGCGACGGCATGGGCCAGTCCGCGTCGACGACCCGCGCCGACGGGGACCTCGACCTCGTCATCACGAACGCCCTCATCCTCGACTGGACGGGCATCTACAAGGCCGACGTCGGCATCCGCGACGGGCGGATTGCGGGCATCGGCAAGGCCGGCAACCCAGACGTCATGGACGGCGTCACGCCAGGCATGACCTGCGGCGCGTCCACCGAGGCGCTCGCGGGCGAGGGGCTCATCCTCACGGCCGGCGGCCTCGACACCCACATCCACTTCATCTGCCCCCAGCAGATCGACTGCGCGCTCGCGAGCGGCATCACCACCATGATCGGCGGCGGCACGGGCCCCGCCGACGGGACCAACGCCGTGACCTCGACGCCCGGTGCCTGGAACATCGGCATGATGCTCAAGGCGGCCGAGGAGTACCCGATGAACCTCGGGTTTCTCGCCAAGGGGAACTGCTCCACCACGGCACCGCTCGCCGAGCAGATCGAGGCGGGCGCCATGGGCTTCAAGGTGCACGAGGACTGGGGCGCGACGCCGGCCGTCATCGACCGGTCGCTCTCCGTCGCCGACGACTACGACGTGCAGGTCGCCATCCACACCGACACGCTCAACGAGGCCGGCTGCGTGGAGGACACCATCGCGGCCATCGGCGGGCGCACCATCCACACCTACCACACCGAGGGAGCCGGCGGCGGCCACGCCCCCGACATCATCCGCGCCGCGGGCGAGCCGAACATCCTGCCCTCGTCGACCAACCCGACGATGCCCTTCACGGTGAACACCCTCGACGAGCACATGGACATGCTCATGGTCTGCCATCACCTCGACAGCCGCATCCCCGAGGACGTCGCCTTCGCCGACTCGCGCATCCGCCCCGAGACCATCGCCGCCGAGGACGTCCTCCACGACATGGGGGTCTTCTCGATGATGAGCTCCGACTCGCAGGCCATGGGCCGCGTCGGCGAGGTCATCACGCGCACCTGGCAGACGGCCCACAAGATGAAGGCGCAGCGCGGGCCGCTCCCCGAGGACGAGGGGCACGGCAACGACAACTTCCGCGTCCGCCGCTACGTGGCCAAGTACACGATCAACCCCGCCATCACGCACGGCGTTTCCTCCTACGTGGGGTCGGTCGAGGTGGGCAAGTTCGCCGACCTCGTCCTATGGAATCCCGCCTTCTTCGGCGTGCGCCCGGACATCGTCATCAAGGGCGGCATGATCGCCCTCTCCAAGATGGGCGACGCCAACGCGTCGATCCCCACGACGGAGCCGGTCACGTACCGGCACATGTTCGCCGCCCACGGCCTCGCCAGGAGCGCGAGCTGCCTCACGTTCATGTCGAAGGCGGCCATCGCGCGCGGCATCCCCGGCGAGCTGGGGCTCGCGAGGACGGTGGTCCCGGTCAGGGACTGCCGGACCATCGGCAAGGCGGACATGCGCCTGAACGACCGGGCGCCGAGGATCGAGGTCGACCCCGAGACCTACGTCGTCACGGTCGACGGCGACAGGGTCACGTCGGAGCCGGCCGTCGAGCTGCCGCTCGCGCAGCGCTACAACCTCTTCTAGGACGAGAAGGACGGGTGCATCGAGATGATCTGCGAGAACGTGATCGGCAACCTCACATACGAGGAGGTCGCCGCGAGGTTTGCCGGCTACGAGGTCGACCCCGTCGACTTCGACTGGCACGAGGCCTTCGGGAAGCTGCACCGGAAGGAGAGTCGCGGCGGTCGGACGATCGGCGTGAGGCTCGGCGACTGGGTGCTCTCCCACGGCCTGCGCGAGGGAGACGTGCTCGGCGTCGACGAGAAGGGCGCGGCGATTCTCGTCGTCCACATCCTCCCGTGCCGGGCGGTCGTGGCCGACGTCGCGCCGGACCACCCGTCGTCGCTCGCGCGGGTGGCCTACGAGGTGGGCAACACCCATGCCGCCCTCTTCTTCGGGGAGAGCGACTTCCAGCTCGTGACGCCGTACTCGGAGCCCCTCCTCACGGCGCTCGGCGCCATCCACGGCGTCACGGCGCATGCCGAGGACGTGACCTTCGACCTCGGTCGCTCCCTCTCCACGACGGCCCACCACCATCACCACTGAGGCCGCCATGTCCACGGACGCCACAGACGACCTGCGCCTGCTCCTCCAGATCACCGACTCGGTGTTCCCGACCGGCGCCTACGCGCACTCCTTCGGGCTCGAGACCTACGTCCAGGAGGGCGCTGTAGCCGACGGTACGGGAGCCAGGAGCTTCGTCGCGCACAGCATCGCCTACCCGCTCGCCTTCACGGAGCTGCTCTCGATGCGGCTCGCGTACGAGGCGATGGCCGAGGGCGACCTCACCGGGGTCGCGGCGCTCGAGGCCGAGCTCAGGGCGACGCGCGCGCCGTCGGAGGTTCGCGGCGGCCTCGAGCGGATGGCCTCGCGCTTCGCCAAGACGGTCGACGGGTTTCTCGAAGGCGACGCCCGGGAGCGCTTAGCGGGGTTTCTCGCCACGTCGAGCGTCCACCTCGTCGCCGTGTCGTACGGGGCGTTCGCCCAGTGCGCGGGCATCGACTTGCGGCTGACGCTCGAGTGCTACCTCTACAACCAGGTCTCGGCCATCGTGGCCAACTGCGTGAAGCTCGTCCCCCTGAGCCAGACCGAGGGGCAGCGGATCCTGCGCGAGTCGTCCGGGCTCCAGGGGCGAGCCGTCGAGGCGGCGCTGAGCGCGCCGCGCGACCTTCTCGGCATCTCGTCGCCCGGGCTCGACGTGCGCTGCATCGAGCACGAGACCCTGTATTCCAGGCTCTACATGTCATGAGGGCCCGTGCGGCCCGGAGAGGAGCAGGTCATGTCCTTTGTGCGCGTGGGGGTCGCTGGCCCGGTGGGCTCGGGCAAGACCGCCCTCATCGAGGCCCTCACGAGGCGCCTCTCGGACGAATACAGCATCGGCGTCGTCACGAACGACATCTACACCAAGGAGGACGCGGAGTTTCTCGCCAAGAACAGCGTCCTGCCGCTCGACCGCATCGTCGGGGTCGAGACGGGCGGCTGCCCCCACACGGCCATCCGCGAGGACGCCTCGATGAACCTCGAGGCCATCGACCAGATGGTCGCCGCCCACCCCGACATCGAGCTCATGTTCATCGAGAGCGGCGGCGACAACCTCTCGGCGACCTTCTCGCCGGAGCTCGCCGACGCGACCATCTTCGTGATCGACGTCTCGGAGGGCGACAAGATCCCCCGCAAGGGAGGCCCGGGCATCATGCGAAGCGACCTTCTCGTCATCAACAAGATCGACCTCGCGCCCTACGTGGGCGCGTCCCTCGAGGTCATGAGGCGCGACTCTCGCAGGATGCGCGGCGAGCGGCCGTTCGTGCTCACGAACATCCGCTCCGGCGAGGGCGTGGACGAGGTCATCGACTGGCTCAGGCGCAACGTGCTGCTCGAGGACCTGGCGTAGCCATGGGCGGGGGAGACGTCGCGGGAGCGGGGGAGAATCGCTTCGGGAGGCTCTCCGAGCTTCGCCTCGTCGCCGAGAGGCGGGGGCGGCGCACCGAGCCGACGGACCTCTACTCCTCGATGCCGTTCAGGGTCATGCGACCCTTCTGGCCGGACGAGCTGGGCGAGAAGGGCGCGGGCGGCCCCGCCTGCCCGCCGGGGCTCATGCGCGTGATGGTGATGAGCGTCTCGGCCGGCATCATGGCCGGCGACGAGCAGCGCGTCGACGTCACCGTGCGCGACGGAGCCGCGGTAGAGGTGACGAGCCAGGCCTTCGAGAAGGTGCACCGCATGGAGGGGGAGGGCTCGGCCAGGCGCGTGACGAGGCTTCGCGTCGAGGGCGACGGCTTCCTGCGCTACTCCCTGCTGCCCACGATCCCCTTCGCGGAATCCGACTTCACCACCGACCTCGTGGCCGACCTCGAGGGGCCGTCGTCGCGGCTCGTCCTCTCGGAGCTCGTCTCCGCGGGTAGGGTCGCGCGGGGGGAGCGCTTCGACTTCCGGCGGTATCGCAGCCGCGTCGTCGTGCGGTGCGGCTGCGTGCCGGTCTACGTCGACAACCTTTTCCTCTCGCCGTCGCCCGTGGGGGTCCTTCCCGGGATGGACCTGGACTCCATGGGCTTCTTCGAGGGGTTCACGCACCTCGCGAACCTCGTCCTCGTGAACATGGGCGTCTCCGACGACCGTCTGCAGGCGACCCGCGACTACCTGGGCGGGTTGCGGGAACAGGCGGCGCCGGAGTCTGCCACCGAGGTGGCGGGCGGCGTCACGAGGCTCGAGTCGGGTGATCTTGTCATCAGGCTCCTCGGCCGGAACGCCCAATACCTCCAGCGCGTCCTCTCCGACCTGGAAAAGGGGACAGGTTGATTTTCCATGTCCGACTTTCCGGGGTTTCGGCAGGCGGCAGGCCTGGCGAGACGAACGCGCGAGCAGCCGGCGCAACCCCATGCCATGTGGCTGCCGCGTAGGGTCTCCCTGGACAAGATTCACGGCTTCGACTGCGTGGGTTGCAATTGTCCGGTAAAACTCAGGTTACGCGTGCGACTTGCCCCCTCGGGACACGCGTGGGTCGACGTCGTCGCGACAACTGCCGCGCACGTTGCGTTTGTCCGGTGAAACTCAGGTTACGCGTGCGACTTGCCCCCTTGGGACACGCGTAGCTCGACCTTGTCGCGACAACTGCCGCGCACGTTGCGTTTGTCCGGTAATACGCAGCTTACGCGTGCGGCCAGGCTCCTCCGCACGACCGTCTCGCCCCTCTCGCCGCTCGCCGAAAGCCCGGAAAGTCGGACATGGAAAAGTAACCTGTCCCCTTTTCCATCTGCGCAGCTCTGGTGTTTATATGAGAGGTCGCGCACCGTGGTACGATTCCAAGTTGATTTGTCTGGCGGTCGCAGGTCGGCAGTCGCATCCAGGAGGAATCTTGAACCAGGACAGTGGCGTCAAGGAGATGGTCGCACCCGGCGAACTCGGGAGCGTCCACTCCAACAACAGAATCGCCAAGGATCGCTTCATTCTCCAGCAGCTCGTCTCGAAGGACTTCAAGCTCAAGTACCGTCGCTCGTTCCTCGGCGTGCTCTGGAGCGTCCTCAACCCGCTCCTCATGATGATCATCATGAGCTTCGTGTTCTCCTACATGTTCAAGTCGACCGTCGAGAACTACCCGCTCTACCTCATCGTCGGCAACATCACCTTCACGCTCATGAGCGACGCGACCAACGGGGGCCTGGGCTCGATCATCGGCGCGGCGTCGCTGCTCAAGAAGGTCAAGGTCGACCGCTGGGTCTTCCCCGTGCAGAAGGTCTTCTCCGCCGTGGTCAACTTCGCGTTCTCGCTCATCGCGGTCGTCGTGGTCATGCTCTGGTACCGCGTCGTCCCCACCTGGCACATTCTCTGGATGTTCGTCGGGCTCTTCCTCCTCATGCTCTTCTGCATCGGCATCTCGCTCTTCATCGGCGCGCTCGCCGTGTTCTTCCGCGACATGATGCATCTCTGGGGCGTCCTTCTCACCGCGTGGACCTACCTCACCCCCATCTTCTGGGACCTCTCGCTCCTCACGACGAATCCCAGCGTGCCGCACTACGTCATCTGGGTCGTCAAGGCCAACCCCATGTACAACTACCTCGACATCATGCGCTGCGCCATCGTCTACCAGACCTCGCCCTCGGGCACGGTGCTCCTCATCGCCGCCATCTCCTCGCTCGTGTCCATCATCCTCGGGCTTCTCGTCTTCCGCCGGACCCAGCACAAGTTCATCCTCTATATCTAAAAGGTGACTCATGACTGACACCGCCATCGAAAAGCCCGAGTCCGAATACGTCATCGAGGTCAACGACGTCTCGATGATCTTCAACATCGCGAGCGAGCAGCTCAACAACCTCAAGGAGTACTTCATCGCGATCATGCGCCACGAGCTCCACTTCAAGGAGTTCCGCGCCCTCAACCACATCAGCTTCAAGGTGCGCAGGGGCGAGGTCGTCGGCCTCGTGGGCACCAACGGCTCGGGCAAGTCGACGATGCTCAAGTGCATCGCGGGCGTCCTTGAGCCGAGTGAGGGCAACTGCATCGTGCGCGGCAACATCGCGCCGCTCATCGAGCTCGGCGCCGGCTTCGACCCCGAGCTCACCGCCATGGAGAACATCTACCTCAACGGCGCGCTCATCGGCTACTCCAAGGCCTTCCTCGATGCCCACATCCAGGACATCATCGACTTCGCCGAGCTCGACGGCTTCATGGAGATGCCCCTCAAGAACTACTCCTCGGGCATGGTCGCGCGCATCGCCTTCGCCATCGCCACCGTCGCCAAGCCCAACGTCCTCATCGTCGACGAGACGCTCTCGGTCGGCGACGTCTTCTTCCAGAACAAGTGCGAGGAGCGCATCCGCTCCTTCATCGAGTCCGGCGACGTCACGGTGCTCTTCGTGAGCCACTCCATCGAGCAGGTCGAGCGCATCTGCCAGCGCGCGGTCTGGATCGAGAAGGGCGAGCAGCGCATGGACGGCCCCGTCGACGAGGTGTGCGAGGCGTATCGCGGGCAGTTCAAGTAGGCGCGGACTTGTTGTCTTCGTGACTCGCGGAACGTCCTTGTCCTCGACCGCCTTTCGTCGTAGAGTGATACCCGACCTTTAAGCGCGGTACGAGATGCCCGCAAGGCTCGCAACATATGCCTTCCTCCCGGTGTCTTGTGCCGTCGACCGACGGACAGGGCACTTTTTTTGGAAGGAGCGGCATGGATCAGCCAAGGCCAAAAGCGGTCATCATGGACGCGCAGGCGATGGACAGGGCACTCACCCGCATCGCGCACGAGGTGGTGGAACGCAACGAGGGCGCTGACGACCTCGCCGTCGTCGGCATCATCCGCAGGGGAGAAACCCTCGCGAACAGGCTCGTCGACGAGATCGAGAAGATCGTCGGCACGCGCCCGCAGATCGGCTCGCTCGACATCAGCTTCTACCGCGACGACGTCATGCGCACGATCTCGCCCGTGCTCCACGGGTCCAACATCCCCTTCGACATCGACGACACCCGCATCGTCCTCGTGGACGACGTCCTCTACACCGGCCGCACGGTCCGCTCTGCGCTCGACGCGCTCATGGACTACGGCCGCCCCAAGTGCGTCCAGCTCGCCGTCATGGTCGACCGCGGCCACCGCGAGCTGCCCATCAGGGCCGACTACGTGGGCAAGAACGTGCCGTCGTCCCACGAGGAGGACGTGCGCGTGTGCATCCGCCCCCTCGACGACCATGACGCCGTCGAGATCTGGGACATCGAAGCCGAGAAGAACGCCGGAGGTGCCAACTGATGCTCTCCGTGAAGAACCTCATCGACACGAACAGCCTGACCGCCGATGACATCAACCAGATCCTCGACACGGCCGCGTCCTTCGAGTCCATCAACAACGGCCGCACCATCAAGAAGGTGCCCGCGCTGCGCGGCCGCACGATCGTGAACCTCTTCCTCGAGCCGTCGACGCGCACCAAGAGCTCCTTCGAGCTCGCCGAGAAGCGCCTCTCGGCCGACAGCCTCTCCATGGGCGGCTCCACGAGCTCCGTCGTCAAGGGCGAGAGCCTCGCCGACACGATCCAGACCATCGACGCCATGAACGTGGACATGTTCGTCTGCCGCGCCCGTCTCGCCGGCACGCCCGAGAAGATCACCGAGAACACGGACGCCGTCGTCATCAACGCCGGCGACGGCAAGCACCAGCACCCCACGCAGGCCATGCTCGACCTCTACACCATCAGGAAGAGCTTCGGCCACCTCGACGGCCTCAAGGTTGCCATCGTGGGCGACCTCGCCCACAGCCGCGTGTGCGGCTCGCTCGCCCCTGCGCTCAAGACCATGGGGGCAAACGTCACGCTCGTCGCGCCCCCGACCTTCCAGGTCGATGACCCCGAGTGGTTCGGCTGCCCGCAGACGTCGAGCCTCGACGAGGTCATCGAGGACATGGACGTCGTGTACATGCTCCGCGTCCAGCTCGAGCGCATGGAGGGCGCGGCCATCCCGTCCCGCCGCGAGTACAACCGCCTCTACGGCCTCGACATGAACCGCGTCAACCGCATGAGGGAGGGCGCGATCATTTGCCACCCGGGTCCCATGAACCGTGGCATGGAGATCAACGCGGACGTGGCCGACTGCGCCCGCTCGAGGATTCTCGACCAGGTCAACGCCGGCGTCCTCACGCGCATGGCCGAGATGTACCTGCTTCTGGGAGGAGAGAACAATGGCGTTTCTGCTTAGGGGTGCCCACGTCGTCGACCCGCAGGTGGGTCTTGACGACGTCCGTGACGTGCTCATCGACGACAAGCACATCGTCGAGGTCGGCGTCGGCCTCGAGCCTCCGGCGGACGCCGAGGTCATCGACGCGACCGGCAAGTACCTCGTCCCGGGTCTCGTCGACATGCACGTGCACTTCCGCGACCCCGGCTTCGAGTACAAGGAGACCATCGAGACGGGCAGCCGTGCGGCGGCCCACGGCGGCTTCACCGACGTCGCCACGATGCCCAACACCGACCCCGTGACCGACACCGGCGCCGAGATCCGCTACCAGATCGACCACGGCAGGCGTGCCGGCCTCGTGCACGTCCGCCCGATCGGCGCCCTCACGCGCGGCGAGAAGGGCGAGGCGCTCTCGGAGATCGGCGACATGGTCATGGAGGGGGCCTGCGCCTTCTCCGACGACGGCCACGGCGTGCAGAGCGCCGGCATGATGCGCACCTGCATGGAGTACGTCTCCCAGTTCGACCGCGTCGCCATCGCCCACTGCGAGATCGAGTCTCTCACCTCGGGCGGCGTTGTCAACGAAGGCCGTGCGAGCACCCGCCTCGGCATGTTCGGCTGGCCGGCGCTCGGCGAGGAGCTCGAGATCTATCGCGACATCGAGCTCTGCCGTCTCACCGGCTGCGCCCTGCACATCGCGCACATCTCCACCGCCAAGGGGCTCGATCTCGTCCGCGGCGCCAAGGCCGAGGGCCTGCCCGTGACCTGCGAGGTCACGCCCCACCACCTCTTCCTCAACGAGGAGGACATCACCGACCAGTACGACACCAACCTCAAGATGAACCCACCGCTGCGCCTCCGCTCCGACATGGAGGCCCTGCAGCAGGGCATTCTCGACGGCTCCATCGACTGCGTCGTCACCGACCACGCCCCTCACGCGCCCCACGAGAAGGACTGCGAGTGGGAGATCGCCTTCTTCGGCACCGTGGGGCTCGAGACGTCGCTGCCGCTCATGCTCACGAAGCTCGTGCTTCCGGGCAGGATGAGCTGGGACCGTCTCGTCGAGGTCATGGCCGTCAACCCCCGTGCGGCGCTCCGGCTGGCGCCCGTGCGCGTGGAGGCCGGCTCGGTCGCCGACCTCACGCTCGTCGACCCCTCAGCCCAGGTGGACGTCACGCCCGAGTACCTGCAGGGGAAGGCGAAGAACTCCGCCTTCCTCGGCGCGCATCTCACCGGTGCCGCGACCGACACCTTCGTCGCCGGCAGGCACGTCCTCGCCGACGGCGCCATCGCCTAGAGAAGCGCCACGAGGAGGACATCGATGGTACCCAAGGGGTCCGCGCACCTCCTCTCGTTCGACGTCGTGTCGAACGAGAGGGTCGCGGACGGCATCTACAAGCTCGTGATCCACGCGCAGGGCATCGCGTCGGGGCTCGAGCCGGGGCAGTTCGTGAACCTCGCCGTCCCCGGCGACCCCGCGCAGATCCTCCGCATTCCCCTCTCGTTCTCCCGCGCCGACGAGGCAGCCGACACGATCGAGATCGAGTACGCGGTCGTCGGTGACGGGACGCGCCGTCTCGCCGCCATGGCGCCCGGCTCCACGTCCACGGTCGTCTCGCCCTGCGGGCATCCCTGGAAGACGGGCGACTGCAGGGGGAGGGCGGTCCTCGTGGCCGGCGGCATCGGCGTCACGCCCATCGTCGGCTGCGCCCGCTCGCTCGCCGCGGCAGGCGTCCAGTTCGACGCGGTCGTCGGCGCGCAGACGGCCGACAGGCTCTGGGGCGTCGACGAGCTCTCCGCGCTCGGCGCGGGCGAGGTCGTCGTCACGACCGACGACGGCACCGCAGGCATGAGGGGCTTCACCACCGACGCCCTCTCGAACCTCCTCGCCGGCGAGAAGTACGACACGGTCTTCACCTGCGGTCCCGAGGTCATGATGCGCGGGGTCGCAGCCATCGCCCGCGAGTCCGGAGTCGGCTGCCAGGTCTCCATGGAGCGCATGATGTCGTGCGGCTTCGGCGCCTGCGGCACCTGCAACGTGGCGATGAGGGCGGGCGGATACGCCTCCGCCTGCATGGACGGTCCCGTCTTCGACGCCGGGGAGGTGGCATGGTGAGCAGCGTGAGCATGGCCGTCGACCTGGGCGGCGTGAGGATGAAGAATCCCGTCAACACCGCGTCGGGCACCTTCGGCTTCGGCTGGCAGTTCGAGGGGTTCTACGACGTCTCGCAGCTCGGCGCCATCACGACCAAGGGGACCTCGGCCGTGCCCTGGTCGGGCAACCCCGCGCCGCGCCTCTGCGAGGTCACCTCGGGCATCATGAACTCCGTCGGCCTGGCCAACCCCGGCGTCCGCGGGCTTCTCGCCACCTGCGGCGAGTACTTTCGCCAGCTCGAGGAGGGCGGCTGCCGCGTGATCCTGCAGGTCGCAGGCCATACGCCGCAGGAGTTCGCCGACGCCGTCGAGCTCGTCGAGGAGCTCGCGCCAGAGGCGAGCGCCATCGAGGTCAACATCAGCTGCCCCAACATCGCCGCGGGCGGCAAGCTCGTCGGCGGGACTCCCGAGGACGCCGCCGAGGTCATGCGGGTGATACGGCCGCTCACCAGGCGTCCGCTGCTCGTGAAGATGGCCCCGGTCCGCGTGCCCGAGATCGCCCGGGCGCTCGAGGCGGAGGGCGCCGACGCCCTCTCGCTCATCAACACCATCAACGGCATGTCGCTCGACGTGCACACGCGGCGGAGCCGTCTCTCCAAGCCCACGGGAGGCGTCTCCGGCCCCGCCATCCACAGCATCGCCGTGCGCATGGTGTGGGAGGCGGCAAACGCCGTGAGCATCCCCATCAACGGCATCGGCGGCATCTCGACCTGGGAGGACGCCGCCGAGATGATCCTCGCCGGAGCGACGGCGGTCACGGTCGGCACGGCCAACCTCGTGAACCCGACCGCATCCCTCGAGGTGCTGCGCGGGCTTGAGGCCTGGGCGGCGGAGCAGGGCGTCTCGGACATCAACGATTTGGTAGGAGCCATGGAATGCTGACGGACGAAGAGGCACGCGACGCCGTCATCGTCGCGCTCGACTGTGACCGCGCACGTGCGAACGAGATCGCCCGGCTGCTCGAGGGGAGGGCTCGGTGGGTGAAGGTGGGCATGACCCTCTTCTTCCGCGAGGGCCCCGACGTGGTCCGCGAGATGCGCGACCGCGGTCTCAAGGTCTTCCTCGACCTCAAGGTCTTCGACATCCCCTTCCAGGTGCACGGCGCCGCGAGGTCCGCGGCGCTCTCCGGGGCGGACATCCTCTCCATCCACGGGCTGGGTTCGTCCGCCATGGTGGCGGAGGCGCGCTCGGGCGTCGAGGAGGCGGCTGCCGCGACGGGCGCCGACCGCACGCGGCTCGTCGCCATCTCGGTCCTCACGAGCATGGGCCAGGACACCCTCGCGGAGATCGGGATCGAGCGTCCGCTGGGGGAGGAGGTCGCCCGTCTCGCCAGCCTCTCCGTGCGCGCCGGCGCCGACGGCATCGTGTGCTCGCCCCAGGAGGCGGCCGACATGCGCGCCCTTCTCGGCTCCGACGCCCTCATCGTCACGCCCGGCGTCCGCCCCGCGGGAGCTGCGGTGGGGGATCAGAGGAGAGTCGCCACGCCTTCCGCCGCCATCGCCTCGGGTGCGTCGAAGATCGTCGTGGGACGTCCGGTGACGGGAGTTGGCGACGTTTGCGGCGCATTTGAGTCAATAGTCGCGGAGCTTCGCGCCTGATTCGTCGTATGATGACCACGCCAGCTTCACAACTGGGCATGAGATGCGGCAGGATGTGTGGTTGACGTGTCACATGCGCAATCTCTTTTGAAGATAGTCTTGTAAAAGGGCAGGTGAATTGGCACACTAGGTCAGTGCGTTTATTTCTGGCAGCGTCTTCGCTACTAGAGCATTTTCGTGAAAACGATGTTTGGAGGAACAATGGCTCTACCTCAGCTCACCGATGAGCAGCGCAAGGAAGCCCTCGCAAAGGCCGCCGAAGCTCGTCATGCTCGTGCAGTGCTCCGTGAGAAGATCAAGAGCGGCAAGACCACGCTTCAGGAGGTCCTCGACTCTGACGATCCCATCGCCTGCCGCATGAAGGTCTCCGCCCTCATCGAGTCGCTTCCTGGCTACGGCAAGGCCAAGGCCGCCAAGATCATGGACGAGCTCGGCATTTCTGCCACGCGTCGCGTCAAGGGCCTCGGTGCTCGTCAGCGCGAGCAGCTCATCGAGGCGCTCTCCAAGTAGTGACTCGCTCCGCTAGACTCTTCGTCGTCTCTGGACCGTCAGGCGTAGGCAAGGGAACGCTGGTCGCGCGCGTTCGCGACCGACTCCCGGGCCTTGGCTTGACGGTTTCGGCGACTACGAGGACACCCCGAGGGGGCGAGAAGAACGGGGTCTCCTACTACTTCATGGATGACTCCGAGTTTGCGCGTCGCATCGAGAACGGCGAGTTCCTCGAGTGGGCGAACGTCCACGGCCATCGCTACGGGACGCTCAGGGCTGAGGCCGAGCGTCTCATGGCGGAGGGGTCCTCGGTCGTCCTCGAGATTGACGTTCAGGGCGGACTCAACGTCCGCAAGGTGTATCCAGACGTCGTTCTCGTCTTCATCGAGCCTCCCTCGATAGGGGAGCTCGAGAGGCGCCTTCGCGGACGCGGCACCGAGGACGAGTCCTCGATCGAGCTGCGGCTTGCGAACGCGAACCACGAGATGGAGCTTGCGAGTCTCTACGACGTGCGCATCGTCAACGACGACCTCGAGCGTGCCACCGACGAGCTCGTCTCGACGATTGACCTTTACGAGAAGGACGGAGGTCCTACCAAAGATGTCAGTGACCAAGCCTGAGATCGACACCCTGCTTGACAAGACCGAGAACAACCCGTACCTCCTGTGCTCCGTCGCGTCCAAGCGTGCCTGTGACATCAACAACATGCTCAGGGGCCAGCACCTGCGCGTCACGGCGATCCAGCCGCTCGACGACATCACCGTCGCCATCTCCGGCAAGGACACCGTGTCCATCGCCATGCAGGAGATCGCCGACGACGTCCTCGGCTTTGACAGGCAGGACTTCGACAACGACCTCAAGGGTGCCAACAGGGGCATCCTCTAGGCCATGGCAGACAGACTCTGTCTGGTCCACTACCACGAGATCGGTCTCAAGGGCAAGAACCGATCGACCTTCGAGAACCAGCTCGTCACGAACCTGCATCGCGCCCTGAAGGACTTCCCCGTCGCGAACATCGCCCGCATCTCGGGATATGTCGTCGTCGAGGCCAAGGACGGGCGCGCGACGCGCGAGATGGCCGATGCCGTCTCGCGCGTTCCTGGCGTCGCCCGCGTCTCGCTCGCCTACAAGTGCGGGCTCGACGAGGCCGAGTTCATCTCGGCGGCGATCGACGCCCTGGGCGAGTTCGGGGACTTCTCCTCCTTCAAGGTCCATGCCAGGCGGTCGTCGACGACGTACCCGAGGCACACCATCGAGATGAACCAGCTCGTTGGCGCCGCCCTCTGCGAGGCCTTCCCCGACAAGAAGGTCGACGTGCACACGCCCGACGCGACCGTCGTGGTCCACGTCGTGCAGGGCAGCACCTACGTCTACGCCGCCTCGGAGGTGGGCGTCGGCGGGCTTCCCGTGGGCACGGCCGGGAAGGTGGTCACGCTCCTGTCGAGCGGGTTCGACTCGCCCGTCGCCACGTGGATGGTCGGCCGCCGCGGCGCGACCTGCATCCCCGTCCACTTCTCGGGCCGCCCCATGACCTCCGACACGAGCGAGTGGCTCTGCCAGGACATCGTCGAGGCGCTCGCCCCGTCCGGCATCGTCGGCAGGCTCTACGTGGTGCCCTTCGGCGAGCGCCAGCGCGAGATCTCCCTCGCGGTGCCGCAGAGCCTGCGAATCATCATGTATCGCAGGGTCATGTTCAGCGTGTCCGAGAGGATCGCGGCGGTCGAGGGCGCCAAGGCCATCGTCACCGGTGAGTCCCTCGGTCAGGTAGCCTCCCAGACGCTCGACAACATCGCGGCCGTCAACGAGGTCGTGAGCCTGCCCGTCCTGCGGCCGCTCATCGGCTCCGACAAGCAGGAGATCATCCGGCGCGCCCAGTCGATCGGAACCTACGACATCTCGTGCCAGACCGCGCCCGACTGCTGCACGCTCTTCATGCCGCGCCGGCCCGAGACCCATGCCCGCATCCGCGAGGTGCACGAGGCGTGGGAGACCTTCGACCATGAGGCCATGATCGAGGACCTCGTCGCGAACATGGAGTACCGGGACTTCTCCCAGTGCCCGTCGTACCGTCCCCCGAAGCAGCTCCCGACGCGCCACCAGAGTCTCGCGCCCATCGAGACCGTCGCCTCGGGCCAGACGGAACACTAGCCGACAAACCAGGCAAAACAACCTCTTTCGTTAGACACGCGTCAGACGTCCGTCAGATGCGCGTCTGACTTTCTCTGCCTTTTTCGCCGTGTGCGCCCGGATGGGCCGACCATGGGTCTCGAGGTGGTCGCATGGCACAGGCAAAGAGGGGCATCAGGGTTCGCACGCATGGTCTCGGCAGGCGCTTCGGCTTGAGCGGCCGCGCGTGGGTCGCGCTCGCGTGCGCGGTGGCCGTCATCGTCATCGCAACGGTCGCGGGTCTGCGTCTCGCTCACGGAGACGACTTCTCCGTCGAGCGGGGCGAGAAGGCCTCGACCAGCGCGGCAGCTCCGGCCGACGTCTCGGATTCCGAGGCGAGGCCGGTCGTCATGGTGCACGTGGACGGCGCCGTCGCCAATCCCGGCGTCTATGAGCTCGCGGGCGAGGACGTGCGCGTGAACGACGCCGTGGTCGCCGCGGGCGGCCTCGTCGAGGGCGCGGACACCTCGTCGCTCAACCTCGCCGCACCCGTGGAGGACGGCTCCAAGGTACACGTGCCGACGGTCTCCGAGACCTCCGACGCCGCCGTCACGACGGGCGCCGCCTCGTCTTCGGGGGCGGCGCCCACGGGTCTCGTGAACATCAACCTCGCCACGTCCGAGCAGCTCCAGTCGCTCCCGGGGGTGGGGGAGGCGACCGCGGCGGCGATCATCCAGGACCGCGAGCAGAACGGGCCCTTCTCGAGCTGCGAGGACCTCATGAGGGTCTCGGGGATCGGTGAGAAGAAGTATGCGAGAATCGAGGGCCTCATCTGTGTCTGAGACTCCGAGGAAGCCGCCCCGCCCCGCCATCCCCGTGTCGCTCTACGTCCTCGTGACCGTCGTGACCGCTGAGCGCGTAGTCCTGCGTGCGGGCCTGCGAGGCAAAGCCCTGCTGTGGATTGTCGCGGGGTCGGCGATCGTCTGCCTCGTCGCGGCCGTCGCGCTCCGGAAGGGTGGGCTCGGAGGGGTGACGCCCACCCTCTTCGCCGCGTGGGTCGCCCTCGTAGCCGGGGCGGGACTCGCGGGCATCGCGTACGCCGAGGGGACCTCGCTCGAGACGGCTCTCGAGAGCAGGTCCGTCTCGTCGTTCGAGTTCGAGGTGACGGGCGAGATGAGCGAGGGTCGCGACGGGTGGCGCGGGCGGGCGCTGGCGCGGGGGGAGGGAATCCCCGAGGGGTCGGTGTGGATCCTGACGGACGAGGAGGTCCAGAAGGGCACGGCGATCGACTGCGTGGGGAGGTATGCTCCCGACGCCGAGGACGAGTGGGGGATCTCGTCGCGGATGCAGGGCGTGTGGGGTACGGTGCGCGTGATGCGAATCCTGTCCTCAGAGCCACGGAGCGGCATTCTCGGGGCTCTCGACGTGTGGCGTGGGCTCGTGCTCCAGTCCTTCGGCACCGGGCGCTCAGAGGCCCGAGCCGTCCTCGCTGGCTGCGTCTGCGGGTCACGGTCGGCGATACGCTCCGACGGCCTCGACGACGTGTTCGCCGCCTGCGGTCTCTCGCACCTGGTGGCGGTCTCGGGAGGGCACCTCGTCGTGCTCTGCGCCATCGTGGGCGTGCTGCTCGAGCGAATGAGGATGCGTCCGAGCACGCGCTCGTTCCTCCTCCTGGCGATCTGCGGGGCCTTCGTCCTCTTCTGCGGGGCGCCCGCATCCGCCGTCCGCGCCTGGGCGATGTTCGGAGTCGCGTCCGGGGCCTCGGCCGCGGGAAGGCGGGCGCACGCGCTCTCGTCGGTGTGCGCCGTGGCCTGCGCCATGGCGCTCTGGGAACCGACGCTCTCCGGTGAGCTCGGCTTCCTGCTCTCCGTCCTCTCCGTGGTGGGAATCTGCCTCTTCTCGGGCTATGGGCGGTATGCGGTGGGCTGTCTTCCCCAGGTGCGAAGGGTTCCGCGGTGGGTTCCCCGGGGCGCCTCTCGCGCCTTCTACCAGGTGCGAGACGACCTCCGCGACGTGGTCGTCGTGTCGCTCGCGGCACAGCTCGTCACGCTTCCGATCACCGCGTCGGCGTTCTCGCGCGTCTCGCTCGTCGCCCCCCTCGCCAACGTGGTCGCCGCGCCGCTGTTCGCGCTCGTGATGGGCATCGGCGCCGTCGCGACCTGCCTCGTGCCCGTCCCCGCGCTGCAGGGGGTGGCGCTCGCCTGTGCCGACGTCGTGGGCGGCGTCTTCGTCTGGGCCATGAGGTCGCTCGCCGCCCTGCCCCTCGCCTCGATCCCGGTTGAGGTGGGTGCGGCGCCGGCTCTCGCGGTCGCGGTCGTGGCGGCGGTCGCCCTGCTCGTGGCGTGGCCTGACGTGCGCGGCGGGCTTCTCGCCAGCCTCGCGTGCGGCGTGGTCGCGGTCATCCTCGTCGCGCTCGGGTACTGGCGGTTCCTCTCGCCCGCGAGGGTGTGCGTCCTCGACGTCGGCCAGGGGGACGCCATCCTCGTGGCGGACGGGTCGGCCGCGGTCCTCGTGGACACCGGTCCCGACGACGCGGTCGTCGAGGCCCTGGCCAGGCAGCACGTCTACCACCTCGACGCCGTGATCCTCACGCACTTCCACGACGACCACGTGGGCGGCTTGTCCCATCTCCTCGGGATGGTCGGCTGCGATCGCGTGCTCGTGGCAGAGGGTTCGGCGGACGACGAGGGGTCCGAGGTCGAGCGCTCGATTCTCGAGCTCACGGGCGACGCCTCGGAGGAGCTGTCCTACGGGGACGCGGTTCGCGTCGGGGGCTTCTCGCTCAGGGTGGTCTCGCCGACGACCGAGGTCGACGGGGCGGACAACGAGGACTCCATCGAGCTCTCGCTCGCGTACGAGAAGGAGGGGGAGTCGCTCACGGGGCTTCTCGCCGGAGACGCCGAGCGGGACGAGACGGGCGCCGCCCTCGAGCGGGGCGACGTCGGCGACGTCGACTTCCTCAAGGTCGGCCACCACGGGTCGGACGTGTCGGTCACTCCCGAGGAGGCCGCCGAACTCGATCCCGAGGTCTCGGTCGCGAGCGCGGGGGAGGGCAACCGCTACGGGCATCCCAGCCAGACCTGCGTGGACGCGCTCGAGGGCGCGGGGTCGACCTTCCTCTGCACGATGGACGTCGGCGACGTGACGGTGATGCCGGGCGAGGCGGGACCGCGCGTGCGGGTTGCGTCGCCTGCGAACTTGGCGTGCGACTGAGGGCGAGGTTATGGCAAAGTGTTGTTGGAAACGAGGTGGTCTCATGGCACAGAAGGACGGGCTTCTCCCCGCATATCTCATCGTCGGCTCCGATGAGCTCAGGCGTCGACAGGTCCTGACGCGGCTCAAGTCGCACGTCGCGTCCGGGTTCGAGGACTTCAACCTCGACGAGCTCACGGTGACGGCCGACACCGACCCGGCCGACGTCGTGGCCTCGCTCGACACGCTGCCCATGGGCCCCGCTCCGCGCATCGTCGTGATCAACCCCGCGGACAAGCTTCCCAAGCCCGTCTCGGAGGCCCTCGTGACCTACCTCGGCAACCCCAACCCGAGCTGCACGCTCGCGCTCGTCGCGGAGTCGCTCGCCAAGAGCACGCGCCTCTACAAGGCGGTCGCCAAGGTCGGCCCCAAGGCGGTCGTCGAATGCGCGAGCAAGAAGCGCTGGGAGCTGCCCGACTACGTCACGAAGCTCGCCCGCGCGCACGGTGTGACCATCGACCAGGGAGCCGCCCAGGAGCTCGTCGACCGCGTGGGCGAGTCGACGACCATGATCGACACCCAGCTCGCGACGCTCTCGGCGCTGCTCGGCGGGAGCGGACACGTCTCGCGCGACCTGGTCGAGGCGAACGTCGCGCGCACGGCCGAGGTCAAGCCGTGGACCTTCCTCGACTGCCTCTCCGACCGCAACGCGCGCAAGGCCCTGGAGCTCTACGCGCTTCTCTCCGACTCTTCGGCGTTGGGGCTGCTCTCCCTCATGGTCACGCGCCTTCGGGAGCTCGTCTGCGCGCGGTCGCTCGACGCGCGCGGGCAGGGCGCCGCCGTCGCGTCCGCCCTCGGAAAGCAGGACTGGCAGGTCAAGGGCTACGTGCGCTGGTCACGCAAGTTCCGCGACGGCGAGCTCGAGCATCTTCTCGGCAGGTGTGCGGCGTGCGAGCGCACGTTCAAGGGGACGGGCGACTCGGACGCGGCGATGGTCTCTCTCATCCTTGCCATCTGCGGCGTGAACTGACCGACTACCCGTCTCGAGACAGAAAAAGGGAGCCGAACCCGGGCAGCACCCCGGACTCGGCTCCGTGTCATGCGATGGAACGAGAAGCTACTTGATGGTGTTGACGAGCTTCTGGACGCCGGACTTGCGGTCGGCGGCCTGGTTCTTGTGGATGATGCCCTTGGAGGCAGCCTTGTCGAGGAGACGGGTCGCCTTGTTCGCTGCGGCCTGCGCCGCTTCTGCGTCGCCAGCCTCGACGGCGGAGCGAACGCCCTTGACGGCGGTCTTGAGCTCGGAGCGGACAGCCTTGTTGCGCTGACGGGCCTTCTCGGCGGTGATGATGCGCTTCTTCTGCGACTTGATGTTAGCCACGGTGCGGTTCCTTTCGGTTCTAATCCCTTGAGGCCTCTTCTTCTGAGGTGGGGGATGTGGGGTATCCGGCACCTGACACGGCGAGGTCAACCATCGGAGTATAGCAGACGAAGACGGGCGTGTCGGCGCGAGTTCGGGTCTTCTCGCGGGTCGACGGCCAATTCACAAACCAGACAGGCAGGGCCTGGCGAGAAGGACTGCGCGGGGCGGCACCATCGTGGGGCGCGGCCCCTGTGCCACCCCCCGATGCTAGACTGGGGCCGTGGGCGTCTCATGGAGCGCCCGACCTGGCTGGCCACATGACGAGGGGAGGGCGCGTGCCTGATTCGGCTGACTGCGACCGGCGTCTTGACGCGCTCCTCGAGCGGCTCCGCCGACGCGGGCTCGTCGTGGGTGAGAGGAGCGTCTTCGGCGAGCCGGTGCCCCGCGTGCGGGAGGGCCACGAGGCCGAGGCCCTTCTCGCCGCCAACCGCCAGCAGCGCGCGGTCGTCAACCACTCCTACGCGACGCCCTGGCCGGGACCCGACCTCTGCGCCGCCTGGGTCGAGCGCGTGGTCGAGGCGGCCGGCTTCGGGTTCTATCCCGGCAGCGCCCGCGACCTCTACGAACGAGACTGCCACCTCGACGACAGCTCGGAGCTCAGGGTGGGCATGGCCGTTGCCGTCCCCACCGCCCCCTACGCCGGGCGCGGGATGACCCTCGGCCACGTGGGCCTCTACGTCGGCGACGGCATCGTGCGCGACTCCGCGGCGACGGGCCTTCGCACGGTCCCCCTCGAGCTCTGGCTCGTCTCCTACGGTCTCTCCGCCCGTCCCCGGTGGGGCTGGGTCGGCGGCCTCGCCCTCGCCTAGCGAGGCGGGCCGGGACGTGGCGGGCCCGACGGAGGTCCGATTCCATCCGAACCCCACGACGTGAATCGTCGTCTGCGGTATCATGACTGCCATGAACACGACAGACATCTCCCACATCCGCAACTTCTCGATCGTGGCCCACATCGACCACGGCAAGTCGACCATCTCGGATCGCATCCTCGAGCTCACCCACACGGTCGAGGAGCGCGACCTCACCAAGCAGATGCTCGACTCGATGGACATCGAGCAGGAGCGCGGCATCACGATCAAGTCCAACGCCGTCCGCGTCATGTATGATGCCGACGATGGCGAGACCTACCAGTTCAACCTCATCGACACGCCCGGGCACGTGGACTTCACCTACGAGGTCTCGCGCTCGCTCGCCGCCTGCGAGGGCGCGGTCCTCGTCGTCGACTCGACGCAGGGCGTCGAGGCCCAGACCGTCTCGAACGCCAACCTCGCCATGAACGCCGGTCTCGACATCGTCCCGTGCATCAACAAGATCGACCTGCCCTCCGCGCATCCCGAGGAGGTCAAGGAGGAGATCGAGGAGGACCTCGCCATCCCCGCCGACGATGCCGTGTGCGTCTCGGGCAAGACGGGCGAGGGCATCCACGACCTGCTCGAGGCCATCGTCTTTCTCGTCTCGCCCCCCAAGGGGGACGCCGACGCGCCGCTCAAGGCCCTCATCCTCGACTCCTACTTCGACGAGTACCGCGGCGTGGTCGCCTACGTGCGCGTCTTCGACGGCCGCATCGAGCCGGGAGACCAGCTCTCGATGATGCAGACCGGCGAGAGCTTCCTCGTGGACGGCGTCGGCTGCAAGCGTCCCGCCGAGGTTCCCCTCGACAGGCTCGACGTGGGCGAGGTGGGCTACGTCGTCACGGGCCTCAAGGACCCCGAGTCCGTGCACGTGGGCGACACTCTCACCTACCGCGACCGACCCTGCGCGGCGGCGCTCCCGGGCTACCGCGAGGCCAAGCCCATGGTCTACACGGGCATCTTCCCCATCGACAACAAGGAGTACGAGAACCTCCGCGACGCCCTCGAGAAGCTCCACGTCAACGACCCGTCGCTCACCTGGAGCCCCGAGACGTCCGTCGCCCTCGGCTTCGGCTTCCGCGTGGGCTTCCTCGGCCTGCTTCACATGGAGGTCGTGAAGGAGCGGCTCGAGCGCGAGTTCGACCTCGACCTCATCGCGACGAGCCCCTCGGTCGACTATCACGTGTACAAGACCGACGGCACGATGATTGAGGTCAAGAGCCCCCAGGACCTGCCCGAGCCGACGCGCATCGAGCGCATCGAGGAGCCCTACCTCAAGGCCAAGATCATCGTCCCGCCCGAGTTCACCGGGGCCGTCATCCAGCTCGTCGTCGAGCACCGCGGCGTGACGCAGGACATGGTCTACCTCACCGAGAAGTCCGTCGAGGTGCACTTCGACATCCCGCTCGCCGAGCTCATCCTCGACTTCTTCGACCAGCTCAAGAGCCGCACGAAGGGCTACGCGTCGCTCGACTACGAGTTCGACGAGTACCACCAGTCCGACCTCGTGAAGCTTGACATCCTGCTCGCCGGCGAGGAGGTCGACGCGCTCTCGTTCATCGTCCACCGCGACAAGGCCTACGACCTCGCGCGCGGTCTCTGCGACAAGCTCAAGGACATCATCCCGCGCCAGCAGTTCGAGGTTCCCATCCAGGGGGCCATCGGCAACAAGATCATCAGCCGCTCCACCGTGAAGGCGCACCGCAAGGACGTGCTCGCCAAATGCTACGGCGGGGACATCTCGCGCAAGCGGAAGCTCCTCGAGAAGCAGAAGGAGGGCAAGAAGCGCATGAAGGCCATTGGCTCGGTCGACGTCCCGCAGGAGGCCTTCCTCGCCGTCCTCAAGGTCGACGACGAGTAGCGCCGTGGGAATCACGCGCGCTCGTCATACGCTCGCGGGGAGCGAGACCCGGTACTGGACCTGGGGTGCGACCTCGCGCTCGGACGCCCCCTGCGTCTTCCTCTTCCACGGAATCACGTCCTCGCACGAGTTCTGGGTGCCGATGGCCTGCGAACTCGCGGTGCGCGGGCTCAAGGTGATCGCCTGGGACATGCCCTTCCATGGGGAGTCGAGCTCGTCGGGCTCCTTCTCCCTGGCAGAGGCAGGCGACAAGGCCGCCGCGATTCTCGCCCAGGAGGACGTCTCGTCCTGCCTCGCGGTCGGCCACTCCTATGGGTGCTACGTCGTCCAGGCGCTCGCCGCGCGGCATCCGGGGTGCGTGGGCGCCGCCGTCATGTTCGATGGCATGCCGCTCGGCTATCCGCTCAAGCCCCTCGAGGCGTGGTCAGTGAGGCACTATGCGGCGATCGCGGCGCTCTGGCCGTACGAGAGCTACGTCCGCAAGGGCTCGGAGGCCGCGAGCACGACCGAGAAGGGCCGGCAGGAGTTTGCCAGAGAGCTGACCGACCTCGGCCGCGCGGGCATGCTCGCCGCCACCCGTGCCTGCTATCCGGCCGTGCTCGACGCTCCGGCGACACCGCTGCCCGCGGGACTTCCCGTGACGCTTGCCGTCGGCGAGAAGGACGGCGTGGGGCTCGTCGCCCCCGCCATGCGCGTATGGGCCGAGGAGCTCGGCGTGTCGCTCGAGGTCATCGCCGGGGCGGGGCACTGCTCGCCCTGGGACCGGCCCGAACGCTGCCTTGACCTCGTCCTCGCCGCGGCGGAGGCCCTGTCGTGAGCGCGGCCGCGGACATCCTCCGCACCTGCGCGCCCACCGTCGGGCTCTCGCCCGACCTCGTCCCGTTTCCGCGCGAGGGCACCCTCGCCGAGCGTCTCTCGGCATGCCCCTTCCTCATGGCTCCCATGGCGGGGGTGTCCGACGCCGCCTATCGGATCATGGCTCGCGCAGGCGGCGCGTCGCTCGCCTATACCGAGATGGTCTCGGTGGCGGGTCTCCACTACGGGGGCGAGAAGACCTGGGAGCTCGTCGATCCGCAGGACCCCGAGCCGGACATCGCCGTCCAGCTCTTCGGCTCGAAGCCCGACCAGTTCCGCGAGGCGGTCGCGGCCGTCAGCGAGCGCCTGGGGTCGAGGCTCGTCCTCGTCGACGTCAACATGGCCTGTCCCGTTCCCAAGGTCGTGCGCAAGGGGGAGGGTTCCGCGCTCCTTGACGCCCCCGAGCTCGCAGCCGGCATCGTCCGCGCCTGCCTCGCGGAGGCCAAGGTTCCCGTGACGGTCAAGATCAGGCGGGGGAGGACCGGCGCACATGAGGTGGCGCCCGAGTTCGCGCGCGCCATGGAGCAGGCGGGCGTCTCTGCCGTGGCAGTCCATGGTCGCTACGGCGACCAGCTCTACCGCGGGGAGGCCGACTGGGACGCGGTCCGACGCGTCGCCGCAGCGGTGTCCGTGCCCGTGATCGGCTCGGGTGACGTCCGGGGACCTCAGGAGGCCGCCCGGATGCTCGCCGAGACGGGCGCGACGGCCGTGATGGTCGCCCGGGGGACGTACAGCAACCCGTGGGTCTTCAGTGACGCGCGTCGCGTTTGCGCCGGCGAGGTCGTGACGGCGCCGACGCCAGAGCGACGTCTCGCGGCCCTTCGCATGCACGTGCGGCTGCTCGATGCCACGGGAGCGCATCTCGCGCGGGCGAGGAGCCTCGCGGGATGGTACCTTCGCGGACTGCCCAACGCCGCGAGTCTGAGGGACCGAGCGGTGAGGTGCGAGTCGCTCGACGAGTACCTCGAGCTCTTCGACGAGGCCTCGGCTCGGATGGCGACGACCGATGCGCGCTGAGACGGACGGCGACGACTGGGAGGTGCGCCTGCACGAACCCTCGGCCTCCGCTCTCTACCTGCATATACCCTTCTGCGTGCGGAAGTGCGCCTACTGCGATTTCTCCTCCCGGGCTACCGCTCGGGAGGATCCCCTCATGGACGCCTATCGCGCGGCGCTCGAGCTCCAGCTGCGCGAGGTGGAGGCCGTCGGGCTGCTGGAAGGCTGCGAGACCGCCTACGTCGGCGGCGGCACGCCGACGATGCTCGGGACGGGGCTCGGCGAGCTGGTCGGACACATCTGCGACGCGGCCCCCGTCACCGAGCTCACCTGCGAGGCAAATCCCGACTCACTCTCAGACGAGGTCATCGACGCCGTTCGAGCGGCTGGTGCCACGCGCCTCTCCGTGGGCGTCCAGAGCCTCGATGACGGTGAGCTCGGGCTTCTCGGCCGCATCCATACGGCCTCCATGGCACGGGAGCGCGTCCAGGCTGCCGTCTCGAGCGGGCTCTCCGTCTCCTGCGACCTCATGTGCGCCATCCCCGGCCAGACGCGGACATCGTGGAATCGGACGCTGAGCGAGGCGGTCTCGCTTGGGGCCGGACACGTGAGCGTGTATCCCCTCATGATCGAGGAGGGCACGGCACTTGCGGCTCGCGTGGGTGATGACACGCCCGCATGGAACGACGAGGACGTCGAGGCTGATCGCATGGTGCAGGCCCAGCGCGTGCTCGAAGCTGCTGGTTTCTCCCGCTACGAGGTGGCGAGCTACGCAGGCCAAGGCGAGGAGTGCCGACACAACATCGCCTACTGGACGGGAAGAACCTACCTCGGCCTGGGGACGTCGGCGGCGAGCATGCTCTCGGTTGAAGCTTACTTGAAGCTACAAGAGGTTTGCCCTCAACTTCCACCGATACCTGATGGTTGCTTGAGGGTAAGACTTGCATGTACAAGCCCGTCTCTGGCCATTGGCCTTGAACCTGAACTGAAGAACATGTCTTTTGACCTTGAATTTCTCACTCTGAAACAGGCTCTTGCAGAAGACCTCATGCTTGGGGCGAGATTGAGCTTTGGACTTTCTGAGGCTCTTGTAGCTTCAAGTCGAAGGTCAATTGGGCAGGACGTGGAGATTACCCTGGGGCGTCTGATTGACGATGGCTTCCTAGACGAGTCACTCGCGCCCACGCAGCGAGGATGGCTCCTCGGCAACGAGCTCTACGGTCGACTCTGGGAACTTGGTGGTACCGGGAACGTCCGGTCTGCGAGCTGCTAGGATGGTGCCTTGACCATCGGATGCGGCTTTGTACTGGAGGGGCAGCCATGCCTGGAAAGCGTGCGAACGTCATCTCGTGGGACGAGTTCTTCATGCGCGTGGCGATTGCCGCCAGCATGAGGAGCAAGGATCCCAACACGCAGGTCGGAGCTTGTATCGCCGATACCAACCACAGGATCCTCTCCGTGGGCTACAACGGGACGCCTTCCGGCATCGATGATGACGAGTTCCCATGGGGAACCAATGACAACCCGCTCTTCGACAAGCACAACTACGTCATGCACGCCGAGGCCAACGCGATTCTCAACTATCGGGGCTCGCTCAAGGACATGACGCGTGCCACGGTCTACGTGACCCTCTTTCCCTGTCATGAGTGCGCGAAGATGCTCGTCCAGGCGGGCATCGGCGAAGTCGTCTATCTCGATGACAAGTACGACGGCACGGAGGACAACATCGTGTCCAAGCGAATTCTCGACACCTGCGGCGTGGGATATCGCGCCGTTGGCCTGACGCTTGGGTGATGACTTATGGCGAGTAGTCACGCCTTCGACGCCAGGTGATAAACATTAGGCATTATTGTCATAATTTGTTGATTCAGGCAGCTACATCTTTGCTTATACTCAATAACGTTGTCTGACCGCTCTCCAGGATCATCCCTCCTGTTGGCTCTGACCATCTGCATTTTGCCGAGCCACTCGGATGATGCACACACAATCGATTTTGATGGTGAGCGCGACGTCGACAGAAAGATAATGCCGACTTCTTGGAGATACGAATGATTTCGAATGGCAGTAGCGGTGCCTTCGGTCGAGGGGTGTGTTCCGCCCGTCTCGGTCTCGTCCTGTTGACCGGCGCCCTCGCTCTCTCTGTGCCGGGATTCGCGGTGGCAGAGGATTCGAGTGCTCTCACGACCTCTGACGTGCCTGCGAGTGAGCAGGTCGTCGTGACGGATGATAGCGCTGGGCAGGCCGCGGAAACCGATGCCACAGCCACGAAGGACGTCGTGACTGACTCCTCGAAGGAGAGCGGCGCGGCGGATGGGACGTCAACGGCCACGCCCTCTGACGGCAGCACGTCTACGGGCTCAACTTCGGACACGGCCACTGTGGTCCCTTCGGACGCGGCTACGCCCTCGGATGACGGCTCGTCAGCGAGCTCGAATTCGGATGCGACCTCGGTCGTGCCCTCGAACGATTCGACCACGAGTGACACGGTTGCGCCGACCTCTACGGACGTCTCGTCAACCACGGTCGCTGACGGCTGGCATTCCGACCAGACCGGCCTCTATCTCATCGAGAGTGGCGCGAAGGTTACCTCGAGGCTGGCGACCGCTACCGACGCCACGAGGGGCACCCTCTACTATTGGATCGGATCGGACGGCTATGCGGTGCGCGGTCGGTACGTAGACTCGACGACGGGCGACATCTACCTGGCCGACGGTACCGGCGCTCTCGAGGCGACCGGCTGGCACGTGACCGACGCCTACGGTGACGGTCTCCAGCGCTACTGGGTCGACGCGACCGCCCACGCCTGCGTGCCCGGCTACTCGGCCGACGGCTGGGACCACTACACGACGCCCGCTGGCTACGTCCTGCGCGGCAGGCAGACGGATGCCTCGACGGGCGACGTCTACCTCGCCGACAACGACGGCAGGCTCGAGTCGCAGGGCTGGCACGTGACCTCCGCCTACGGCTCAGGTACGCAGCGCTACTGGGTCGACGCGACCGCGCACGCCTGCGTGCCCGGATACTCCGCCGACGGCTGGGCGCACTACACGACGTCCGCGGGCTACGTCGCCCGCGGAGCCTACGCAGCCAACGGCGTAGTCTATCTGGCAAACAACGACGGCCTCCTCGCCGGCCCCGGCTGGGTCGTGGCCGACTACGGCGACGGCCTGCAGCGCTACTGGGTCGACGCGACCGCGCACGCCTGCGTGCCCGGATACTCCGCCGACGGCTGGGCGCACTGGACCACGACGCGCGGCTACGTCCTCCGGGGCGCTCAGCGCTACGACTCCGACGGCGTCCTCGTCGCCGACAACGACGGCAGGCTCGCCGAGTGCTACTCCTCGGGCGGCTGGCTCGTGACGAGCGCCTTCACCGGCTCCCTCGAGCGCTACCGCATCGACGACTGCTGCGGCGGGATCCTCGGCGCGCACGTCGGCCCCTTCAGCATCGGAGACGACAAGTATTGCGGCAACTCGGCTACCGGCTATGTCTACCGCAACTGCTACACGTCCGGGCTCTACGATCTCTGGGGCTACTTTGACAATGACGGCATCTTGCGCATGCTCGATGGCGCGCCCCTCTCGGAAACTCAGAAGAAGATTCTCGCGGCGGCCGAGACCACCCCGTCTCCCGGGCTCGGCTGGTGCGCTGCCTGGGTCGAGTATGTCTATCAGAATGCCTTGGGCGGCAGCTTCGGTGGCGATGCCTGCACACTCTACAATGAGTACTGCAAGCTCAGCGACATCTCCCAGATTAGACCTGGCATGATCGTCGCCGTGAGTACGCACAGCCACAGCAGCGCTGGACGAAGGTATGGCCACGTCGGCATCTACATGGGTAATGGCATGGTCTACGACAACGAGGGCTACATCCGGCACATCTCGCTGCTCGAGTGGGTCTCGTACTATGGGGACATTGTCACTCCCAAGTGGGGCGTGCTGGGCAATATCTCGCTCGACTAGGCTTCGGTCTGCCTCGTTCTTGTGAGGGAGCGGCCTCGTCTCTTTGAAGACGGGGCCGTTTCGCTATTCCTGGGCAAGGTCCGCTTCAGGTGCCAGCGCCCAACGTCCGATCCGATGCCACCTTTGGGGAAATCTTGTGCCGTTGCGTTCATTTCTCGCTGTCTGAGATGCCTCGAAGTGAACGCAACGGCACAAGATTTCCCCAAAATCCGCTCGTTCGATGTCCCAGCCGAGAATCCATCTGACGGGTCGGAGCGGGGGAGGGTATGCGCAGACATGTGCGTCATGAATGAAACGCTCCCAGATGTGGGACAATCCTTGCGGATTCTGCAGCTATCGACAGGAGTCACCGCATGGCATCCATGAACGACAAGGACTACTACGCCATTCTCGAGGTTTCTCAAGATGCCTCGACGGACGAGATTCGCAAGGCGTTCCAGGCCAAGGCGCGCAAGCTTCACCCCGACATCAACAAGGCGCCGGACGCCGAGGAGAAGTTCAAGGAGGTCTCAGAGGCTTACGCCGTGCTTTCCGATCCCGAGAAGCGCAAACGCTACGATGCCATGCGCTCCGGCAACCCCTTTGCGGCGGGAGGCTATGGCGGCTCGGGATCGCCGCAGGGCGACTACTCCGGCTACGGTTCGGACCCCTTCGGCTGGGGCTTTCCCTTCGGCGGCTACACGAGCAGGCAGACGCGTCGCACCCGGTCGCGGTCGTACAACCCTCGGGCCGGCGCCGACGTGGTCTACGACCTCACCGTCGACGCGGACGTCGCCAAGATCGGCACCCGTCGCGGCGTGACCTATCAGCGCTACGCGGCCTGTGACGTCTGCCATGGCACGGGCTCGGTCGAGGCGGCTCACGCCGAGACCTGCCCCACGTGCAAGGGCACGGGCCACATCTCGGTCGACCTCAGCTCGCTCTTCGGCTTTGGCGTGATGGAGATGGAGTGCCCCGAGTGCGAGGGCACGGGCAAGGTCGTCGCCGATCCCTGCACCAACTGCGGCGGCTCCGGTCGCGTGCTCACGGCGAGCGAGGTCGTCGTCGACATCCCGGCCGACTCCCACGACGGCGACGAGGTCCGTCTCACCGGCATGGGCAACGCCGGCACCAACGGCTCGAGCGCGGGCGACTTCGTCTGCCGCGTCTGCGTGCCCGAGGAGCGCCTCACTCCCGAGCAGAGCAACGGCTTCCACCTCCTGGGCTTCGACCTCCCGTTCGTCGTGATCGGCATCTTGGCGGGGGTCATATCGTCCATGTCGGTCTTCGTGGGCGTCATCGCCATTCTCGGCGCGTTCATGGCCTTCCGCGGCGGTCTCAGGCACGGCGGCCGTTGGTGGACCAATGCGGGGAAGGCGACCATGGGCGGCGTGACCAACGGGCTCGTGCTCGCGCTGTGCGTGGTCGGAATGTTCAAGTGCTCGTCCAGCATGGGGACGGCTGGCTACATGGGACGGCCCTATTAGGGAATTCGGGTGTGGAAGCGGGGCCTTTTGGGTAAAGAGGCCTCGTCAGACGGCTAGCGATTTTGGAGTTTGGTGAGAGTGGAACCAAAGAGGGATTACTACGACGTCCTCGAGGTGGAGAGAGACGCCGACGCGAAGACGATCAAGCGGGCGTTTCTCAAGAAGGCGCGGGTCCTGCACCCCGACGTCTCCGACGACCCCAACGCCGAGGAGAAGTTCAAGGAGGTCAACGAGGCGTACTCGGTGCTCTCCGACGAGCAGAAGCGCGCCAACTACGACCGCTACGGCGACGCGAACGGCCCCTCGGGCTTCGGGTCGGACTACGTCGACGTCTCGGACATCTTCGGTGGTTCTGGCTTCGGGATCAACGACATCTTCGACTCGTTCTTCGGCGGCGGCTCCTCGCGAGGCGGGCGAACGACCCGCACGCGCGGGCGCGACATGGGCATCAGGCTCGCGATCACGCTCGAGGAGGCGGCCGCCGGCTGCAAGAAGACCATCTCCTACGACCGTCTCGCCCCCTGCGACGACTGCGGGGGGACGGGCTTCGCCGAGGGCGGCACGCTCAAGACCTGTGACCGCTGCCATGGCACGGGCGTGGTGACGTCGGTCCAGCGCACGATCTTCGGGCAGATGCAGTCCCAGACGACCTGCCCCGACTGCGGGGGAACCGGCCACGTCGTGGACAAGCCCTGCGAGACCTGCGACGGCCAGGGGCGCACGCCCTCCAAGGAGACCGTCGTCGTCGAGGTCCCCGCGGGCGTTCGCACCGGCGACACGGTGCGGCTCAAGGACAAGGGCGAGGCGGGCGTTCGCGGCGATGCCTCGGGCGACCTCGTCGTGAGCGTCGAGGTGCTCCAGCACGACCGCTTCGAGCGTCATGACGACGACCTCTACTGCGCCGTGAAGATCGACTCCCTCCAGGCCATCGTGGGAACGTCCGTCTCGATCGACGGCATTCTCGCCGGCGAGAAGGTCGAGGTCAAGATTCCCGCTGGCTGCCAGTATGGCGACCAGGTGACCGTCGAGCGGCGCGGCATGCCGAGAAGGGGTCTGGGCTCGCGCGGCCGTCTCGTCGCCGTGGTGCGCGTCGAGACGCCCACCGACCTCACCCGCACGCAGACCCTCGACGTCGCCGCCCTCGTTGCCGAGCGTACGCTCGGCGGCGTCGAGACGGACACCGAGTCCGGCAAGGAGCGCGCCGATCGCGAGGGCGCGTCGCACGCCAAGGAGAACATGGCGGAGCACTTCGCCGCCGAGGCCGAGAACGACCTCAAGTGGGAGGTCCCCGAGAATCCCTTCAAGCAGGCGCGCGGTTCGGCAGGCAAGCCCGGCAGGGGTAGGAAGGGTCGGCGCAAGTGAGCGGCCGGCCCCTCGGGGTCGCGTTCGTCAACCTCGGCTGCCGCGTCAACCGCGTCGAGCTCGACATGATGGCCGAGGCCCTCGAGGGCCTCGGCTGCGTCATGTGCGAAGAGACCGAGGCATCGGCCGTCGTGGTCAACACCTGTGCCGTCACCGGGGAGGCGCAGGCCAAGGCCAGGAAGGCCGTGCGCCGTGCCGCGCTCATGCCGCAGGTGCCGCTCGTCGTGGCCACGGGCTGCGTGGCGAGCCTCTTCGCCGACGAGCTCTCCGACATCGCGCCCAACGTCGTCGTGGTGACTGACAAGCGCCAGGTGGCGCGTGTCGTCTCCGAGGGCCTTGGCGTCGAGTCCGGCTCCTGCGGCGAGATGGGCGTCCCGCTCGCGACGCCCACGCCCACCGGCCGCACGCGCCCGGGGGTCATGATCCAGGACGGCTGCGACAACCGCTGCACCTACTGCATCGTCTGGAAGGCTCGCGGGCGCTCGCGCTCCGTGGAGCCCGACGTCGTTCTCGCCGACGTCCGGGCCGCTCTGGGCAGGGGGGCGCGGGAGGTCGTCCTCACGGGCATCAACCTCGGCTGCTACCGCTCGGCGGGCGAGTCGGGCGAGCTGAGGCTGGCCGGTCTTCTCGACCGCATCCTCGACGAGACCGACGTGGGACGGGTGCGGATCTCGTCCATCGAGCCCCCGGACGTGACGGCCGACCTCCTGCGCGTGATGGCCGCCTCTGAGGGTCGCGTCGCCCCGTTCCTCCACGTGTGCCTCCAGTCGGGCTGCGACGAGACCCTGAGACGCATGGGTCGCGTCTATCGGACCGAGCTCTACCGTCGCGTCACCGACGCCGCCCGCGCGGCCGTCCCCGACATCGCGCTCGGCACGGACCTCATCGTCGGCTTCCCGGGCGAGACGGACGAGGAGTTCGGCCAATCCCTCGCGTTCTGTCGCGAGACGAGGTTCTCGAGGATGCACGTCTTCCGTTACTCGCGCCGTCCCGGAACGCCGGCCGCCACGGCTGCCGACCAGGTGGACCCCCCTGTCATGGCCGAGCGGAGCCGAGAGATGCGCGCGCTCGCCTCACGCATGCGCCGCGAGGAGGCGGCCCGTCTCGTCGGCACCGACCAGCTCGTCGTGGTGCAGTCGCCAGGTCGGGGGGTCACGGGCGGCCTCTTCGACGCGGTCGTGGACCCGCGGCTGGCGGTCGACTCGCTCGTGCGCGTGCGGGTCTCCATGGTGCGTGGAGATGGGACACTGGTGGGTTCGGAGTGATTTGGCGGGTGTTTGCGGCTATATTTGACATGTCCCGCGGGTCATTGGCCCCGCAATCCCGGTAGGAGGAGCATGGAGCCCACTCACGTTCGCCTCACCATTCCCGACTCGGTCGACCCGACCGTGCTCATGGGGCCTGCCGACCGGCTGCTCCGTCGCATCGAGGACTCCTTCGACGCGATGATCACCGTACGGGGCAACCAGGTCTCGGTCACGGGCTCCGCCGAGGTCGTCGACCAGGTGACCTCTGTCTTCTCGCGGCTCATCCGCCTCGTCGAGGTGGGGGAGACCCCCACGACGGGCGACGTCGACCTCCTCGTCGACCAGGTGCTCCACGGCGCGGGTCGTCTCGACGTGCTCTCGGACGACATCCTTCTCACGTATCGGGGACGCGCCATCAGGCCCAAGACGGCCGGTCAGAAGCGCTACATCGACTCGATTCGGGCCAACACCATCACCTTCGGCATCGGCCCTGCGGGCACCGGCAAGACCTACCTCGCCATGGCCATGGCGGTCGCGGCTCTCAAGCGTCGCGAGGTCGGCCGCATCGTGCTCGCTCGACCCGTCGTCGAGGCGGGGGAGAGTCTCGGCTTCTTGCCGGGGACGCTCCAGGAGAAGCTCGACCCCTACGTGCGCCCCCTCTACGACGCGCTCTTCGACATGACCGATATGGAGAAGGGCAACGCCCTCATCGAGCAGGGCATCATCGAGATCGCCCCGCTCGCCTTCATGCGCGGGCGCACCTTCAACGACGCCTTCGTGATTCTCGACGAGGCCCAGAACACCACGGCGGAGCAGATGAAGATGTTCCTCACGCGCCTTGGCTTCTCGTCGAAGTTCGTCGTCACGGGCGACGCCTCGCAGCGCGACCTTCTCGGCGAGAATGGCCTCGACTCCGCCCGTGAGGTGCTCGAGGGTGTCGATGACATCGCCTTCGTCGAGCTCGACCGCAACGACATCGTCCGCCACTCGCTCGTGGCCAAGATCGTGGACGCCTACGACTCGGGCGGGCGCGACGCGGCCGCCAAGCGCGGGGAGGAGGTCAGGCATGGCTAACGAGTACGACATCGTGGTGGCTGACGGCGTGACCTCGCTCCTCTCCGAGGACGAGATCTGCTCCGACTGCGACCTGGTCCTCGCAGAGGAGGGCGTCGACCGGGACTGCCTGGTCTCCATCTCGGTGGTGGGAAACGACGAGATCCGCTCGCTCAACGCCGAATGGCGCGGCCGCGACGCCGTGACCGACGTCATCAGCCTGGAGTGCGAGCGTCCCGACGATCCCGACCTCGCCCCGGGCGAGCCCTGCGAACTCGGCGACATCGTGCTCGCCCCCGCCCGCATCGCCGAGCAGTCGGTGGGGTTCGGCACGACGCCGGCCGACGAGTGTAGGCTCCTTCTCGTCCACGGGATGCTCCACCTCCTGGGCTACGACCACGTGGAGGAGGACGAGGCCCTCGCGATGGAGGCGCGCGAGGACGAGCTCGTCTCCCTGCTCCCGCTCGACGCGCAGGTCGGTCACGTGCGCGTCACGCGGCATGAGGCGGGTGCGGACGAATGATTCCCGGCTCGAACAGCGACCACCCGAGCTTCCGGCGGAGCTTCCTCTTCGCGATCCAGGGCTTCCGCACGGCCATCCGGAGCGAGCGCAACATCAAGGTCATGCTCGCCGCCGGCGCCTGCGCAATTGTGGCGGGCCTCGTCGTGCAGCTCGACGCCCTGAGCTGGGCCATCGTGCTTCTCTGCTGCGGGGTCGTCATCTCTGCCGAGCTCGTGAACACCGCCATCGAGACGACCATCGACCTCGTGTCGCCTGAGTTCCACCCGCTCGCCGGCCGTGCCAAGGACATCGCCGCGGCTGCCGTCTGGGTGCTCGCGACGATCGTCGCGATGGTGGGAATCATCGTCTTCGTCCGCGCCATCTTCTTCTAGCCCCGCCGTCTCTCGGGAGGAAAACCCATGTCAGACCCTTCGGAAACCTCGGGCGAGAAGCCCTTCAAGAGCGGGTTCGTCGCCCTCGTGGGCAGGCCGAACGTCGGCAAGTCCACGCTCGTCAACGCCTGCATGGGTGAGAAGGTCGCCATCACGAGCCCCGTCGCTCAGACCACGCGTCGCCGCATGCGCGCCGTGGTGAACACGCCGGACTCCCAGCTCGTGATCATCGACACCCCCGGCCTTCACAAGCCCAAGGACGCCCTCGGCAAGGAGCTCAACCAGACGGCCCTCGCCGAGCTTGCCGACGCCGACGTCGTCGCCTTCCTCGTCGACGCCACCATGCCCGTGGGCACGGGAGACGCCTGGGTGGCCAAGCACGTCGACTCGGCGGACGCCGGCTTCAAGCTCCTCGTGATCACGAAGGCGGACATCGCCAAGCCCGGTCAGGTGGAGGCGCAGCTCGAGGCCGCTCGCGCCCTCGCCACCTTCGACGACGAGCTCGTGCTCTCCGCGACCGAGAACTTCAACGTCGACGCCTTTCTGGACATCGTCTCCGCGCACCTGCCCGAGGGTCCGCGGTGGTTTCCCGAGGACATGGACACCGACGCCACCCCGGAGGACCTCGTCGCGGAGTTCGTCCGCGAGAAGCTCTTCCTCAACCTGCGCCAGGAGGTCCCGCACTCCATCGGCGTGAGGTGCGACGACATCGAGTACGCCGACGACGGGCACGCCTCCATCACGGCGACGATCCTCGTCGAGCGCGAGGGTCAGAAGGGCATCGTCGTCGGCCACGGCGGCGCCATGGTCAAGAAGGTGGGCATCGAGGCCCGCAGGGACATCGAGCGGCTGCTCGGCTGCAAGGTCTACCTCGACCTCAGCGTGAGGGTCCAGCCTCAGTGGCGCCGAGACGCCAACGAGATACGGCGGCTGGGCTACAGCTCGGAGGACTAGTGCCGGGTCGTCACACATACCGGACGAACGCCATCGTGCTCGACCGCACGAAGCTCGGCGAGCAGGACCTCATCCTCACGCTTCTCGCCTCGGACGGTTCCGAGGTGCGTGCCGTCGCCAAGGGCGCCCGCAAGCCCGGCGGTCGTCTCGCCGCGCGGACCGACCTCTTCTCCGAGGTCGACCTGCTGATCGCGGCCGGCCGCTCGCTCGACGTCGTGTCCGAGGCATCGCTCGTGAACGCCCACGTGGGGATACGCGGCGACCTCGACCGCGTGAGCGCCGCCTGCGCCACCTGCGAGGTCGCCCGTCTCACCTGCTTCGACGGCACCGGGGATCCCTTCCTCTATCCGATTCTCTCCCGCGCGCTCCGCGCGTGCGAGGAGGCGTCGGACCGGTCCCACCTCGACCTCGCCGTCGCCGCCTACGCCTTCAAGGTCCTCGCCCACGGCGGCTGGCGACCGGAGCTCGACCAGTGCATCGCCTGCGGTGACGCCGCGCCCACCTTCTTCTCCGTAGGGGCGGGCGGGATGCTCTGCGAGAGCTGCGCCCGCGAGGTCGAGGGGGCGGAGCGCGTCTCGCCCTCTCTGACGTCGTGGCTGCGCGCGCTCCTGCTGTCGACCTTCGACCAGCTCATGGCAGCGGAGATCGACGCCGACACCGCCCTCGCGCTCGCGGGGGTCGCCCACTCGTGGGCGACCACCCACCTCGACGCGCGCCTTCGGGCGTTCGAGTTCATGCTCGCCTCGTAGAATGCTGGCGAACGAGTTTCCTGTGGATAGACGCACCTCGCGCGTCACCTCTGCCTGGCTGTGCTATGCTCACTCCGTCAATACCCCGAACCTGGAGGCTCGCCACTGCCTGACGACCATCCCAGTCCGGGGCGAATCTGTGTGAAAGGTGGTTCCACATGGCAGTTACCAAGGAGCGCAAGGCCGAGCTCATCGCCCAGTACGGCAAGGACGAGAAGGACTCCGGCTCCGCAGCGGTCCAGGTCGCCCTCCTCACCGAGCGCATTCGCGGCCTGACCGAGCACATGAAGTCCCACAAGAAGGACTTCCACACCCGTCGCGGCCTCCTCATGCTCGTCGGCAAGCGTCGTCGTCTTCTCTCCTACATCAAGAAGAACGACATCGAGGAGTACCGTACGCTCATCAAGAGCCTCGGCATCCGCGACAACATCCAGTAAGCACCAGGTAATTCGGAGGGCGCCTGCGGGCGCCCTCTCGTTGTGCGCCCGAGAAGAGCGAGGGCGCGCTGCGGGCCGTGCGATGCGTCGCACACGAGCGCTGTCTCCCGGCAAGCACGGGAGGGTTCGCAAGACGGCCCGTCTGCAATGGGGCAGACGGAGGTAAGGGAAAAGAAATGGCAAAGGTTACACATGAGTTCGACCTCTACGGCAAGCACTACGCCCTCGAATCTGGCGAGCTCGCCAAGCAGGCCACGGGTGCCTGTCTCGTCAAGAGCGGCGACTCCACGGTCCTTCTCACCGTGGTCGTCTCGAAGGAGCGCAAGGACTACGACTTCTTCCCGCTGACGGTCGACTTCATCGAGAAGATGTACGCCGTGGGTCGCATCCCCGGCGGCTACCTCAAGCGCGAGGCGCGTCCCTCCGAGAAGGCCACGCTCACCGCGCGCATGATCGACCGTCCGCTGCGTCCGTCGTTCCCCGACGGCTTCCGCAACGAGGTCCAGGTCGTCGCCACCTCGCTCGTGGCCGACCAGATCCACTCGGTCGACACCATCTGCGTCATGGGCGCCTCCTGCGCGCTCGCCGTGGGCGGCGTGCCCTTCGAGGGTCCTCTCGCCTGCGTTCGCATCGGCCGCAACACCGAGACGGGCGAGTTCCTCGTGAACCCGACCTACGAGGAGCGCGACGCCTCCGACCTCGACCTCGAGCTGGCCGGTTCGTCGACGTACATCTCCATGCTCGAGGCAGGCGCCAAGGAGATCTCCGAGGAGGACATGCTCGCGGCCATGGCCTTCGGCCAGGAGGCAATCGCGGCCTTCTGCGAGGAGGAGAAGAAGTTCCTCGCCAAGTACGAGGAGGCCAACGGCACCATCGAGCAGAAGAGCTACGTCCTCGACGAGCCCATCGCCGAGGTCCAGGACCGCATCAACGCCCACTACGACGAGATGGCCGCCGCCCTCAAGGACCCCGACAAGCTCTCGCGCATCGGTAAGGTCGAGGCGCTCAAGGACGCCATCAAGGCCGAGTTCACCGCGGAGGAGCAGGCCATGTGGTCGCGCGCCATCCCCGTCGAGCTCAAGAGCCTCGAGAAGCACGCCATGCGCCAGATGGTCGTCGAGACGGGCGAGCGCGTCGACGGCCGTGCCGCCGACGAGGTCCGTCCCATCATGGTCAAGCCCGACTACCTTCCGCTCGTCCACGGCTCCGGCCTCTTCCAGCGCGGGCAGACCCAGGTGCTCTCCATCTGCACCCTCGGCATGCTCAACGAGTGGCAGCGCCTCGACACCATCGAGCCCGTCGACGGCAAGCGCTACATCCACCACTACAACTTCCCGCCCTTCTGCACCGGTGAGACCGGCCGCATGGGCAGCCCCAAGCGTCGCGAGATCGGCCACGGCGCCCTCGCCGAGCGCGCCCTTCTCCCCGTCATCCCCTCCGAGGAGGAGTTCCCCTACACGATTCGCGTCGTGTCCGAGGTGATGGAGTCCAACGGCTCGAGCTCGATGGCCTCCACCTGCGGCTCCACGCTCGCCCTCATGGACGCCGGCGTGCCCCTCAAGCGTCCCGTCTCCGGCGTCGCCATGGGCCTCATCCAGGAGAACGGCAAGACGGTCGTCCTCACCGACATCCAGGGCCTCGAGGACTTCCTCGGCGACATGGACTTCAAGGTGACCGGCACGACCGAGGGCATCACCGCCATGCAGATGGACAACAAGGCCACGGGCCTTACGCCCGAGATCCTTCGCTCTGCGCTCATGCAGGCGCACGAGGGCCGCATGTTCATCCTCGGCAAGATGCTCGAGGCCATCCCCGCGCCGCGCGAGTCCACCAAGAGCTCCGCGCCGCAGATCATCAGCCTGCAGATCCCGACGGACAAGATCCGCGACGTCATCGGCTCCGGCGGCAAGGTCATCCGCGGCATCCAGGAGGACACGGGCGCCACGATCGACATCCAGGAGGACGGCACCGTCTTCATCGCCGGCGTCAACGGTGCGGGCGACGAGGCCGCCGAGCGCATCAAGGCCATCGTCAAGGTTCCCGAGCCCGGCGAGGAGTACACCGGCCGCGTCGTGGGCATCCAGCCCTTCGGCGCCTTCGTCGAGCTGCTTCCCGGCAAGGACGGCCTGCTCCACATCTCCCGCGTCGCCCAGGGACGCGTCGACAAGGTCGAGGACGTGCTCAACATCGGCGACGAGGTCCGCGTCAAGGTCCTCGAGGTCGACGAGAAGGGCAAGATCAGCCTCGACCGTCTCGACAAGCCCGAGGCTCCCGCAGGCTCCGGCGCACCGCGCGACCACGCTGACCGTGGCGACCGCGGAAGCCGTGGCGACCGTGGCGACCATCGTCCCCGTGGCGGCTCCTCCGACCGCGGCGACCGTGGCGGCGAGCGCCGTCACCCCGGTGACAAGGGCTCCGGCGAGCAGCGCCAGCCCCGCCGCCATCACGAGGCCTAGTACCTGGCACGGCATCCCGGGGACCCCGGCCACGACGGCCGGGGTCCTCTTCTTGGCCCGGCCTCTCGCTCGAGGTCGGGTTCCCGGCCATGCCCTTCCGAGTTCGGACGAATGACGGCGGACGCGCCTCGTGACGCGCCCCGTCGATCCGTCACATGCCCGCCACATGCCGGAGACCTCAAATCCACGATGGAACCACACGTCGGGAGCGTGGTTCTTTACTACAATATCAGGGATGAATGCGTTTCCGAGAAGAGCAGAGAAGTGCGGCTGGACGTCATCGCGTCCGAGGACCGCCTGAACCATATCCCTGAACCCGACGAAAGGAACCTTTTAGCAATGCCTAAGAAGGACTACGCGCTCAAGGTCATCCCCCTGGGTGGCCTTGACGGCATCGGCAAGAACATGACCGCCTTCGAGTATGCGGACGACATGGTCCTCGTCGACGCCGGTCTCATGTTCCCCGATGACAACCAGCCGGGAATCGACCTCATCCTTCCCGACTACTCCTACGTTCTCGAGAACGAGGAGAAGCTCCGCGGCATCATCATCACCCACGGCCACGAGGACCACACCGGCGCCCTGCCGTACCTCCTCATGGACCTCACCCACAAGGTGCCGATCTACTCCAGCAAGCTCACGCTCGGCTTCATCGAGGGCAAGCTCGCGGAGCACAACATCAAGGCCCCCAAGTTCCGCGAGGTCACGGACGGCTCCACCATCACGCTCGGAGCCTTCAACATCACCTTCTTCGCGATGACGCACTCCATCCCGGCGGCCTTCGGCGTGTTCATGTCGACGCCCGCGGGCACCGTCATCCACACGGGGGACTTCAAGCTCGACCAGACGCCGATCGACGGCGTCCGCCCCAACTACACCGCGCTCAACAAGTTCGGTTCCGAGGGCGTCGACCTTCTCCTCTCCGACTCGACCAACGCGACCCGCCCGGGCTTCACGCCCTCCGAGGCCACCGTCGGCCCGTCCCTTCGCCACATCATCAAGAACGCCAAGGGTCGCGTCTTCGTCGCGTCCTTCTCGAGCCACATCCACCGTCTGCAGCAGGTCTGCGACGCGAGCACCGCCGTGGGCAGGAAGGTCGTGGTCACGGGCCGCTCCATGGTCACCAACACCAAGGTCGCCCGCGACCTCGGCTACCTCAAGATCTCCGACGAGAACATCATCGACGCCTACGACGTCGACAAGATCCCCGACGAGAAGGTCGTCGTGCTCTGCACCGGCAGCCAGGGAGAGCCCCTCTCGGCGCTCGCCCGCATGGCCAACGGCGAGCACAAGTCCCTCTCGATCCACGCCTCCGACACGGTGATCATCTCCGCGACGCCCGTTCCCGGCAACGAGAAGAGCGTCCAGTCCATCATCAACTCGCTCGCGAAGATCGGCTGCGAGATCTATGACAAGAGCCAGACCCTCGTGCACGTCTCCGGTCACGGCAGCCAGGAGGAGCTCAAGCTCATGATGGCCATGACCAAGCCCACGTACTTCATGCCCGTGCACGGCGAGGCCGTTCACCTGCGTGCCCACGCCAAGCTCGCGTACCAGATGGGCATCCCCGAGAGCAACGTCTTCATCCTCGACAACGGCGACTCGCTCGAGATGCGCAAGGGCAAGGTCACCCGCGGCGAGTCCGTCAACTCCGGCATCGTCTACGTCGACGGCCTGTCGATCACCGACGCCAACCCCACGGTGCTCCGCGACCGCCAGAAGCTCGCGCAGGACGGCGTCATCACCTGCGTCGTCGCGGCGTCCGCCCAGTCGCTCACGATCGACGCGATAGAGATCTCCGGCAGGGGAGTGTCGTTCGCCACGGACGAGGAGCTCATGTCCGACGCCCAGAGGCTCGTCCGCACCCAGGTCGAGAAGCAGCTCAAGGCCGAGGGTCTCAACATCGACAGCATCCGCAAGAATGTGAGAAACTCTTTGTCGAACTTCCTATGGAACAAGACGCACACACGGCCAATGGTCATCCCGGTCGTGATGGAGGTTTAGATGCCCTCGAAACGCAGATCAAACGCAGCCAAGAAGAGAACGACAAACTCAAGGAACGCGGGCTCTGGGGCCAAGGGGTCTCAGGGGAAGCGGGGGGCCGCTCAGGCCCCCGCTCGTACGGGGCTCTCGAGCACCCAGAACGACATCGTTGCGCTCTTTCTAGCCGTCGTCGCCATCGCCATGTTCGTCTCGCTCGTGGTCCCCTCGTCCGCGGTCGTGACGAGTGCGGTCGGTCATGCCCTCACCCTGTGCTTCGGTACGGGCGCGATTCTCTTTCCGATAGCCGTGTTCCTCTTTGCGATGACCTTCTTCATGGACGAGAACGGCCCGATCTCCGGACGTGTCGCGCTCGGTCTGTCCCTCATCGTCCTCGCCGTTCTCGCCATGCTCTCGCTCAACATCCCGGGCGCCGGCGAGGTGCCCGACATCGTCCTCTCCCCGGTGCAGCTCGAGGGTGCCGGCGGCTACGTGGGCGGCGGCATCGCCTACGCCCTCCTCAAGCTCGTGGGTGTCATCGTCGGCAACGTCCTTCTCGTCGGCCTGGCCATCGCGGGCGTGGTGGTCTGCGGCTTCTCCATCTCGGACGCCGTGTCCAAGATCCACGCTCGCCTCGCCGCCGCCGCGGAGTCGCACCGTCTCCGCAACCAGGAGCGACTCGCCGAGCGCGCCGAGGCCGAGGCTTCGGCGGGAAGCTTCGACTTCCCGGAGGATGACGCGGCGGACGAGCCTCTCGGCGCCGACACCTCCTTCATCGGCGACCGAACGACGAGTGTGCTGCGCCGGGGCGCGGCGTCGGCCGGCGCGCAGGACGTGCCCGCTTCCATATCCGCCGAAGATGACGGGACGGCGGCCACGACCCTTCTCGGCGCGGACGACGCCGTGACCACCAAGGTCAAGCGCGCCTCTCGCAAGGGTCGCAGGGGGACGGGGGAGTCCGAGGGAGACGCCGCCGCGGCCATCGCGGAGCCCGAGGCCCGCACGAGCATCCCCGGGTTCATCGAGAGGGCTCGCCAGCCCAAGGTCGCGAAGGGCGGCGCGGCCCCACAGGGCGTCTCGCTGCCGGGCGGCGACCCGACGGACGGAAGCTACGAGTTCCCGCCCGTCGACATGCTCAAGTTCAACCCCAACTCCGGGACCGCTGCCGCCTCGAAGGAGCAGCTGACCGGTGTCGCGCAGAAGCTCCAGGACACGCTCCTGGAGTTCGGCCTGTCGAGCCGCGTCGTCGGCTGGATCGCGGGCCCCTCGGTCACCACCTTCAAGATCGAGATGGGCGAGGGCGAGCGCGTCAACAAGATCACGAACCTCACCGACGACATCGCGCTCTCGCTCGCGGCGCGTTCGGTCCGCATCTTCGCGCCCATCCCCGGGACCTCGCTCGTGGGCATCGAGATTCCAAACCGCGAGACGCAGCCCGTCTACCTCGGCGACCTCATGCCCTACGTCAAGGGCGGACCGCTCGAGGGCGCCTTCGGGCGCGACTCCGAGGGCAAGCCCGTCGTCGTGGACATCGCCTCGCTGCCGCACCTCCTCGTGGCGGGCACCACCGGATCGGGCAAGTCGGTCTTCCTCAACGGGCTCGTCATGACGATGCTCATGCGCGCCACGCCCGAGGAGCTCCGCCTCATCATGGTCGACCCCAAGCGCGTCGAGTTCACGTTCTACGAGGGCCTTCCGCACCTCTACGTCCCCGTCGTGACCGACGCCCACAAGGCGGCCTCCGCCCTCCAGTGGGCAGTCACCGAGATGGAGCGCCGCCTCAAGGTGTTCCAGCACTACAAGGTGCGCGACATCATCACGTACAACAGGAACGTCGACGGCGACAAGTACGCGGACATGGACAATCCCCCCAAGCACATGCCCTACTTCGTCATCGTCATCGACGAGCTCTCCGACCTCATGATGGTGGCGGGGAAGGACGTCGAGTCCTCCATCGTCCGCATCGCCCAGCTCGGTCGCGCCGCTGGCATCCACCTCATCGTCGCCACGCAGCGCCCGTCAGCCGACGTCGTCACAGGCCTCATCAAGGCGAACATCGACAACCGCGTGGCGCTCTCGGTCGACAACGGCATGAACTCGCGCATCATCCTCGACCAGAACGGTGCCGAGAGACTCCTCGGCCACGGTGACATGCTCTACAAGCTCCGCGGCCAGCGCCCCAAGCGCGCCCAGGGCTGCTTCGTCTCGCAGGACGAGGTCGAGCAGGTCGTCGCGTTCATCAAGGAGCACCGCGACGCCGACTACCACGAGGACATCCTCACGGTCGTGTCCCCCAACGAGCCCGGCGTTCCCGGCGTGCCCGGCGCCGCCTCGGCAGACGACCCGCTCATCTGGGAGGCCGCGCAGCTCGTCGTCGACTCCCAGCTCGGTTCAACCTCGGGACTTCAGCGTGCGCTTTCCGTGGGCTACGCCAGGGCTGGTAGAATCATGGACATGCTCGAGGCCAAGGGCGTGGTGGGCCCCGCCAACGGGTCGAAGCCTCGTGATGTCCTTCTCGACAAGGACGGTCTCGAGGAGCTCTGCAACGCCGAGTCTCAGTATGGGGAGGTCGAGTAGGCATGGCACGTCCGCATTTCAGCGAGTTGATCCTCGGTCGTCGTCGCCAGCTGGGTCTCTCCGTGCAGCAGGCGTCCAAGATACTGAAGCTCAAGGAGCCGGTGCTCATCGCCTTCGAGGAGGGCGACTGGGAGAACATGCCGCAGAGCGGCTATGCTCAGGGCATGCTCTCGTCGTATGCCCGCTACCTTGGACTCAACCCCCGAGAGGTCGTCGACCTCTTCCAGGAGGAGCTCTACGAGCACGTTAATGGCACCGCGAGCCACGAGCTCCGCAGACGCACGCGGGACACGCAGTCCGGACGGGGCATCACGGGGTACGAGGTTCCCAACGAGGCGGACTCGCGTCCCAAGGCCTACGTCGAATATCACGGCCTCCTGCCCACGGCGGGCGGTCCCGCGGGCGACATGGGCGCCTTCGCGACGACGTCGGGCGTCCGCTCGCGCCAGGGCGGCTCGCCTCAGGCCCCGAGACGATCTCACGAGGACGCCACCTACTCCCATACCGAATATGTCTACGGGCATCCGAACAACGCCCAACGCGGCAGGTCCTCGGAGCCCTCGCGACAGGCCTCCCGCCAGCGGCCGCAGACGAACGCCCGTCGCAGGCCGGACAACGACCCCACCGGCAGGCTCCTTCGCGAGAGCCAGAACGGCGTCGAGGAGCGTGCGGGGGACGACAGGACCTCGGTGCGCTCTCAGAGGCTGTACCGTCGTGACGACGTCTCGAGACGGAACGTGCGCCCCAACGAGTACGACGACGACCTTCGGTATGACGACCGGGCCAAGCCGTACGAGCGTGCCTCCACGATTTCGGGCAGGCGCTCCTCTCGTAACATCGCCAACGTCGACCATCCCAACGTGCGCCGTCGTCCCGCGTCGAGCACGAGCCGGCGCAGGCGGCGCAGGGGCGGCGTGCTCGGCCTTCTCGACGACTTCTTCTCCGACAGCCGGCGTGCCATCTTCCTGATCATCGTCGTTCTCGCGGTCGTCCTCACGGTCATCCTCGTGAGCTCCGTGAGGTCCTGCGTGAGCAGCAAGACGACGACGCAGGACACCCACACCGTCGCCGTGACGAGCGCCGACTCGTCCTCCAGCTCCGGCACCGCTGACTCCGGCACCACGAAGGACACGACGACCACTTCGACCGGCACGACGGGCACGACGACAGGCACCTCGACCGAGTCGTCCTCCTCGAGCTCGACAACCGCCACGACGCCTGTCGAGACCGATGTGACCGTCACCGTTGCGAGCGGCCAGGTCTCCTGGGTCGAGATTCAGTGCGACGGCGTGAGCAAGGTCGCCGAGACCATCACCGGCCCGTGGGACGCTACCTACACCGTCACCGACTCGATCACCATCCAGGTGAGCGACACGAGCGCAGTGCAGGTGACCAAGAACGGCGAGACGGTCAACTTCGACTCGAAGGCGTCGGGCATCGGCAGCGTCACGATCGCGGGCACGCCCGTCGCGACCGACACCTCGACGAGCTCTGACTCGACCTCGACCACCGGCACGAACACCACGACCACCGGCACGACCACCAAGACCACGACAGGCACTGCGAACGTCTAGTCACCCTAGGGGGCATACATGGCAAAGGAATCAAGCTTCGACGTCGTCTCCGTCGTCGACATGCAGGAGGTTGACAACGCCTTCCAGCAGGCGTCGCGCGAGCTCACGCAACGCTACGACCTCAAGGGCACGGGAGCCACGCTCGACCTCTCCAAGAAGGACGGGGTCTTCTCGATCGAGGCGCCCTCGGAGTTCATCGCGAGCCAGGTCCGCGACGTGCTCTCCTCGAAGCTCGTCAAGCGCGGCATCGACCTCGCCGCCGTCAGGTGGGACAAGCCACAGGCGGCCACGGGCATGACGGTCCGCCAGTCGGGGAGCGTCATCCAGGGCATCGACCAGGACACGGCCAAGCGGATCGCGAAGGACATCAGAGACTCAAAGGTCAAGGCAAAGGCGACCGTCGAGGGAGACAAGCTCCGCGTGAGCTCGGCCTCGCGCGACGTCCTCCAGTCCGTCATCGCCTCACTCAAGGAAGGGGACTATGGTCAGCCTCTCCAGTTCGTCAACTACCGATAGACCGTTCGCGAGCGTGCTCTTCGTGACGCTCGGCTGCGCCAAGAACGAGGTCGACACCGACAGGATGAGGGCGCTTCTCCTTCGTGCGGGCTTTGCGGAGGCCGAGGACGTCGACTCCGCGGACGTGGCGGTCGTGAACACCTGCTCGTTCCTTGCGTCTGCCACCGAGGAGTCCATCGAGGCCACGCTCGAGCTGGCCGAGGAGACCGAGGAGGGCGTGCGCAGCCTTCCGATCGTGATGTGCGGCTGCGTTCCCTCGCGCTACGGCGACGACCTTCCGGGAGAGCTTCCCGAGGTCACCGCGTTCGTCAAGGCGGACGAGGAGGACACCATCGTCGACGTCGTAAGCGGCGTCCTCGGCATCGACGACTCGTCTGTGACGAGCGCAATGGGTGGTATCCTGCGCACCATCACCGGCGCGAGCGCCTTCGTGAAGATCTCCGAGGGCTGCGACCGGTTTTGCGCCTTCTGCGCGATCCCCTTCATCCGCGGCCGCTATCGCTCCCGCCTCGCATCTGACATCGTCTCCGAGGTCGCGTGCCTCATGGAGGGCGGCGTTCGCGAGGTCGTGCTCATCGGCCAGGACACGGGTGTCTGGGGAAGCGACCTCCCGGGCGCCGGCACCCTTGCCACGCTGCTGCGCCAGGTTGCCGAGGTCGTCCGACCGTACGGCGGATGGGTGCGCGTGCTCTACCTCCAGCCCGAGGGCATGACCGACGAGCTCATCTCGACCATCCGAGACACCTCCGAGGTGCTCGACTACATCGACATCCCCATTCAGCACTGCTCGGAGCGCGTGCTCGAGCGTATGGGCCGCTCTGGTTCCGTCGACCAGCTCCGGGAGCTCTTCGCGCGTCTCCGCCGGGAGATTCCCGGCATGGTGCTGAGGACGACCGCCCTCGTCGGCTTCCCCGGCGAGACGGACGACGAGGTCGATGAGCTTGTCGACTTCATCCAGGAGGAGGAGTTCGACTACTGCTCGGTCTTCCCGTACTCGCAGGAGGACGGCACCGCAGCTGCGGAGATGCCCGGCCAGATTCCTGAGGACGTCAAGCTCGAGAGAACCCAACGACTCGTGGACCTCACCGAGGAGCTCGGCTTCGCGGCGACGGCGCGGCACCTCGGCGAGCGGGTGAGGGTTATCATCGATGGCGTCGAGGAGTCGGATGACGGTGTCGAGCTCATCGGTCACGCCTGGTTCCAAGCGCCCGACTCCGACGGGGCGGTGCACATCATGAGCGGCGAGGCGGGCGTCGGCGACATCGTCACCTGCGACCTCGTCGACTCGTTCTGCTACGAGATGATCGGCGAGCTGGTCGCCGCGGAGGGGGAAGAGCGGTTTTGACGAACGCGCGAAAGTCAATCTGGACGCCCGCGAACATCGTCACCTGCATCAGGGTGGTGCTCGTCCCCATCTGGCTGTTCCTCGCCGAGGCGTGGGGCGCCCCTCCAACTGGCTCGAACGTCGCCGTGGGCGCGTTCGCGGTCTTTCTCGGCTACTGCTTGATCTCGCTCACGGACAAGCTCGACGGCTATCTCGCCCGCAGCCGTAACGAGGTCACCACCTTCGGCAAGTTCCTCGATCCCATCGCCGACAAGCTCGCCGTGATCGTCGCCCTGTGCTATCTGCTCGAATGCGGTGAGATCGGGTCATGGTGCCTGCTCATCGTCATCGCGCGGGAGTTTCTCGTCTCCGGCCTCAGGATGGTCGTCGCCTCCAAGGGTACGGTCATCGCAGCCTCGAACCTCGGGAAGGCCAAGACCGCGACGACGATGTCCTCGATCTGCGGGCTGCTGCTCTGCATGAGCCTTCCCGTCGGGCCGCTCTGGTCCATTCTCCACGTGGTCTCGTGGGTTCTCCTCATCGTCGCCATGGTCCTGACCGCCTGGTCGGGTGTCGACTACTTCGTCAAGTCGTGGGACTCGATCACCGAGGAGGACGACTAGGCATGGCGCGTGGAGAGATCCTGCCCTCTGACCCCGAGCTCTACGACTCGTGCGCAGCGCTCGTATCGGAGGCTGCCTCCGCGGGTCTCACCGTGGGAACCGCCGAATCGTGCACGGGCGGTCTCGTCGCCGGATCGATCACGGCCGTCCCCGGTTCGTCGAGCGTGCTCCGCGGTGGCGTCGTGAGCTACGCGATTCCCGTCAAGCACGACGTGCTTGGCGTCACCGACGAGGTCATCGACGGCGTGGGCGTCGTCTCGGCGGAGTGTGCGGCGCAGATGGCCGACGGGGCGCGTCGCGTGCTCGGCTGTGACGTGGCAGTCTCGATCACGGGAATCGCGGGTCCTGGCGGAGAGGAGCCGGGCAAGCCCGTCGGTACCGTCTGGATGGGTCTCTCGACCCCCGTCGGCACGAGGAGCTTCCCCAATCTCTTCCCAGGCAATCGCGCCGCCGTGAGACTCGCCGCCGTGAGGCGTGCCGTCGTACTTCTCCGTGAAGGAATATTGGAGACTCGGAAGTCCGTTCGATAGCCGCTCGCCGAGGCGGGAGACCACGAGTCGCCATTTTCCCTGATGGCTGCCATGCTCGTCAGACATCTGTCAGACAGTGGTCGGCCAGGGTGTCGCCAGGCGTCAGAATGCGGGAAGAACGTGCTGGTAGAGTGCAGTCAAGAGTGATTGACTACGAACGCGTGTTCGTATATCATCACACCTAGTCGGCACACAGAGGGAGTAATCATGGCCAAGTCCAAGAGCGTCGTGCGTGAGATTCATCCGCCCACGAGCGGAGAGGATCGCGAGAAGGTCCTCCAGGCCACCACGTCCGAGATCGAGAAGAAGTTCGGGCAGGGTTCGATCATGCGCTACGGTGACGGAGGGCCGAGCCTCGAGATCGAGGCCATCCCGACTGGATCTCTCGCGCTCGATGCGGCCCTCGGCATCGGCGGCGTTCCCCGCGGCCGCATCGTCGAAATCTTCGGCCCCGAGTCCTCGGGCAAGACGACGCTCTCCCTCGAAATCCTCGCCGAGGCCCAAGCCATGGGCGGTGTCGTCGCCTTCATCGACGCCGAGCACGCACTCGACCCGGGCTATGCGGCTCGCATCGGCGTCGACATCGACGAGGTCCTCATCTCCCAGCCGGACACCGGCGAGCAGGCCCTCGAGATCTGCGACATGCTCGTCCGCTCCGGTGCCATCGACGTCGTGGTCATCGACTCTGTCGCCGCGCTCGTCCCTCGAGCCGAGATCGAGGGCGAGATAGGCGACACCACGGTCGGCCTGCAGGCCCGTCTCATGAGCCAGGCCCTCCGCAAGCTCGCGGGCTCGCTCTCCAAGTCCAACACCACCTGCATCTTCATCAACCAGCTCCGCGAGAAGATCGGCGTGATGTTCGGTAACCCCGAGACCACCCCCGGCGGGCGTGCGCTCAAGTTCTTCTCCTCCGTTCGCATGGACATACGCCGCATCGACAGCATCAAGGTCAACGGCGAGGCGGTCGGCAACCGAGTGAAGGTCAAGGTCGTCAAGAACAAGGTCGCGCCTCCCTTCAAGCAGGCCGAGTTCGACATCATGTACGGCAAGGGCATCTCCAAGGAGGGCTCGCTGCTCGATATGGCCGTCGACTACGAGATCGTGAACAAGTCAGGTTCGTGGTTCACGTACGGCGACGAGCGGCTCGGTCAGGGTCGCGAGGCCGCGAAGGAGTTCCTCGCTGCCAATCCTGACCTCATGGACGAGATCGACCATAAGGTCCGTGTCGCCTGCGGCCTCGTCCTCGGCGACGAGCGCGTGGGCGAACCCGTGGACGGTCCCGACGCGAGCGACCCGCTAGAGTAGACATGGGTGAGAGTCCCCGACACGAGTCCTCCTTCACGTGGGATGTGAGCCTTCCAAAGGGCGGGACGTCCGCCTTGGGCAGACGTAAGCCGCTCGGCATCGTCTCGGTGAAGTCAGACGAGCGTGGAGAGGAGACGCTTTCCGTTCCCGCCGCCGTCGCGCGCAGGATGGCGGCGGGAAGGAAGTCCGGCAGCGTCAACCCTTCCTCGCGCAACGAGCTTCTCTTTCTCATGGGTAGGGTTACCGACGAGTGCGTCACGCTCAAAGTCGAGGAGCTCGTCGCCAAGCGCGACTACTCGTCGGCCGATCTCGCCGAGAGGCTCCGCAAGGATGGCTTTCCCTCGTCGACGGTCGACAAGGCCGTCACACGTGCTGTCGGCTGCCATCTCGTCGATAATGGCCGCTTCGCCGACGTCTTCATCCGCTCCAAAGCGAGTCAGGGGTGGGGGAGGATCAAGATCGAGCGAGAGCTCGAGCGGCACGGAATCGAGCCCTCTTCAGTCGAGGGCTGGCCGGAGGGCTTCCTCTCCGAGGATTCCGAGGATGATGCGGCATTCGAGCTGGCGAGCAGACGTCGTCTCACGGGCACGCGTGACTTCGAGAAAATCGTGCGCTTCCTGTGCAGCAGGGGATACTCGGTCGGGGTTGCCACGCGTGCGGCGCGTCGGGTTCTTTCCGACGTCGATAACGATGATTGATTTCATGTTTTCGCGGTCGCGCTTACCCCGCGCGCTGGGGGTGAGTACCTGCTGCGACCTTTGATTCGTTTGACATGTCGGCCCTTCGAACGTACGATAGGTAAGCCATAAGGTGTTTTCTCTTCCGCTGGCTATGCCAGCTGATCACTTTTTCCGATCGCGTTGGCCGTGTCTGTTCATTTTTCAGGTTCTGGCGGTTGCGAACTTACCTCTCATGGCGGGTTCCTCGGCGCATTGCGTCAAGGTCTCCTGAACACAGCTTAGACATCAACGTCATTTGAGGAGCACATCATGGAAGTCGTCATCGGCGTCGTCTGCCTCATTGTGGGTGCAGCCGTCGTCTACGTGGTACTGGCAGGTAAGAGCACATCCCGGCTCAAGGCCGCCGAGTCTCAGCTCGAGACTGCCAAGGCCGAGGCCAGCAGGATCACGACAGAGGCTCAGCGTCAGGCGGAGACCTCCAAGAAGGAGACCATCCTCGAGGCCAAGGAGCAGGTTCTTCAGCTCAAGCAGAACTCCGAGGCGGAGGAGAAGAAGCGCAAGGTCGAGCTCCAGAGCCTCGAGAACCGCATCATGCAGCGCGAGGAGTCGCTCGACCGCCGTAACGACCAGCTCGACAGCCGCGAGCACAAGCTCTCGAGCCTCCAGGGGCAGCTCGACAAGCGCATGAGTGACCTCGACGAGATGGAGTCGAAGCAGTCGAGCGAGCTCGAGCGCATCGCGGGACTTTCGCAGGACGACGCGCACGATGAGCTCATCCAGCACGTCCGCAGCCAGTGCGTGCGCGAAGAGGCGCAGATTCTGCGCGAGTCCGAGCAGACCGTCCGCGCCCAGGCCGACAAGACGGCACGAGAGATCATCTCGACCGCAATCCAGCGCTGCGCCGCCGATCAGGCCGGCGAGATCACCGTCACCTCCGTGCATATCCCCTCTGACGAGCTCAAGGGCCGCATCATCGGTCGCGAGGGTCGCAACATCCGTACCTTCGAGCAGGTGTCTGGCGTCTCGCTCGTCATTGACGACACCCCCGAGACGGTCGTCCTCTCGAGCTTCGACCCCGTCCGTCGCGAGACCGCCCGCGTCGCCCTCGAGAACCTCATCGCTGACGGACGCATTCACCCCGCGCGCATCGAGGAGCTCTACAAGAAGGCCGAGGAGCTCGTCAGCGAGCGCGTGCGCGAGGCCGGCGAGCAGGCCGCCTTCGACGCCGGCATCCATGACCTGCACCCCGAGCTCGTGAAGACGCTCGGTGCCCTTCGCTACCGCACCTCCTTCGGCCAGAACGTCCTCCAGCACTCCATCCAGGTCTCCGCCCTCTGCGGCATCATGGCGTCCGAGCTCGGCATCGACGAGGCTCCCGCCAAGCGCGCCGGTCTTCTCCACGACCTCGGCAAGGCTATCGACCACGAGGTCGAAGGACCTCACGCCGTCATCGGTGCCGACCTTGCCCGTCGTTACGGCGAGCGTCCCGAGATCGTCCACGCCATCGAGGCCCACCACGCCGACGTCGACCCCGATACCATCCTCGACGTCCTCGTCCAGGCGGCAGATGCAATCTCTGCCGCGCGCCCCGGTGCCCGCCGCGAGTCAGCCGAGACCTACATCAAGCGTCTCGAGAAGCTCGAGGAGATCTCGAACGCGCACGAGGGCGTCGAGCGCACCTATGCCATGCAGGCTGGTCGCGAGCTTCACGTGATGGTCGAGCCCGAGAAGATCTCCGATGCCCAGGCCGTCGTCCTCGCTCATGACATCGCGCAGCAGATCGAGAACGAGATGGAGTATCCCGGTCAGGTCCGGGTCGTCGTCATTCGCGAGTCCCGCGCTGTCGACGTCGCCAAGTAGCGTCGAGCCATGTCTGGGGAAGGCAGCGATCTCGCCTCGTTCGTCGCCTCCATGGGAGGCGAACGCCAGCTTCGCGTCGAGGAGAACCTCGGCGAGGGCTACGTTCGCCTCAGGGTCGCCGAGGCGGAGCGCCGCCAGGCGAAGCATGACATTCGTTGCGTCGAGGACGTCGTCATCGAGATGCTCCGCAATGCCCGTGACGCCGGCGCGCGCCACATCTACGTGGCAACGACACGTGTCGGCAACCTTCGCACCACGACGATGCTCGACGACGGGTCCGGCATCCCCCTCGACATGCAGGCTAGGATCTTCGAGGCGAGGGTCACGAGCAAGCTCGAGAGCGTCCGCATGGACAGGTGGGGCGTGCACGGTCGCGGCATGGCGCTCTACTCCGTGAAGGAGAACTCCGTCTCTGCCGAGGTCATGTCATCTGCCGTCGGCAAGGGCTCGTCCATTCGGGTCGTCACTGACGCCGACGTGCTCTCAGAGCGGGCTGACCAGTCGAGCTGGCCCTCTGTCGGAGTCGACGACGATGGCGAGCAGAGCTGCGTGCGGGGGCCTCACAACATCGTCCGCACCTGCTGCGAGTTCGCCCTCGAGGAGCGCGGCACCTGCGAGGTGTATCTCGGCTCGCCCGCAGAGATTGCGGCCACGGCCCGCGCGCGAGCGGCGAGGTCGGTCGACAGCGCAGGGTACCTCTTCATCGACGACCTTTCCGAGCTGCCTGTCATCGAGCGTCTCCGTGTTGCTGCAGACGCTCAGGAGCTCATGTCCGTTGCTGGCGGGCTCGGACTCGAGATGTCAGAGCGAACCGCCCACAGGATCGTCTCGGGTCAGATCAAACCCATGAGGAGCGTCGTGGCACGGCTCACGCACAAGGGGGACGCCCCGACGCCACGTGAGGTGGACCTTGTCCGCGACCGTCGCGGCCTCCGGCTCTCAGAGCACGACGCGGAGGAGTTCTCGCGCATCATGGAACGGGATTTCTCGTTCGTCGGAGACCGGTACTACGTCTCGCTCCTCTCGGACCCGAAGGTTCGCGTGGGGAGGGGGCGCATCGTCGTGACCTTCGAGCTTGATGGAAACGACTAATTGCGCCACAAATAAAAGCATTTCTTCTCAAAGTGCCAGGTAACCACTACACTACTACCAATGCACCTTTGCCGCTCAAACGTCGTTGCAGAGACGATAATCGCACCGGGAGTCACAACATGGATTTTCTCAAGGTCTCCAGCAAGTCTTCTCCGGCCTCAGTCGCCGGAGCCATCGCGGGGATGGTCAAGGACGGAGTTCCCGTCAACATGCAGTGCGTGGGTGCCGGGGCCGTCAACCAGGCCATCAAGGCGATAGCCATTGCTCGTGGCTTCCTCATCCCCACGGGCGTGGACATCTCCTGCGCGCCGACGTTCTCCGACATCGAGATCTGCGGGGAGAGCCGCACGGCCATTCGCATCGCCATCTACGTCCATTGCCTGGTACCGCCATCGCGGTCGACGGAGTCCGCCAGCGATCCCGTGAGCATGGTTCACTAGATGGCACAGCACGGCGAGCTCGTTGGTAGGACGTACCACATCAAGACGTTCGGCTGCCAGATGAACCTCCACGACTCCGAGAGAGTGAGCGGCCTCCTCGACCAGTGCGGCTGCCTCGAGGTGCCCACGCCCGAGGAGGCGGACATCGTCTGCTTCATGACCTGCTGCGTGCGCGAGAACGCCGATCAGCGCCTCTGGGGTCAGGCGTCCGCAACCGTGAGCATGCCCGCCCCGCCCTCGGGCCGGCGCGTGGTCGCCGTGGGAGGATGCATCGCCCAGCGCGACGGCGAGCGCATACGGGAGCACATCCCCAACGTTGACGTCGTCTTCGGCACGAGCGCGCTCGCGAGCCTCCCCAAGCTCCTCTCCGAGGCCTTCGAGGCATCTGGCGGTGCCGTCGAGGTGGACACCTCGGAGCTCGCGCAGGGCTTCTCCACGGACCTTCCCAGTCACCGTGCCCAGCGCTTCCATGCGTGGGTCCCCATCATGACTGGCTGCGACAACTTCTGCACCTACTGCATCGTCCCCTACGTGCGCGGACGTGAGCGCAGCAGGACCTTCGAGAGCGTCGTGTCCGAGTGCAGGCTGCTCGCGGCCGACGGCGTTCGCGAGATCACGCTCCTGGGTCAGAACGTCAACTCCTACGGCCGGGACGTCTACGGAAGCCCGAGGTTCGCGGAGCTCGTTCGTGCGGTCGGCGAGACGGGCGTGGACCGCATCAGGTTCACCTCGTCAAACCCCAAGGACCTCTCCGACGAGGTCATCGCCGCCATGGCGGAGACCCCCGCGGTGATGCCCCACCTCCACCTCGCGGTCCAGAGCGGCTCGACGCGCATCCTGAAGGCCATGAACCGCCGCTACACGCGTGAGCAGTACCTCGAACTCGTCTCGAGGCTGCGCACCGCGATGCCCGATCTCGCCCTCTCGACCGACGTCATCGTCGGCTTCCCGGGCGAGGAAGAGGAGGACTTCCTCCAGACCCTCTCGCTCGTTCGCGAGGCCGCCTTCTCGTCCGCCTTCACGTTCATCTACTCCAAGCGCCCGGGCACTCCCGCGGCCAAGATCGTGGACCCGACGCCCCACGAGGTCATCCAGGACCGCTTCGACCGTCTCGCGGAACAGGTCGCCCAGCAGGCGCATGACGCCAATCAGAAGGAGCTCGGCGGCTCCGTGCTCGCCCTCGTCGAGGGAAGCTCCAAGCGCGATGAGGCAGTATTGGTCGGGCACAGCGAGAAGAACCAGACGGTGCACTTCTCCGCCCCCGAGGGCGTCGACCCGATCTCGCTCGTCGGCAGAATCTGCGAGGTGCACGTCGACGAGGCCCGGACCTGGTATCTCCGCGGGACGATGGTGGGCGACCCTCGATGAGTCTTCCTGGGCCCCTCGTCTGCGTCGTCGGTCCCACGGCCTCCGGAAAGAGCCTCGTGGCGGAGGGCGTGGCGACGAGGCTCGGCTCGTCGGTCGTATCCGTCGACGCCATGCAGGTGTATCGGGGGATGGATGTCGGTACGGCGAAGACTCCCGTCTCCGAGCGCCGCCGCCCCCTGCTCATGGTCGATGTCGCTGACATCACCGAGGACTATTCGGTCCGGCTCTTCCAGCGAGACGCCCGCCGCTGCGTCGACGACCTTCTCGCCTCCGCGGTGACCCCCGTCCTCTGCGGCGGCACGGGACTCTACCTCGATGCCGTGATAGACGAGATGGAGTTTCCCGCAGGCGCCATCGGAGACGGGTCTCGAACGCGTTACGAGGACTTTGCGGCCGAGCACGGCGTGGACGCCCTCCACGAGCTTCTCGCCGACCGCGACCCCGCGAGCGCCGCCCTCATCCACCCGAACAACGTGCGGAGGTGCGTCCGCGCCCTCGAGATGCTCGACGAAGGCGTGAGCTACGCCGAGCACCACGAGGGGCTCCACGAGAGGAGTCCCCACTACGACGCCACCATCTGGGGTCTCACGATGGACCGTGCGCGACTCTACGCCCGCATCGACGAGCGCGTCGACCGCATGGTCGAGGCGGGTCTCGTGGACGAGGTCCGCTCGCTTCTCGGGCGCGGCCTCGAGTCCTCGAAGACGGCGAGTCAGGCCATCGGCTACAAGGAGGTGGCGTCCGCCCTCCGCGGCGAGACGTCGCTCGAGCAGGCCATCGACGAGGTCAAGCAACGCACGCGCCGCTACGCGAAACGACAGCTCTCGTGGCTTCGCCGCGACGGAAGGGTTCGTTGGATCGATCTTGACGCCGTGTCGCCAGACGAGGCAGTGGAGACGATCGTCTCGGCGCTACTAGTGAGAGGAGATGCCCGTGGCTAGATTCACGCCAGAGTCGACTGCGCCCGTACCGGAGCGCGCCATACTCGTCGGCGTCGACTTCGGAGACGCCGACTGGTCGATCGAGGACTCCATGGCCGAGCTCGGCAGACTCGCCGAGACGGACGGCGCCGTCGTCGTCATGACCATGACCCAGCGCCTCGATAAGCCCGTCCCGCGCACCTTCATCGGCAAGGGAAAGACTGAGGAGCTCGTCTCGTACGTGCGCAACCTCGACGCCGACGTCGTGATCTTCGACGACGAGCTCACGCCCTCACAGCAGGCGAACCTTGAGAAGGTGGTGGGGGAGCGCGTCAAGATCATCGACCGCACGGCCCTCATCCTCGACATCTTCGGCACGCATGCGACGACGCACGAGGGCAGGCTCCAGGTGCAGCTCGCTCAGCTCCAGTACCTGCTCCCGCGGCTGCGGGGCATGTGGAGCCACCTCGTGGGCGAGCAGACGCGCGGTGGCATCGGCAGCCGGTTCGGCCAGGGCGAGAGTCAGCTCGAGGTCGACAGGCGCATCGTGCGCGACCGCATCTCGACGCTGAGGCACGAGCTTACCGAGCTCGAAAAGAGGCGCGGCGTACAGAGCAAGGCGCGGTGGGACTCCGGCGTCTACCGCGTCGCGCTCGTCGGGTACACCAACGCCGGCAAGTCCACGCTGCTCAATCGCCTGACCGGCTCGGACGTCTACGTGCGAGACGAGCTCTTCGCGACGCTCGACCCCACGACGCGCGCGCTCGACCTCGAGGAGGGGCGCAAGATCACCGTCACGGACACCGTCGGCTTCATCCAGAAGCTCCCCACGATGCTCGTGGAGTCGTTCAAGTCGACGCTCGCCGAGGTCTCCTCGGCTGACCTCGTGCTCCTCGTGGTCGACACGAGCGACCCGAACGCCGACAAAGAGATTGCCGCGGTCCGGTCGGTGCTCGCCGACATCGGAGCGGACGCCATCCCGTCGGTGCTCGTCTACAACAAGAGCGACCTTCTCGACGACGAGGGGAGAAGACTCGTCATGACGCTCCATCCCGAGGCGCAGCTCATCTCGGCCACGGAGGGCACGGGAATCCGGGGGCTCCTCTATCGCATCGCGCAGGAGGCGTCGCACGGGGAGGAGACCTGCACCGTGCTCATCCCGTTCGAGAAGGGCATCCTCGTCAAGATGGTGCACGAGCGCTGCCAGATCATCCGCGAGCGCTACACGCAGGAGGGCCTTCTCGCCACGATTCGCGCCTCAGCGCGGATGAGGCAGATGCTCGAGTCCTATCTCGCGCCTGATGAGACCGGGGATCTCGAGGACCTCTAACAACAGAAGACCCCGTGTCCAAAAACGCGGGCGCGGGGTCTGTCGATACGAGCGGGCTGGCGAGAAGTACTCAGGAGATCGAGCGGATGAGCGCCGTTACCTTGCCGAGGATGACCGGGTTGTCCGCGTAGATGGGACTCATCGTGTCGTTCTCGGGCTGTAGGCGAATGCGGTCCTTCTCGCGATAGAAGGTCTTGACCGTAGCCGAGTCATCGATGAGGGCGACGACGATCTCCCCGTTGTGGGCATCCTTCTGCTCCTTGACGACGATGTAGTCGCCGTCGTAGATACCCGCGTTGACCATGGATTCGCCACGGACCCTGAGGATGAACGAACTCGCGTCGCCGACGATGCTCGTCGGGAGAGAGAGCGTCTCCTCGACGTTCTGCTCGGCGAGGATGGGCGTACCTGCCGCGACCCTGCCGACGAGCGGCAGCGATATCACATTGTTATCCAGGTCCTGAGAGACGTCGGCGAGCTTGACTTCCGATGTCTGCGGCTCGGACTGCTTCTCGACGACCTCGATGGTGCGGGGCTTCTTGGGGTCTCGATTGATGAGGCCCTTCTGCTCGAGTGCCTTGAGATGCATGTGAACCGTCGAGGGGGAGGCGAGACCGACCGCCGCTCCAATCTCGCGTACCGAGGGCGGATAACCGTGCTCGTCCGAATAGGAGCAGATGTACTCGTAGATCGCCATCTGCCTCTTGCTGAGCTTGCTCGTTGCCATGCGCGACCTCCCTCTCGTTATGGACATCATACCCCAGAACCGCTGTTGAGGCAAACATTTGTTCGTTTTCTCTTGACACGAACACGTGTACGATTCATTATAAGTACATACGTTCGAGTCTCGAAAACCGATTCGTGTCCCGTGGCGTCTGTATAACCGTACTCGATACCTTCGAAAGGGGAGCGACATGTCTCAGACAACGGTCTACGAGTACTTTGGTTGCGAGGGATCGTCGGCCCTCAAGCCCTCATATCGTGAGCTCGTCCTCGTTGACGGGAGGGCTTCCTCAGGGGCGCTCGCGGGACAGCGGCGCCCGTCTCGCGCTCAGAGCCGTCCTGTAGCGTCAGAGCGCCCCGAGCGTCTCACCCTGGGCCAGCTCGCGCTCTCTCTGGGCGTAGGCGTGGCTCTCGTCCTCGCGCTCTGCATGACCTTTCTCTCGGTGAGCTCCGGGGTCGCGTCTCGGCAATCGTCTGCCCTCGTGTCGATTCCTGCGACGTCGGTCGTCGTCCATGATGGCGACTCCGTCTGGAGCCTCGCCGAGGCGCATCCCGTCGAGGGTTATTCCACCGAGGAAATCGTCACCTGGATCGAGTCACACAACCAGCTGGAATCTGCCACCATCCAGGCAGGCCAGACCCTCGACGTGCCTGAGGCTTCATCTGCTGCCTAGGCGTGACGGTCACGGGAGCCGTCGTAAGAATCTTTGCTGCACCGCCCTCATGAACGGCTGGTTGCCCACCCCCGCCACGATTCCGATCATCCACCAGGAGCTCGCCTTGAAGACCGCCCCCGCCAGAATCATGGTGACAGCGAACATCGCGTAGTAGGCGGTATTCCAGATGGTCGACTCATGGTTCATCTCCTTGATGACATCGGTTCCGCCCGCGGAGTCGTGGGGCGCCTCTTCGATAAATCGTGCGGCTCCGGAGGGGCCCACGCAAGCGTGGAAGTCCCTGCTGCACTCCTGAGCGGCCTTGGCATAGGTTTCGTCCTTCAGGACACTCCGCACGGAGCGGCGGATGCCCTCGACGGAGTCGTCTTTCAGGAGAAGCCCTGCCCCGACTTCGACGGTACGGCGTGCCACGGCATGCTGTTCGTTCGTCTGTGGATAGAGGATCATCGGAACTGCCGAGTAGAGGCTCTCCGACACGCTGTTCATCCCGCAGTGCGTGATGAAGACATCCGCTCGCGAGAGCACTTCGAGCTGATTGACGGTCGGTGAGACCTGGATGGTATCCGGAAGGTCGCCAAGCTTGTCGGTATCCAGATACTTCCCGCAGGAAATGATGACGTCCAGCCCCGGGCCCCCGAGCGCCTCGATGCAGTGCTCATAGAAATCAGGCCGGTCATTGATGACTGTCCCCAGGGAGATGTAGACCAGCGGTCGCTCCTTCTCTGCACAAGCCGTCTCTTGGCGTGCCTGCGGGCTCGGGAAGAGGGAAGGGCCGACGAAGGCGTAATGACCTGAGAAGGTCTGCGCGTATGGCTGGAATCTGCGAGAGGTGTAAACCACCGAATCCGTCTCGTTGTCGCTCTGCACAAGAGTCAAGGCGCTCTTGACGTGATATCCGTATGGTTCAAGACTCTTCAGCTCCCGCGATATCCTCGGTAGCCCGAAGATCATGTCTGCCATCTCCCGTGGGCTGTTCTTCATGTACTGCGAAGAGAGTTGGTTGAAGGCGAAGGTGCTCGTGGAAACGACCATGGGAATCTGGTATTTCCATGCGGTCAGCTTTCCCCAGAAGCAGACCGAATCCGAATAGATGACATCCGGATGGAATGACAACAGCTCGTCAGCGAGGAAGTCGTTCATGTTCCGGGTGGTACGGATGTCCTGAATCGTCATCTCGGTCGTGGAGACCTTCATGATGTTGGACATCTGATCGGAGTTCAGGCTCGGCAGGAAGCGGTCGCAGCTGATGAACTCCGCGCCCGTTCCTTCGACTTTCTCTCGAAACTCGTTGAAGGAATAGAAGCGAACGTGATTGCCGCAGTTGATCAGCTCTGAAACGACTGGCAGCATCGGGTTCATGTGGCCGTAGGCGGGAATGCAGAAGCAGGAGATGCGCTTCATGACTTGTCCTCTTGGTTCTCCTGAAAGGCAATGTCAAACAGATTTGAGAAGGCGCCTCTCGGCGGAATCGCGATGCCCCTCTTCTCGTCTCCCAGCAGGAGAAGCGTGTCCCCGGGATGAATGTCAAACACCTCTCGAGCCTGCTTGGGAATGACGATCTGTCCCTTTTCTCCGACCGTGGCAGTCCATGCGTACTTTCCGTCCGGTGCTTTCATGGCAGACCTCCATAGGTATGATTAGTAGTACAAATCATACCTCATGCAGCATGCCTTCACAAATTTCGTTTTGCATAACAGAAATGCACCAGGGTTTGATGGTTCTGCTCGCTATTAAATCGGCGTTTCATCACGGCTCTTTCTTGGGAAGAGCGTAGAAATATGTCGCTTCTGTGATATCTTGCCTAGGTGTCCTTTTCGTCTAGGAGGTTAGATGCGCTGCCCAAAGTGCGGGTGCGAGGAATCCAAGGTCGTGGATTCTCGTCCGTCCGAGAATAACGATGCGATACGTCGCCGTCGCGAGTGCACGAAGTGCGGATATCGCTTTACCACCTATGAGCGTCGCGAAGAGATGCCGCTTCTCGTGGTCAAGAAGGACGGTCGTCGGGAGACCTTCGACCGCCAGAAGCTCATGCGAGGTCTTCTAACCGCCACTGTCAAGAGAGACGTGCCCGTCCAGAAGCTCAACGACCTCATCGACGACATCGAGTCGGAGCTTCGCGACTCGGGCACGACGGACGTGAGCTCCGAGGATCTGGGACGCATGGTCCTTAAGCGTCTCGTGTCCATCGACAAGGTCGCCTACGTTCGCTTCGCCTCCGTCTACCGCGACTTCAAGGTTGTTGATGAGTTCAGTGAGGAATTGAGGAGTCTCAACCAATGACAACTGATCGCGTGTCCCTGCCCATCAAGAGGCTTGACCCCACGGTCGAGCTTCCCTCGTACGCCTATGTCGGCGATGCCGGCCTCGACCTCCGCGCCAGCGAGGAGGTTACCCTCGCCCCTCACGAGCGCAGGCTCGTCTCGACGGGGCTCGCCATCGCCATCCCCGAAGGATACGCGGGCTTCGTCCAGCCGAGGAGTGGCCTCGCTCTTCGCGAGGGTCTCTCCATGGCGAACACCCCCGGTCTCATCGACTCCCACTACCGCGGCGAGCTCAAGGTCTGCGCCGTGAACCTCGACGACGAGAACGAAATCCACATCACCCGCGGCGAGAGAATCGCCCAGCTCGTCATCCAGAAGGTGCCCATCGTCGATCTCGTGGAGGTCGACGAGCTCGACGAGACCGACCGCGGTGCCGGTGGTTTCGGGTCGAGCGGCGCGTAGCCACCCCTGTTGTCCCGGCCTCTGTGTCTTGAGGCCTGAACGGTCTTGCAAATGCACTATGAGATTGGAGCGTTCCGTCTATGGAAAAGTTCTTTAAGATGTCCGACAGAGGTTCGTCGGCAGGTCAGGAGGTTCGCGCTGGCTTCACGACGTTCCTCGCGATGGCGTACATCATCGCGGTCAACCCTGGCCTGATGGCGCTCGCCGGCGTGCCTATCACGGCAGCCGTCACCGCGACCTGCCTCGGCGCAGGCGTCATGACCATCCTCATGGGTCTCTTTGCCAACCGTCCGCTCGCCTGCGCCTCCGGCATGGGTGTCAACGCGGTCGTAGCCTTCACGCTGACGCAGCTCACCGGCGGTGACTGGCACGCCTCCATGTCCGTCATCTTCATCGAGGGCATCGCGATCCTCATCCTCGTCCTCTGCGGCCTTCGCGAGGCCATCATGGACGCCATTCCCGTCTCGCTGCGCCACGCGATCTCCGTCGGTCTTGGTCTCTTCATCGCGATGATCGGTCTTCATGACGGCGGCATCATCGTCGCCAACACCGACACCATGGTCGCCCTCGGTGACGTCTACAGTCCGGCCTTCCTCGTCGGCCTCATCTCCATCGTCGCCACCGTCATCCTCTATGCCGCAGACGTCAAGGGCTCGCTGCTCATCGGCATCATCATCGCCGTCATCGCCGGCATCCCCCTGGGTGTGACCACCCTGCCCACCGGCATCGTCTCCGGTCTCGACTTCTCGTCCTTCGCCGCCCCCTTCCAAACGGACGCGACGGGCGTCATGGGCATCGCGAAGGTCGTCACCACCCCCGTCCTTCTCGTCTTCGCCTTCTCGCTCATGATGTCCGACTTCTTCGACACCATGGGCACTGCCATGGCCGTCGGCAAGCAGGGCAAGTTCCTCAACGATGACGGCTCCGTCGAGAACATCAAGGAGATCCTCATCGTCGACTCCGCCGCTGCTGCCGTGGGCGGCTTCGTCGGCGCCTCGTCCATCACGACCTTCGTCGAGTCCGCCTCTGGTGCCGCCGACGGCGGCCGCACTGGCCTGACTTCCGTCGTGACCGGCGTCCTCTTCCTCGTCGCTGCCTTCTTCGCACCGCTCATCGCAATCGTGAGCTCCGCCGCGACCTGCGGTGCGCTCGTCATGGTCGGCTATCTCATGATGACCGACGTCGTCGACATCGACTGGTCCGACTTCCTTGAGGGCTTCCCCGCGTTCATGATTATCGCCGGCGTGCCACTGACCTACTCGATCTCCAACGGCATCGGCCTCGGTTTCATCTCCTATGTCATCGTCGCGTGCCTCACGCGTCAGCTCAAGAAGGTCAAGCCGCTCATGTGGGTCGCGACCGCCGCGTTCATCGTCTACTTCCTGATCGTCTAGCTCCTCGCTTCGTCTTCAAGGCCCGGGCCCAGCGCCCGGGCCTCTTTTGTGTGACGTCATCTCTTGAGAAGGGGGATGTGCATGGCTTCAACTGAGCGTGAGATCATCGGAGTCGACGACCGGGTGTCTGTCGGGCGCGCGATTCCTCTCGGCATCCAGCACATGATGAGCATGTTCGGCTCCACGGTCCTGGTTCCCGTCCTGACGGGACTCGACCCCAACGTCGCCATCATGTGCTCTGGCATCGGCACCATCTGCTATCTGCTCGTGACCGGCGGGAAGATTCCGAGCTACCTCGGGAGCTCCTTCGCCTTCATCAGCCCGATCATCGCCATCGGCGCGACGCAGGGCCTCGACGCCGCCATGTCGGGCGTCATCGTCTCCGGCTGCGTCTACCTCATCGTCGCCGGCATCATCAAGATCGTGGGCACGGGCTGGCTCAACAGGGTCCTGCCGCCCGTCCTCGTGGCGTCGGTCATGGTCGTCATCGGCGTCGGCCTGTCCGCCACCGCCGTGAAGATGGCCTTCCTGACCACCACCGACGGCGTATCGTCCTTCTACAGCGTCGGTGCCATCGTCGCCGCGATCACCCTCGTGGCGGCCGTGGTCCTCTCGAGTCTAGGCGGCATCCTCGGTACGGTCCCCGTGCTCCTGGCCATCGTCATCGGCTACCTTGTCTCGATCCCCCTCGGCCTCGTCGACTTCACCCGCGTCGCGAGCGCCGCGTGGATCGGCCTGCCCAACGTCTCCGCACCTCGGTTCGACTGGGGCGCCGTGATCCTCATCGGGCCCATCGCCTTCGTGACGATCATCGAGCACATCGGGCACCTTCTCGCCGTCGGCGAGATCGTGGGCAAGGACTACCGTGACATGCTGCCGCGCTCCCTCTGCGGCGATGGCATCTCGACCATCATCTCAGGCTTTCTCGGCGGCCCCCCGACCACCACGTACGCCGAGAACATCGGCGTCATGAGCGTGACCCGCGTCTACTCGACGCAGATCTTCTGGTATGCGGCCGGCTTCGCGCTTCTCGTCGGCGGCTTCTGCCCCAAGCTCGCGGCGCTCATCCAGTCGATTCCCAGCCCCGTCATGGGCGGGGTCTGCCTGCTGCTCTTCGGTCTCATCGCCTCCAACGGCCTGAGGATGCTCGTGACGAACGGCGTCGACTTCGACGTCAACCGCAATCTCATGATCGCCTCCGTCGTCATCATCCTCGGCGTGGGCATGGAGACCTCGGGCGTCTCGATCCCCCTCGGCAACTACACGCTGCCTGGCATGGCCACCTCGACGCTCGTGGGCATCATCCTGAACCTCATCCTTCCCATGCCCAAGGGTAAGAAGGATGCCGAGCCTGAGGAAGCTGGCGAGAAGGACGCCTCGAAGTAGGCCGTTCGCTCACATCGTGCTCATTGTGGGGTCGGTGACCGAGTCTGGTCGCCGACCCCTTTGCGTGCCCCTTGAGGGGGTTCCCTGACGGACTAGATTGCGTGCTTTTGGGTAACATATACCAAACACAGTCTACGAAGGGAAACGCATGGAAGACATCGTACGAAAGGACCTCGTCATCGTCGGCGGAGGGCCTGCCGGCCTTGCCGCCGCCCTCTACGCATCTCGTTCGCTGCTCGACGCCGTCACGCTGGAGCAGGAGGCGGTGGGCGGCCAGGTGATTCTCACAAACGAGGTGGACAACTATCCCGCGGTGCCTCATACGGATGGCTATTCGCTCGTCGAGGCCATGCGCCAGCAGGCGGAGGACCTCGGGGCGAGCATCGTCATGGAGCGCGTCAGTGACATCTCGGTCGATTCGAAGGCCACGAGCTTCCGCGTGACCACCTCGGACGGAGCGTATGACGCTCGAACGGTGATTCTCGCCGGAGGCGCGACGCCTCGCCGTGCCGGCTTCGAGGGCGAGGAGCGCTTCGCCGGTCACGGGGTCTCGTATTGCGCGACCTGCGACGGGATGTTCTACCGCGGAAAGCGCGTCTTCGTCGTCGGGGGAGGGAATTCCGCCTGCGAGGAGGCCCTCTTCCTCACGAGGTTCGCGAGCGAGGTGATTCTCATCGTCCGCAAGGACCATCTTCGCGCCCAGGCCTCCGTCGCCCGGCAGATCGAGGAGAACCCGAAAGTCAGCGTCAGATACCAGACCTCCATCGCATCCGTCGATGGGGGAGAGCTCCTCTCGAGCGTCACCTTCAAGGACACGTCCACCGGGGCGATGCACACCGAGCGCTCTGACGAGGGCTCGTTCGGCATCTTCGTCTTCGTCGGTCGCGTTCCCGCGTCTTCGTTGGTACAGAAATTGGCTGACCTCGACGAGACGGGACATGTGATCACCGACGAGCGCATGGCGACAAGGACGCCGGGGCTCTTCGCCGCCGGAGACGTGAGGAGCAAGTTCCTGAGACAGATCGTCACAGCCGCGTCAGATGGTGCGGTGGCCGCCACGAGCGTGGCAGCCTACCTCGGTCAGCCGGTCGAAGGTTAGGCTCCCCTAGTTTACATAAGATATATACGAACATGTGTACGGTCATGCCTGAGCCTGCTGCCCGCGAGCCGCAGGCTCAGGCATGTTTCTGGACTTGCCAGATCAACGAGCGTCAGTCCACGTCATCAGACACGCCCTGGGATGGCAAGAACTTCCTTATGTTCGGGGACGGCATTGAGCGTCGCGACCACAGCCACTGAAACCGCTGTCGTCGGATGAATCTCGGGTTTGTAATTGCATTCGCAAAATGCCTGGTAGACGAGGCGTTCTAAGGCGTTTTAAGACCTTGGGAGCCAAGCAATCGGCGTCAAGGTCATCGGGGACTCGACCCAGAGAAGGATTCCGGTCGAATGGGTGCGATTCCCATGACGAAGGCGATGGAACCCACGAGTCGATTGCTCGCCAGAAGACCGCGACAGCTAACGAGATCATGTGAGCACGTGGACAACGCGCAGTGCGGAGACACATGCCCGCACACAGCCTCGTGCACAATCTCAGAGGTTTTATACGTAGCGCGAGGGAGCAGTACGAGAGGGTCTCTCGCCCTGCCAGCTTCTTCTCGTCTAAAACCGTGATAATATATCTTATGTAAAGTAGAAGGGAGATAGTAAGGTATGTCCACTTCTGTCCCACCCCTACCATGGGACGCACTTCTCCGGTTAGTTGGGCGTCCAGCGGGACTCGATGCCAGGCCTGCACATCTGCTTGAGCTTGAGTTCGACGTCATCCTCGAAGTCGGAGTCCATGATGACGAGAAGCACGTCGAGTGCGATGAGACGTGTGTCTCCTGTGGGTACGATCTCCTGACCCGCACGCTCGATGGTGACGATGCGCGCGCCACTTGGCCATGGGATGTCTTTCACGAGCGCACCGTCGAGTTTGGAGTTGGCACCGACATGGTGCGTCTTGAGGACCTTCTCGCCCGGCTCCCCGTTCATGGTCGGATCGTTGGGCGTCACGCCGAGAAGACGCGACAGGAGGTGCTCGTAGAACGGGTCGACCCGGAGGATGTTGGCGGTCACGTATGACACGATCGAGACGATCGCTGCCGAGAGCAGCGCGTCAAGCGAACCCGAGAGCTCGAAGCAGAGGATGACGGCCGTCACGGGCGCTCGCACGACGCTCGAGAAGAGGCCCGCCACGCCGAGGAGCAGGAAGTTCGTGACGTAGGCCTCGGGAAAGCCGAAGAGCATGGATGCCAGGACGCCGAAGAGCGCACCGGAAAGCGAACCCATGACCACGAGCGGAAAGAGCGTGCCTCCAGGTGCCCCCGAGGCGAAGCTGATCGTGGTGAAGAGATACTTCCCCACCAAAAGGAAGACGATCGTGCCCATGGCGAGGATCCCCGGCTGGGCGATGAGCTCCATGATGGCGTCGCCGCCACAGAGGAGCTGCGGGAACGTGAACGCCATGACGCCAGACAGCACGAACGGGACCGCGAGCCGCGCATAGGGCAGGTGTCGGTCGATGTGCTCGTAGAGCGACTGGCAGAAGAACATGCCCTTGTTGTGGAGCGCGCCGAGGACGCCGCAGTACACGCCGATGAGCACGACGAAGAGATAGTCGATGTGTGGGAGGTCGCTCGCGAAGCTCAGCGTGATGACTGGCGCCACGCCGAGCACCTGCGAGACGAGAAAGTCGGCCACGACCGACGCGGTCATGACCGACACGATGAGCGGTGCGCTGAACTCCTTGTGAATCTCCTCGATGGCAAAGAGGACGCCGGTGAGCGGGGCATGGAAGGCCGCTGACATGCCAGCGGCCGCGCCGCAGGTCACGAGGAGACGTTCCTCTCCCCTGCCCTTCTTGAGTACCTTCGAGAGGGCCTTGCCAGACATGCCGCCCAATTGGACGGAAGGACCCTCGCGACCGAGCGAAAGACCCGCGAAGGCGCAGAGCGTGCCCTCGGCGAACTTTGCCAAGATGACACGATGCCATGGCATGTCGAGACGACCCATGACCTCGGCGTCGACCTGAGGGATGCCGCTCCCCTGCGTGTAGGGCTCCCAGAGAAGTAGGCGCGAGACGACCATGAGGATCGCCGCGAGGACCGCGAACCAGATGGACATGCCGAAGGGGCCTTGAGCGAGCGAGGCCGTGATGCTTCTGAGACCTGCCTCGGCCGTTCTCAGCGCGAGCCGATAGAGCGTCACGAGCCCGCCCGCGAACAGGCCCACGAGTGCACCCTCGACGACCAGGCTAATCTGGAAGCGCCTTGAGAGATGTCTCGAGACGACGTTATCGTTCAAACGAGACTCAGGCATGCATCGGGCCTACGTCCTGAACGGGCCGCCGCCGTAGAAGGCATAGACAGAAGACACGCAGACGGTCCTGCCAGGCGAAGGCGCGTGAATCATCTGTCCGCCGCCGATGTAGATGCCGATGTGGTCGTAATTCGAACGCGTGAAGACCACATCACCGGACACGAGATCGTCGAGGCTGTCCTTCCAGACGCCTGCCGCCTTGATGGCCCTGCCGATGGTCCCCGCCGTTCCCGCGCGGTAGCCGATGAAGCAGTAGTAGACGAGACCGGAGCAGTCGAAGCCGCCGTCGCTTGGGCTGGAGGCATCATAGATATAGGGATAGCCGATGCACGAGTACGCGGAACTCACTCCGCCGCAGGGGTAGGCGCCGCTGCCCGAGCTGGAAGACGAACTCGAGCTGCTGCCAGAACTGCTCGACGAGCTCGATCCGCTGTTGGAACTCGAGGAACCGCTCGAACTGCCTGAGCTGCTCGACGAGGAGGACGAGTTCGAGGAGCTGGAGGAAGTGGAGGAGCTCGAGCTGCTGGACGACGAGGACGAGGAGCTCGAAGAGTTGGAGACGAGCTCCTGGGCAGCCTTGTTGGTGGTGATCGCGTTGACCGCGGTGCTCACGCTGTCAGTCTGCGCATCCTGCTCAGCAGCAGCGGCGGCAGCGGCCGCGGCAGCCTGGGCGGCGAGCTCGGCCTGGACCTCGGCGTCGAGCTGGTCGTAGTAGGCCTGGGCGTCGGCGACGGCCGACTGGTACTCCTCAACCTGGGACTGCATGGAGTCGACCTGCGTCTGCTGCTCGGCCTGCTGGGCCTCGAGCTCGGACTTCTCCTGCTGCAGCTGAGTCTCGAGCGTGACGACGTCGCTGATGGCGTCGGAGTCGGACTTGTTGACCTTGTCCATGTAGTAGATGCGGCTGACGAGATCCTCTGCGCTCGTGGCTCCGAGGATGAAGTCGAGGGTGCTCGTCGAACCAGACTTGTAGGAGCTGCGCATGCGCTCGGACAGCACCTGACGCTTGGTCTCGAGGTCCGCCTGGGTCGTCTCGATGTCCGCCTGCTTTGCGTCGATGGCGGTGTCGGTGGACTCGAGCGCGGCGCTTGCGTCTGCGAGCTGGTTTTGGAAGTCGGAGAGCTGAGACCCGAGCTCGCTGAGGCGAGCTGATGCGGCGTCGAGTTCCGACTGCGTGTCGGCGAAGACGTTTTGCGGGAAAAGACCTAGCCACGTAGCGGCGAGAGCCGTGGATGCGAGGAAGGTCCTTCGTGATATGGAATGTATGGTCATGTCACCTGCCCCCTAGCAGATTTGGGTGGTGTCGGTTACCGAAGCAGTCCCCCCGATGGGGGACTCGTTATCTCGACCCATGATACTACCTGGTACGCACTCTGCACGAATGCGTCATAAGGAAGACCTCTTATCCGCCGAATCCGCCGCCGATACAGGCGTAGACGCGAGCGTAGCAGACGTAGCCGCCTGGAGACGGAGCGTGCACCATCTGGTTGCCTCCGGCATAGATCGCGACGTGTCCCGTGGAGCAGAAGATGATGTCACCGACGGAGAGGACGCTCGAGTAGTTCGAGAGGTTGCAGTCCTTCCAGTTGCCCCGACCCTTCACCCAGGACATGAGCCCAGGGACGTTGGTCGCGTACGGCGTGGAATATCCTGCGAGGTGATAGGCGGTAGCGACGAGCCCGCAGCAGTCGAAGCCACCCATGTTGGTGCCGTAGCAGCCCCACTTGTAGGGCCAGCCGATGAACTGCTCGGCATTGGACAGGATGCTGCTTGACGAGGAGGCCGTGTAGGAACCGCTCGTGGAGCTCGAGACTGCCGACGAGGCGCTCTCGGAGCTCTTGGTCGTCTCAACCGTGCTGACGACCGCGGAGACGCCCGTCGACGTGGAGGTGCTCGTCGTGGAAGTGCTCGTCGTGGTCGTATCGTTCGAAGACGTGCTCGTGGAGTCGGCCGTCGACGTTGAGGCGGCGGCAGCGGCCTCCGCAGCAGCCTGGGCCGCTGCGGCCTCCTCGGCAAGCGCCTGCTGTACCTGCGTGTCGAGGCTGTCGTAGTAGGCCTGGGCGTCCGCGACGGCCGACTGATACTCGTCGACGCTCGACTGGGTGTCGGCGAGGTTCTGCTCCTGCTCCGCCTGCTGCTCCTCGAGCTGCGTCTCCTGGTCGGCGAGCTGCTCGCCGAGCTGCTTTACGTCCTCGATGGCGGCCGCCTGGGAATCCGAGATCTTGTCCATGTAGTAGATGCGGCTGACGAGGTCCTCGGCACTCGTGGCGCCGAGGATGAAGTCGAGGGTGCTCGAGGAACCTGACTTGTAGGAGCTGCGCATGTTGTCGCTCAGCTCCGAGCGCTTCTGGTCGAGGTCAGCCTGGGTGGTCGCGATCTGATCCTGGGTGTCCATGATCTGGGTCTTGGTGTTCTCGAGGGTCTCCTCGGCGGTAGCGAGGTCGGCCTGCATGGACGTGAGGTTGTTGCCCATGTCCTCGAGCTTCGTGCGAGCCTCGTCGAGCTGGGACTGCAGGTCAGAGCTCGAGGGCGTGGCGAATGCGGTGTGTGGGAGAAGGCCGAGCCAGGTCGCCGCGGTGGCGGCGCCGAACAGGAGCGACCTCCTCGTGATGCATGTCGACATTTCGAATACCCCCTGGGTACGAGGATGAAAACACGCCTGCGTACCAGTCGTTGTTCGTTCATCACGTATTCAAGGATACCGCAGAAAGGGCCTATTCATGAAGCTACCACTCCCCCACTGGCTGGTCTACACGGAGTGATGAGGATCCTGAACTCCCGTGCGGCATAACAAACGTGCCCCCGGACCGACCGAATCGTTCTCGGCTGACCACGGGGGCACGACGTTCGAGACACCGATCGTGCGTGCTACTTGACCTTGATGAGGGTGAAGACCTCTTCGTCGTAGTCCTGTGCCATCATCTCGCGCGGGTTGAGATAGCAGAGCTCGAGAATGAACGAGAAGCCGGCGACGCGTGCGCCGGACTGCTCGACGAGCTTGGCCGTCGCGATGGCCGTGCCGCCAGTCGCGACGAGGTCGTCGACGATGAGAACCCTGTCGTCGGCGCCGAGCGCATCCTTGTGGATGTCGAGCTCGTCGGTTCCGTACTCGAGGGAGTAGGTCTGGGAGAAGGTCTCGCGGGGAAGCTTGCCGGGCTTGCGGGCGGGGACGAAGCCGACGCCGAGCTTGTAGGCGACGGGAGCGCCGACGAGGAAGCCGCGGGCCTCGGCGCCGACGACCTTCGTGATGTTCTGGTCCATGAAGTGGTTGGAGATGTCATCCACGAGGTTCACGAGGCAGACGGGGTCATCGAACAGGGGCGTGATGTCCTTGAAGATGACGCCCGGCTCGGGATAGTCGGGAATGCTGATGACATGGCTTTCGTAATCGAAGTCAGACACTCGATGTCCTTTCTCGCATGCTTATCTGCAACGGGCGGGTCGCCCGCTATGCACCCATATCCTTCGAGGAGTCGCCCACGCGCCTTTTTATGAGCTCGCCCCGCACCGAGTTCGTGAGGCTGAGCATGCGAGAGAAGGCGTCGTCATAGCGGTGCCTGTCCTCCTCCGTGGCTTCTGTGCCCGCTCCCCTGCCACGCTTGGCATACACCACGAGAGCCTGCTCGAACATCGCAGATTCCCTGTTGGCGGCTGTCACGTACTGCCGCAGGTTCTTGGGGCCGATGCCAAAGCGCTGGAGCTCGTCGCAGACGCGGATGAGACGAAAGTCCTTGCCGTCCACGAGGTCACGACCATGGGGAGACCTCTTGAGCGTGATGACGCCCGCCTCGGAGAGCTGCCGGACGAAGCTCACGGTCGTGCCCACGAGCTCGGGCATCCGGTCGATGGGATGCAGCTTGCCTGTGACCTCCTCGTCATCGACGGGGAACGACACGGCGTCGGAGACGGTCGTCTCCTGCGTGCTGGCATGACCAGACTCGGCCCTGTCGAGCTCCTCCTTGATCACGGAGAGAGGAAGGAAGCGACTCTTCTGGAGGTAGAGGATGGCTTCGAGACGCTTGATGTCGCGCTGGGAGTAGAGACGATAGCCGCCGGGCGTCCTCGAGGGGTTGAGCAACCCCTCGTCCTCGAGGTAGCGCACCTTCGAGACGGAGAGGTCAGGATACTGAGGCTGGAGCCTCTTGACGACCTTGCCTATGGTCAGATACCCGGTGCTTGGCATCGTTTAGCCCTCGGTGTTGATCCTGCGCCTGGCGTTGGTGTGAAACACCATGCGAAACGTCCCGATCTGAATGGTGGAACCATCCCTGAGCACGGCCTTGCTCACGATTGCCCCGTCGACCCAGGTGCCGTTGAGCGAGCCGAGGTCCTCGACCGTGGCGACGCCGGACGAGATGTTCGCGAGGTCCATGCGCGCATGGTGACGCGAGACGGTCATGTCGTTCAGGAACACGCTGCTCTTCACGTCGCGACCGAGCGTGATGACGGGGCTGTCGAGCTCGAAGGTCTCCCCGATCTGGGGTCCTTTGACGATGGTGAGCGTGGGATGCGAGGGCTTCTCCGCACCCATGAGATCAGGAACCGTCGCATCGGCGGAGGGCATGTGGAAGATCTGGGTCGCCCCCGTGCTGGCGTTGAGGTCGTTAACGGGCATGTGAAACTCCCCTCGAATGAATGTTCAGCACCTACATCATACCGCTACCTGCAGCCGACGCAGTCAATCTCGATGAGCGCCCCCATGGGAATGCCCGATACGGCCACGATTGCACGGGCGGGCGCCGGTGAGGGGAACCTTCGCGCATAGACCTCGTTCATGGCGTCAAGGTCGTCGATGTCGGCGAGATAGACGGTGGTCTGGGCGACGTCGGAGAGCGTGCAGTTGGCGGCAGCCAGGATGGTCTCGATGATGTCGATGACCCGCTCGGTCTGCTCGGCTATGCCGCCCTTCACGAGGGCATGACAGTCGTCGGGCGAGATGGGCAGCTGTCCCGACGCGAAAACGAGACGCCCGGCGGTGGTCCCCTGCGAATAGGGTCCTATCGAGTCGGGTGCACCGATTGCGTTGATGGCGTACTTCATGCCCTCCCCCTCCCTGTCGTAGTGCCAAGGCCTCGTCTCGATGCGGCGGCGTCGAGACGGTCGAGCGACGTGACGAGAACGTCCGCGGGGCACGCGAGGTTAATCCTCTCGAAGCCGGCCCCAGACTCGCCGAACACGTACCCCTCGTCGAGCCAGAGACGTGCCTCCCCCTTCATGAAGGACTCGAGCTCCTTGGACCCGAGTCCCCAGGCACGGAAGTCCACCCATGCAAGATAGGTGCCCTCGAGCGGATACGCGACGAGCTCTGGGTGACGTCGAGCCACCCAGTTGCTAAGAAGCTCGTAGTTGCCTCTCACGACACCGATGAGCTCATCGAGCCAAGCTGCGCACTCCTCGTACGCAGCTATCGTAGCCGTGTATCCAAAGATGTTGAGGCTGAACTGCGCGAGACGTCTGAAACCTTCTGAGAAGCGCGTGCGCACGCCCTCGTCAGGCACGTAGATGACGGACGCCTGGCATCCCGCGAGGTTGAAGGTCTTGGAGGGCGCGGTGCAGACGATGACGTGGTCGTACTCGTCCGGCCTCATGACCCGCATGATGGTGGTGTGCTCGTACCCGGGCATGATGAGGTCGTCGTGAATCTCGTCGGAGACGATCAAGACGTCGTTGGCGACGCAGATGTCAACGAGTCTGCGGAGCTCCTCCGCAGACCAGACCCTGCCCACGGGATTGTGGGGGCTGCAGAGGATGAGCATCGTGTTCGCGGGGTCTGCGGCCTTGTTCGCAAGGTCGTCGAAATCCATCACGAAGCGACCGCCGTCGAGTACGAGGGGGTTCTCCACGAGCGTCCTCCCGCTCGCCTCGACGGCCATCTTGAACGGATAGTAGACGGGCGGCTGGATGATGACGCCATCGCCCGCGCGCGTGAGGCTGCGGACGGCGTTGAAGAAGGCTGGAACGACACCCGACGAGGTCACGATCCACTCCTTGCGGGGAGACCATGCGTGGCGACGCTCCTGCCAGCCGACGCAGGCGTCGAAGAAGCGGCTCGTCGGCTCCGTGTAGCCGAGCACAGCGGAGTCCACGAGCGCATGGAGTGCACGCTTGACCTCGGGAGGGTTCTCGAACTCCATGTCTGCCACTGAGAGCGGCACGACGTCTACGCCTGCCGTGGGGCACTCTCGGAGCATCGACTCCCACTTCGAGGAACCCTGTCCCCTGCGGTCGACATGGGTCGTGAAATCATGCTCCATGATGCCCTCCGATTCGAGAAGAACGCCAGCTATGTTGCGCTACGAGAGCGATCGTCGCCCGATGAAGTCGCCCGACTCCCTGATGAGGTGCCAGGCGGTGAGCTCGTCTCGACGTGCCGGCACCTTTCCCCGCTCGTCGAGAAGCCCACCCCAAGGAAGCTCGTCTCGCATGAGCGTTGCGACGGTGTCATGTCCCACGGGGTCGACGTCCGCGAACGAGAGAAGACTCCTCCAGAGCATGACCGCAGACTGTGGCGGCACGAGCAAGACGTAGCCGGGAAGTGAGCCCGAGACCTCGGGAAGCCCGATGACGAAGGACTGGATTCGGTCGAGCGAGCAGCGGCGGACATGGCAGGCGGTGGGAATCTCCGAGGCGTCCGACACGTAGTCGGCGAGAACCCTGCGTGCGTCTGAACCTACGAGCAGGAGCGGAACGAGCAGACCAGTCGCGTTCTCGACCTCGACCCCCTCGTAGGGAGCGTATCCGTCCTGGTTCACGCCCGAGAGAAACTCGAGCCAAGCACCGAGGACGGGCCCACGTCCGCTGACGTCGAGAACCAGATATTCGCTCTCCGCCGTGCGGGCCACGAGCGGTACGGAAGAGACCGATCCCTCACCCGTGAGTGCCGGCTCGAAGCCAGCCTCGCCCGGTGCGAGCCTCTCAGCGCAGAAGGCCGCCTCGCAGAGGGACTGCGCGGGGCGGCCGGACACGAGCAGGTAGGTGCAGCCGCTGAGGTCACTGAGAAGGGCCCCGTCACGCGCACGGTCGACGCCTGCCTCGCCGGTGTACTCGGCGGGAACGTTGGTCATGCGGTCGGGAGAGGGTGCAAACCGTGCGCCGAGATAGACGTGCTCGTCATGGAGGATGCCCGCCGACATGGAGGCGTCCTCGCTCATGCCGCTACGCCCAACGTCGACGTGTTCACGAAGAGGGGTAGCGCAAAGATGTTGATGTCCGGGACGTCGTCGGGGACGAGAGAGGTGTAGTACCTGACGGTGCCTGCGGACCTGCCCTCCTGGGACCAGGTCGTGCTGCCGGCCATCTGGTCAGCATCGAGAAGGACGTCGGATCGGACCATCGTCGTCGCATACGAGAGTCCACCGCCGCTCGGCCAAGCGCTGATCGTCGTCGATCCGACGGACCGCGTCACGGTGGAGAAGCCGAAGTAGAGACTGTACGGCCTCACGTCGATGATCCAGCTCTTGAGCGAGACGGGACGGTCAACGAAGTTGTCGTAGGCCCAGTCGAGAATCGCCTCGGTGTCGGTGAACCTCCCCTGGGTCGTCGAGCACCCGAGCACGCAGGTGTAGAGCGTCACGCCGTTCTTGCGGCAGGCCCCGAGAAAGGCGGCCTGGTTGTCGACGTAACCGGTCTTGATGCCGAGCATGCCCTGGTAGACTCCCATGAGGTGGTCAGTGGAGCTGAGCGTCTTCTGAGTTCCGCCGATGCTGAGCGTGACCGAGGTCCTTCGCACGGTGCTTGCGATGAAGGGGAAGTTCTCGAGGGCGTAGCGCCCGAGGATGACGAGGTCCGAGGCGCTCGAGTAGTGATTCTCGTCGTAGAGACCGTGAGGGTTGGCAAAGTGGGTGTGCGTCATGCCGAGCTCGGCAGCCTTCTCGTTCATGAGGTCGACGAAGGCGTCCTCGGAGCCGGCGACGTTGATGGCGACGTTGAGTGCCGCGTCGTTGCCCGAGTAGACGAGCATGGCCTGCAGGAGCTGGCGAAGCGTCGGCGTGTCGCTCGACGTGAAGCCGGCGGTCTGCGAGTCCGAGCCGAGGTCGACGTCGGAGATCGTGCACGTCGAGTCGAGGTCGATGCCCGACTCGAGCGCCACGACGGCCGTCATGACCTTGGTGATCGAGGCCATGGACATCTCCTGGTCGGCGTTCTTGCTCCAGAGGACGTTGCCGGCGCTGTCGACGACGATGGCGCATTGAGCCTCCGAGATATCAGGCTCGGAGCTGACGGCAAGGGCACGTGTGGGGGCGATCGTCAGACAGAGAAGGACCGTGACCATGAGCCCCGCGAGGGCCCAGAGCCGACTGGCAGACCTACGCATCCTTCTCCGCTCCCCTCTGCGCTCGCCATTCGTCGCGAATCTGGAAACCCTTGCGGGTGTAGATGATGGCGGTGATCGTCGAGCAGATGACGCCTGCGTACACGAAGAAGATGCCGATGGCCGCGGGCGTCGCGTTAAGCCCAGGCAGCCAGCTCGCGTTCGTGACGCCAAGACCGTCGACGATGGGAAGGTCGAGCAGGAGGTCGCAGAAGCCCGCCATGAGAAGGGCGGTGGTGACCTTGCCGATGTAGACGACGTCGACGGGGCGGCGGCGATAGCGCTGGAGGAACCAGGCGCCCCAGGCGAGGTAACCGTCGCGGATGATAACGAAGGCAGCGACCCAGAGCGGCAGCTCTCCCGTGAGCATGAGCCCAAGAACGCCCGCGAGGAGGAGGATGCGATCCATGATCGGGTCCATGATCTTGCCGACCCAGCTCACGGTCTGCGTCGCTCGAGCTACCGTGCCGTCGAGGAAGTCTGTGATCGCGGCGACGGCGTAGAGCGCGAGCGAGACGTAACGGTCCTCTCCTTGCGCGAAGAGGACGAGGAAGGCGATGGTGAGCGCAAGACGGCAGAAGGTGATGACGTTGGCAACGGTGAAGATGCGGTGCGAGGGGTTGTCGGGCGTGCCAACGGGGGCGTCGGCCCTCCCCTCGGACTGCAGCTGCTCCGCATCCGAGTCAACCATGTTCTTCAGGTTGGTCTTGATATGCTCGGACTTTTCAGACACGTGGTTCCTCGCTGTCGTCGATATTCCAAGCAACCATACTAGCGTACTTTCGGCGTACGAGGGGTAAGCGGACACGTTCTACAAAGCGCGCCACCCGCAAAAGACCGCTACAGCACCGTGCTTTCGAGCAGGGAGATGAGCACGCGGATGCCCTGGGCGTACGTTCTCCGCGATATTCGCTCGTTGGTTCCGTGTACCCCCGTCGCCTCGTCCTCCGGTTGCGGCCTGAAGGGCGAGATGCGGAGGATGGAGTCGCAAATCGGCTCGTAGCGTAGGGCGTCGGTGCCCCCGCAGACGAAGGACGGGACCACGACGACGTCGGGATAGTAGCGCTCGAAGGCAGCCTGCAGCTCGCCGTATCCCGCGCCGGACGTCGTGTCGACGCGTCCCGCGGGGGTGGCGTGCACGAGCTCGACGCCGACCTCGGGGTTGCGAACGGCGTCGCGCACGAACCCGAGCGCCTCCTCGACGGAGGTGCCGGGGAGAAGGCGCAGGTTGATTGTGGCGCTCACGTCTCCGGGCATGACGTTCGGTGCATCGCTGCCCCCTTCGAGCTGGTCGATGGCGACGGTAGTGCACACGAAGGGATAGAGCCCGCGCACGCGGGAGGCCGCTTCGGCAATCGCGTTGGCGTTGGCGTCGACGTCCGTCACGAGGGAGCGGAACGGTTCCTCCGTGATATATCGCGCGAGCGTTCGGAAGGTGTCCCGCACTATGGGCGTGAGCTGGGGCGCGGGCTTTGACCTGGCAACGTCGGCGAGCGCGCAGACGAGACGCTCGAGCGATGTGCCACCAAAGGGGTTGGACGAGTGCCCGCCCACTCCGTGGGCGGAGAGTATCACGTTGAGGTAGCCCTTCTGAGAGATGCAGATGTCCGAGAGGGTCGTCGAGGGCGCACCGTACGCAGCGCCGTCGAACATCGTCGTCGTCCCCTCGTCGAGCAACCAGGCCAGCCGGATGCCGCGACGCCTCATCTCGCTCGCGAGCCTCGTGGCACCGCGACTCGTGACCTCCTCGTCCTCACCGAAGGCGAGGTAGATGCCACGTCGAGGTCTACCAAGGTGCGCGAGGAGGTAGTCCACGGCCTCGAGCTCGCCCATGAGCATGTCCTTGATGTCGAGGGTGCCTCTTCCCCACACATACTCGTCGTCCACGAACCCCTCGAAGGCACCGTGCTCCCAGAGAGACTCCGTCCCTGGCACGACGGGCACGACGTCCTGGTGGGCCATGAGCTGTATGGCCTCGAGCGTGGGATCGCTGCCTGGGATGCCGATGAGGACGGAATGACCGACGAGCTCGAGCGTGCCGGCGGCCATGACGTGAGGATAGCTCGTGCGCACGAGGTCGAGCAACTCGTCAAAGGGCGAGAAGTCCGTCTTCTCGGGAGTGGTGTAGACCGTGCGACAGGCGATGGCCATTGCCAGACGTGCGACCGCACCATCCGCGTCAAGGTCGGGATAGTCGTCCTCATGGGCATAGTGATCGAATACGTCGATGGTACCCGTCGCCATTCGCTGTCCCCCCGTCTCCAGCTGCCATTCACACGATTGATTTTACGCGTTCGCGGCATGAGCTCGGCCCATGCGGGTACACTTGGCGAAACGCGAGTCTACCGACGACCCACCTGGGAGGAACGAATGAGCGACGAGGACACTGCAGGAATGGACGAGGAAGACTGGGCTCCTGAGTTCATCACGCTCGACTACGAGGATGACACGTCCGAGAGGTGCGAGGTCCTGGGCATCTTCGAGTGCGACGGCTCTGAGTACATCGCACTCGTCCCCGACTCCGATCAGGAGTCCGTCTACATCTACGGATACAACGAGAGCGAGGACGGCAGCTTCGACCTCATCGACATCGATGACGAGGAGTTCGAGGCGGCGAGTGCCGCCTACGAGGCCATCATGGAGAGCGACGACGAGTAGCACTGCTCGTCAAGAGCCTGTCTGACCAGGTGAGAAGTACTTCGTACGGGCTCTCGCAGTCCGCCGAATTGATGGTCGTCCCTTGTGCTTGACGCGCCCGTGGCATCTCCTGCGGTAAAGTCTGGATGTCAGACTCGCGGATAGTGCTGGGGGCGCATCTTGATTAAGCTCGTGCTTGCCGACATGGACGGTACGCTGAAGCCCGTCGATTCGGAGACCGTCTCGGGGCGCACGCTCGAAGCGGCGAGGGCCCTTCGTACTGCAGGCATCGACTTCGGTCCGGCGAGCGGTCGTCCCCGCCACGACCTCGTGCGGTTCTTCCAGGGTGACGAGTCCTGCGTCATGACGGGTGTGATTTGTGGTGGCAAGCAGGTCTATCTCGATGGAGATCTCGTGTTCTCCCGTCCCGTGAGCCATGAGGCGCTCGTGCGCCTGTGCGACGTCATAGCCGACGAGCCGGACTCCGTGGTCAACCTCTACGACGAGACCGGCTGCGCGTCTGGCGAGACCCCCGAGTGGCTCGTCGTCCCCGCGACGCATCGTGAGCTCCGTGCCATCCAGACTGGATATGTCGGCCTGTGCGCAGACGCGGCCGCCCTCGAGGTGCCCGATCGCGACTTCTACGTGGTTGGGCTCATGAACTGCGGGACTCCTGATCAGTTCTCGTCACTCCGCGACCGCGTGGAGTCGTCCTGCCCGGATGTCGAGCTCGTCTCTCCCCTCCCGGGCTGGTACGACGTGAACCCGAGGGGATGGAACAAGGCCAACGGATTCGAGTGCCTCATCGAGAGCATGGGAATCGCTCCGGACGAGGTGGTCGTCATCGGCGATTCGGAAAACGACCTCACCCTCATGAACCTCGTCCCCAACTCGGTCTGCGTGGCCAACGGCACCGAAAGCGCCCTCTCCGCCTCCCGCTACCACATCCCGAGCGCCAAGGAGGACGGACCCGCCCAGCTCATGGAGGCCCTCGCGGAAACGAACGGCATCCTCGAGAAGGCTCTCTCGAGGATGCCGGTTGTCGCTTAGGGTCGTGCTTCTGAGTTAGGCGCGCGCGATCATGCGGACGCGCCTCATGCCCTCGATGGCCTTGATCTGCTCGATGGCGTCCTTGTCGAAGGTGCCGGAGCACTCGATGAGCGTGTAGGCGTTGCTCCCGCGGCTCTTGTTCGTCATGTTCTCGATGTTGAGGCTCGAGTTGGCGATGATCTGGGTGACCTTTCCGATGACGCCTTGCAGGTTCTCGTGGAAGAGCGCGATGCGGGCGTTGCTCTGGATGGGCCCGAGGTCGACCGAACCGAAGTTCACGGAGTGGTTGATGTTGCCGTTCTCGAGGTAGTCCTTGAGCTCGGTCGCGGCCATGACTGCACAGTTGTCCTCAGCCTCAGATGTCGAGGCGCCGAGGTGCGGCAGGACGATGGCGTTCTTCATGTTGGCACTCGCGGGGCTGGGGAAGTCGGTGACGTAGTGGGCGATGTGGCCGTCGTCGAGGGCCTCGGCCATGGCCTGCTCGTCGACGAGGACGTCGCGGGCGAAGTTGAGCACGACGGCGCCGGTCTTCATGTGGGAGATCGCCTCTGCGTCGATCATGCCCTTGGTGTCGGCGGTCGCGGGCACGTGGATCGTGATGAAGTCGCACTCGGAGTAGATGGTGTTGACGTCGGTCACGTGCTCGATGCGGCGGTCGAGGCCCCAGGCGGCGTTGATGGAGAGGAAGGGGTCGAAGCCATAGGCCTGCATGCCGAGCCTCGTGGCAGTGTTGGCGACCGCGGCGCCGATGGCACCGAGCCCGATGACGCCGAGCTTCTTGCCCGAGAGCTCCGTGCCGGCGAACTGCTTCTTGGCCTTCTCGGCCTTCTTCGAGATCTCAGGGTCGTCGCAGTTCTCGCGGACCCACTCGTTGCCCCCGATGATGTCGCGGCTGGCGAGCAGCATGGCGGCGATCACGAGCTCCTTGACCGCGTTGGCGTTGGCGCCGGGCGTGTTGAAGACGACGATGCCCTCCTCGGCGCAGCGGTCGATGGGGATGTTGTTCACGCCTGCGCCGGCGCGCGCGATGGCGAGAAGGGAGTCGGGGAATTCGACGTCCTTCAGGTTGGCGCTCCTCACGAGAATCGCGTTGGCGCCCTCGAGTTCGCTCACGAGCGCATAGTCCGCGCCGAGGCTGTCGGTGCCAACCTTGGCGATGTTGTTCATGCAGTGGACCTTGTACATGGTTCCTCCTTGTCAGAGGCGAGGGACGCGGGTGCAGCGCCACTCCGCCCGTCTCGACTTCTAGTGGTTTGCCTCGAAGTCCTTCATGAAGGCGACGAGCTTGACCACGCCCTCGCGAGGCATGGCGTTGTAGATCGAGGCGCGCATGCCGCCGACGGAGCGGTGACCCTTGATGCTCACGAAGCCCGCCGTGGTCGCAGCCGCGACGAACTCGGCGTCGAGGTCGGAGTTGCCCGTGACGAACGGCACGTTCATGAGGGAGCGGCAGGACGGGTCGACGGTCGAGGAGAACATCTTCGACTCGTCGAGGTAGTCATAGAGGAGCTGCGCCTTCTCGATGTTCTTCTCCTTCATCCCCTCGAGGCCGCCCTGTGCGGCGATCCACTTGAAGACCTTGCCGCAGACGTAGATGCCCCAGCAGTTCGGGGTGTTGTAGAGCGAGCCCGCGTCGGCCTGCGTCTTGAAGCGCAGCATCGTGGGGACGCCGGGGAGGTCGTCGGGAATGAGGTCCTCCCTGACGATGACGATCTGGACGCCGGCGGGGCCGACGTTCTTCTGCACGCCCGCGTGGATGAGGCCGTACTTCGTGACGTCGACGGGCTCGGAGAGGAACATCGAGCTCTGGTCGGCGACGAGGATGTGGCCCTTGGTGTCGGGCAGCGTGGGGTACTTGGTGCCGTAGATGGTGTTGTTCTCGCAGATGTAGACGTAGCTCGCGTCATCGCGGATGGGGAGGTCGGAGCAGTCGGGGATGTAGGAGAAGTTCTTGTCCTTCGAGCTCGCGAGGATCTTGGGATCGCCGAGGATCTCGGCCTCCTTGTACGCCTTGTTCGCCCAGTTGCCCGTGATGATGTAGTCGGCCTTCTTGTTGAGAGCGAGGTTCATGAAGACGCTCGCGAAGACGAGGCTGTCACCACCCTGGAGGAAGAGGACCTTGTAGTTGTCGGGGATGCCCATGAGGCTGCGGAGGTCGGCCTCGGCGGTGTCGATGATGCCCTGAAACGTCTTGGATCGGTGGCTCATCTCGTTGACCGACATGCCACAGCCCTGGTAGTCGAGCATCTCATCAGCGGCCTCCCGGAGCACTTCCTCGGGAAGAACGGCTGGACCGGCAGAGAAGTTGTAGACGCGACTCATGTAATCACCATTCCAATAACGGTCGAAGCGACGGCGGCAGCCGATTTCACGCGGATGAGTGGTCGGTTACGCGCCAGTGTCCACAATCATAGGGTTCTTGAACCCTCGTTTTGTATCAGACTGGTTTCGGTTGACCAGAACGCACCACAAGGGCAGGGCTTTTTGCTCGTTCGTGAGCATTTATGACGAGGAGGTGGGGTCATGGGGGCGGTCTATGAGGTGCTTTCGACGCCGGCGGCTTACCTCATGCCCGCCTACTACGATGCCCACCCTCCCCTGAGGAGCACGAAGCCCACGCTCATCCCCTTCGGGCGTGACCGCCTCCAACACGTCGTGGTGTGGGAGCCCGAGGTGGTGACCCACGCCGAGACGGTCGTGTGGTTCCATGGCGGCGGCTACCTCGTGGGCACGTCCGAGAGCATGAACAACGCCGCAGACGTCTACAACGCGCAGGGGTATCGCTTCGCCTCGGTTGGCTTCCGGCTCATGCCCTGGCAGCGCTTTCCCGCTCAGGTCTACGACGCGTTCGTCGGGGTCCGCGAGACGCTCCTCTGGCTCTCGTCGCGAGGCGAGAAGGGCGGTGTCGTCGTGGGCGGAAGCTCCGCGGGTGGCATGTCGGCCGCGCTCGTGGCCTACGACCTCGAGCTGCAGAAGCGCTATGGACTCGACGGCTCGAAGGTGCTGGCGTTCGTTTCCTGTGCCGCCGTCCTCGACGCCGCCGACATGCTCGTCGACTACGCCCCTCCCGGACCCGTCGGGACGGCCGTCCTTCGCTCGGGGCTCGACCTCCCCGGCTGCGACGTCTCCGACCGAGACTCGGTGCGCGCCGCACTTCGCCCCTTCTCGCCTCTCGACATCGTGCGCACGGAGGACGTGGATGGTGTGGTCCCCCCTGTGCCCTATTTCGGCGTGCACGGTGTGGCAGACGAGACGAGTCCCATCGAGACGGAACGCGCCTTCGCAGCCGAGATCTCGCGCGCCCTGGGCCCAAGCAGCTCGACCCTCCACGAGGTCGAGGATCCGCGCTGGCAGCACATGGTGACCACGGTCACGATGCATAAGAGACAGGTCGAGACGGACCCCGTGCTCTCACACCTCTTCTCCTGGCTTGATGACGTCCTCTAATCCGTCGCCTGCGCGCGTCTTTGCTCCCCTCCCCGATGCATATGTCAGACTTTTGAATACCAGTCAAATATACGGGTAAGAATGGAGCGTGACCAGGTCGCACGTCAAGCTCGGCATCTCGGAGGAAGGACTGTCATGGATATCAAGATTCAACACTCAAAGCTCGGTACGATCGTCCTGGGGATAGCCGCGCTCGCCTTGGGGGTCATCGTCTTCATGAACCCGTCGAACGCCGGCGTGGCTCTGACGCTCGCCGTCGGATGGGTCCTCACCATCCTCGGCGCGGTGACCCTTGCCAACGCCTTCACGAGGTGGAGCGTGATCCTCTCGCAGCTCGACCTCTACTGGGGTATCCTCGAGCTTCTCCTCGGCGTCCTCATCGTGAACTTCCCCGGGTTCTTCGTCGCCTGGATATTCGTGCTCCTTGGCATCTACGTCATCATCGCCGGCTATAACGCCCTCTTCGGTGCGAACGCCCTGCGCGTCCTCGGCGTCGATCATGCCGGCGGTGCCATAGCGGCAGCCGTCCTCATGATCGTCCTCGGCTTTCTCGTCGTGGTCTCCCCCTTTGCCATGGCCGACGTCACGATGATGATCTGCGGCGTGGCGCTCGTGTATACAGGCGTCGTGACCACGATCTCGGGATTCAGGATGAAGAAGGGCGAAGACTAGACTCCATCGAAGAAGTATCCCAGGATGAGATGCGCTCGATAGCACCGTGAGAGAAAACGACCCCGGTCACGCAATGGCGACCGGGGTCTACTCTCAAGTCGAGAAGAACATGGGGGAGGAGTTAGATCAGGTTCTTCTCGGTCTCGGGGTCGAAGAGGTGGGCGAGACGCCCGTCGATGCCGAACTTGACCTGCGACTTGCGCGGGTACGCGTTGGGATCGAGGTTGGCCGTCTGAACGACGGCGACCACGTCGGTGCCGCCGGCGCTCATGTGGAGGTGACGCTCGGAGCCCATGAGCTCGGAGACGTCGATCGTCGCGGTGATGCCGTTGGGGTCGTCGAGGATGAGGTGCACGGGGCGAATGCCGAGCGTGATGGTGCGGGACTCGACGCCGTTCGCCGCGAGTTTGGCGTTCTGCTCGGCGGTCAGCTTCACGGTGTAGCCCATGACGTCGACGGTGTACCGGTCGCCCGTCCGGACGAGCTTGCTTCCGGGGAAGAAGTCCATCTGGGGCGTGCCGATGAAGCCGGCGCCGAGGTAGCGATACGGACGGTCGTCGTTGATGAGGCAGCGAGCGAAGAAGTCACCCTTCCACGCGTTCGCCTGCATGCTGTCATAGATCCTGGCGGAGATGCGGCCGGCGAGCGCGCCGTCCACCTCCCTGCCCGACTCTGCGGCCATCTCGACCATCTCGTCCGCTGCGATCTTGAGCAGGCAGGCGTTCATGACGCTCTCCGTGAGGTCGTTCTCGAGAGGCGTGCCGTAAGGCGTACCGGTGGCGGAGAGCTGCTTCTGATAGCGCTCCTCCTTCTCCGGCCCCTTCATGACGACCGGGTCGATGCGGAGCGCGTCGTTCCAGTCTGCCTTGTCGAGAAGGGGCAGACCGTGCCGGCCGACCGAGATCTTCCCGCTGTAGGTGATGATCGCGACGAGGGTCTCCCAGAGCGTGCGCCTCTCGCCATCGGTACCTGCGACGGGATAGCGCTCCGAGAGGAATCCGAAGTCGCCCGTGAGCTTGACATAGCGATAGACGGCCTGGACGAGCCAGAGCTGGTCGTCGGAGCAGTCTCCCGGCTCCTTCCCCGTGAACGTGAAGTCGTGGTAGGCGTAGCCCATGCGCCACACGCTGCGGATCCAGTTCGAGAGCAGCTCCTTGATGAGGTCTTTCTCGCCCATGGCGTTGAGGTAGTACATGGACGCGTAGATGTCCTGGATCTCGCGGAACCCGATCTCCCGGTACGACTTCTGGGTCCACGCGAAGGCACGAGAGACGTAGGTCTGATAGAGCACCTGGAAGGGCAGGTTATGGCCGACGTAGGCGTCAAGCATCTCGTCTCCGAGGTCCACCTGGAGGTAGGAGGGGTACTTGTTCCAGAAGTCGACGACGCTCTGGTAGGTGGCAGTGAGCTCGGCGGGATTGGAGTACCTCTCGATGAGCTTGTGGATGGCGGCGTCGAAGGAGTCGGCGACGTCTCCCTCTCCCTCGACCATGCCCACGAACTCGTCGAGAGTCTCGGTCGCGCCGGAATCCACGGAGAAGGACCTGCCCATGGCGAAGAAGGGGGTCATCTTGCGACCGGAGCGATTCGGGAGGTGGGACACGAGCTCGGGATGCTGGAGCGTGCCGTCACCGATGAAGTCGGGGTAGCTCACCGCGAAGGAGTCGAAGGAGCCGCCCTCGCAGAGCAGCGTCGCGAAGCGCTTCTCGCCCTGGCACTCCTTCGGTTTGTGGTGGACGGTCATGGCGACGGGCGCGTTACCCTGGTAGAGCATCTCGCTCTCGATGACCACGTTCGCATAGACGATGTCGCTCGCCATGGTGTTGGCCTCGGTGATGCCGAACATGCCAGTCATGACGATCTGCAGGGCGCGGGCATGGTCCGTGTGGTTCGTGACCTCGACGCGCTGTGCCTCGACCGCATTGGGCATCCCGTCCTCCTGAGGGAGGATGAAGATGGTGCGGCGGATGGTGAGCCCATCCTCGGTCTCGTAGGTGATCGTCGTCCTGCTCTGCGAATGGACACAGGTGGCTGATTTAACGTTTTCGTTAATGGCCGCAGAATAGAAGATCTGGTGCCCGTTCTCCACCAGGTAGAACTGGCGGTTGGCGGGCTCGCCGTTCTCCTCGAGAGCGAGCACGTAGCGGCTCTGAAGGACCTGCTTGCCGCCCGTGCCCCTGAACGAGCCGCGTCCGAGGCCGTCGAGGGCGCTCTTGGGCGTGGTCACGAGGGGATAGGGATAGCCCATGCGGTTCCCGAGCAGGAGGTTCACCGGATAGTGGGGGCCGACGGGATAGTTCTTGAGGTCGAGGACGAGCTCACCCTTCTCGTTGAGCTTTCCCGGGCTCGCGATGACGCGGTCGGCGATGACGCGAATGGCATCAGTGACGAGAGTCGGCACGTCTGACGCGCCCTGCTCGCCCATATGCGAGACCTTGCTCTCCGAGATGACGAGGAGCTGACTTCCGGCAAAGCCGTCGAGATACGCGCTGACGACGGGGTCGGCGAGAAGGTGCTCGCAGATAGGCGCCTCGAAGGGAAGTCCGGAAACGCCTAGGGCGGCGGTACGATCTGCCGAGAGGAATTCCGCATCGGAGCAGCGCGTGGCCTCATCATCGCCGAAGGCGGCGCGTACGAGGTCTCTGGCATCAATCGTCTGGGTGCGAGCCTGTTCGAAGCGGTAGTTTCTCATTCCGTGACCCCTCTGTTAGTTGATCTTGCGCACGGTCGCCCCGGCCTGGAGCCGTCCGGGGATGGTGATGACTTCTTTCTCGGTGACTCTCTTCGAGGCGATCTGCTCAAGGAGCGAACGGACTGCCGTCTTGCCGATCTCGGTCGCGTCCTGTTTCCAGGTGGAGAGAGGGGGCACGTACTCCGACGCGAGGTTGATGCCGTCATAGCCGAAGCAGCTCACGTCTCCAGGGACCGAGAGACCCTCGGCGGTAATCTCGGTCAGACCGCCGAGATACGAGACGTCATCGGGATAGAGGATGCAGGTGGGAGGCGCCTCGAGGGAAAGCAGGTCCTTCGTCGCCTGACGCGAGGACGTGGTGTTCTGGAACTTGCCCTGAACGACGTAGGCGTCGGGGACGGCGATGCCGAGCTCTTCGCACCCGCGGCGAAAGCCCTCGATGCGGAGGTTGGTGACGTCGCCCCTCTCGCCGTGGATGAAGGCAATCCGCTCGTGTCCCATGCGGTGCACGTAACGGACGATCTCGGCGACGCTCTCCACGTTCTCGGAGACGACGGAGGTGCAGTTGGGGTAGATGCGATCGATGGACACGACCGGAAGCGGGCTCTCGAGGAGGTGCGCGATACCCTCGGGGTCGAAGATGTGGTTCATGATGATGACGCCGTCGCACTGTCTGCGCATCACGTGACCGTAGTAGCCGCCCTCGCGATGGAAGCGATTGCTCATGAGGGTGATATCGTAGTTCTGCTCCTCGAGGCAGGAGCGAATCTCGTCGAGCATCTGGGAGAAGAACTCGTGGGACATGCCGTTCTCGAAGATGATGCCGATGTTGTGGCTCTGATTCGTCTTGAGCGTACGAGCCGCCGCGTTGGGATAGTAGCCGAGCCCGCGCGCGGTGGCGCGAACCATCTCCGCCTTCTCCTCGCTGACGCCCGGCAGATGGTGAAGCGCCTTCGATACCGCTGCGCACGAGAGGCCACACTGTTCCGCGATTGTCTTGAGCGTGACCGTTGCCATGATTCCCCGTTCCCTAATTAAACGTTTACCTTAGAGTAAGAACTTGCTCCTCCCCTGTCAATTGACCTTTCCAGGAAAATTGGATTTTCCTGTGAGCGGGACACCATCGACCGTGAGCGAGAAAACCTTTTCTCTCGGAAGTTCCTGTCCTATACTAACTCCGACCATAACCTTTGGTCTTTCTTTTCGGCGAGCGTGTTAAACGTTTAAGTTTCGACTATGCTCTGGAGAGAAGCTTCAGGCATGCAGTGAAAGGAGCCCGTGTCATGCGCTACGGCCACTTTGACGACAAGGCGAGGGAGTACGTCATCACCACGCCAGCCACTCCCCTTCCCTGGATCAACTACCTCGGAAGCGAGGAGTTCTTCGGCATGGTCTCGAACACGGGCGGAGGCTACTGCTTCTATCGCGACGCGAAGCTGCAGAGACTGCTCCGGTACCGCTACAACGGGGTGCCTGGTGACGTGGGCGGGCGCTTCTACTACGTCAAGGAGAATGGCAAGCCCGCCTGGAACCCCGGCTACCTCCCGACGAAGACCCCGCTCGACTCCTATGCCTGCCGCCATGGCATGGGCTACTCCGTGCTCGAGGCATCGAAGGACGACCTCAGGGCATCCGTCACGCTCTTCGTGCCGCTCGGCGAGAACTGCGAGATTCATGACGTGGTGCTCACCAACGAGGGGTCTGAGCCCAAGGACGTCCAGCTCTACGGGTGTGTGGAGTTCTGCCTCTGGAACGCCGTCGACGACGCCCAGAACTACCAGAGGAACCTCAACACGGGCGAGCTCGAGGTCGAGGATGGCGTCATCTACCACAAGACCGAGTACCGCGAGCGGCGCGACCACTACGCCTTCTACGGCACGAGCGCGCACACCGACGGCTGGGACACCCAGCGCAATGATTTCCTGGGACCCATGGGTGACTGGTCCGACCCGCAGGCGGTACGCGAGGAGACGAGCTACCAGTCGCAGGTCACAGGTTGGTATCCCATCGGTTGCCACCGCGTCCACATGGAGCTCGCTCCGGGAGAGTCGCGACGCGTCTCGTTCGTGCTTGGCTATGGCAAGAACCCGCGTGACCGCAAGTTCGTCTCGCCTGGGGTCATTCGCAAGGACACCGCGAACCGAGTCATGGAGAAGTTCGCAGACACCGCGGCCATCGATGCCGCATTCGCGGATTTGCGCAGGTACTGGGATGGCCTCCTGGGAAGCTACCAGCTCGAGAGCGGTGACGAGAAGCTCGACCGCATGGTCAACATCTGGCACCAGTACCAGTGCATGGTCACCTTCAATATGAGCCGCTCGGCCTCGTATTACGAGACGGGCACCGGCCGCGGCATGGGCTTCCGCGATTCCTGCCAGGACATCTTCGGCTTCGTGCACATCGTTCCCGAGCGCGCTCGGGAGCGCCTCATAGACCTCGCGTCGATCCAGTTTGAGGACGGCTCGACCTACCACCAGTACCAGCCGCTCACCAAGCGGGGCAACAACGACATCGGCGGCGGCTTCTCCGATGACCCCCTGTGGCTCGTGGGTGCCGTCTGCGCATACGTACGCGAGACGGGCGACTTCTCGATTCTCGACCATCCCACGCCCTTCGACAACCAGGAGGGAACCGAGGCGCCGCTCCTCGAGCACCTGCGTCGCAGCGTACGCGAGGTTCTCGACAACCGTGGACCCCATGGCCTGCCACTCATCGGTCGTGCCGACTGGAACGACTGCCTCAACCTCAACTGCTTCTCCGAGGAGCCTGGCGAGAGCTTCCAGCTCTTCGGCCCCTCTCACGGTCCCGTGGCGGAGAGCGTTCTCGTGGCTGCCATGTTCGTGAAGTACGGTCGCGAGTTCTCTCGTCTCCTCGACCGCATCGGACTCGGCGACGAGGCGTCAGGGGTGCGCGAGGAGGTCGCCACCATGGAGAAGGCCACCCTCGACAGTGCCTGGGACGGTCGGTGGTTCCTGCGCGCCTATGACGCCAACGGCGACAAGGTGGGCGGACACGAGTGCGAGGAGGGCAAGATCTACATCGAGTCGCAGGGCTTCTGCGCGATCGCGGGCATCGGCAAGGAAACCGGCGAGATGCGCACGTCGCTCGACTCGGTACGTCAGCTCCTTCTCGGCGAATACGGCGTCGACCTCCTGTGGCCGTGCTACACGAAGTACCACGTCGAGCTCGGCGAGATCTCGTCCTACCCGCCTGGCTTCAAGGAGAACGGCGCGGTCTTCTGCCACAACAACCCCTGGGTCATCTGCGGTGAGTCGGTTCTCGGTCGCGGCAACGAGGCCTGGGACGTGTACCGGCGCATATGCCCGGCATACCTCGAGGACAAGAGCGAGATCCACGAGACCGAGCCGTACGTCTACTCGCAGATGGTCACGGGCCGTGCCTCGGGCAGGCCGGGTCACGCCAAGAACAGCTGGCTCACCGGTACCGCATCGTGGACGTTCCTCTCCGTGAGCCAGTACATCCTGGGTATCTACCCTGACTACGACGGGCTTCTCGTCAAGCCCTGCATCCCCGACGAGCTTTCCGAGTACACCGTCACCAGAAAGTTCCGCGGCGCGACGTACCATGTTCATGTGACCCAGACGGGTGAGAGCTCGGTGCGTGCGGACGGCAAACCATGCGCAGATGGCGTCGTTCCCGTTGCCGAGCCTGGCTCGGACGTCTATGTCGAGGCGACCGTCTAGGTCGGGATTCACGGCGCGCGCGGCGAGGCCGACCTCCAACTGCCTCGTCTCGCGCGCCACTTCTTTCACGTTGATAACGGAAGGTGGACGAACCATGGGAAGACGCGCCGATGACAGGGCCGCTCGAGCCGAGCTGCGTGCGGAGAGAGCAGTCTCTGAGGACCCTCGCCGCAGGACGCTGCGCATCTTCTGCATCGTCTTCATCTTCATGTCGATTGCGCAGATGGCAGTGGGAGGCCTTCTCACCACGGGAGCTGGCTACTTTACGGGCTCGACCGCAGTCTCGGGTTCTCCCGTGGACAATTCGACCATTGCCGCTGCAGAGGGGCTCTATCTGGTTGCGGGAGGAGTCGTGTCCCTCGTGACCGCAGCGTTCGGCGTCTCGTACTCGAACCGTCAGGGCAGTCTCGCCCGCTTCGTGGTCATGCTGGTGGCCGACCTCGTGCTCGCGGTCGTGACCTGCGCGATGACGACGGCTGCCGATGGCGTCGTGAGCGTGGCCATGGCCGTCTGCTGCCTCATGCTCGTGAGGATGATTCGGCGTGAGGAGCAGACGAGCTAGAGGCTCCTCACGGAAACGCTCTCCATCATGTCTCTGAAGCCGATTCCTCTCTGAGTCGGGTGATGCCACCGCGCGACCTCTCGCGGATGGGCTCATACCACTCCCCCACTCTTCTTGCAGACGAAACGAAGCGGCGCGCGACTCGCAACATGCGCCTCTCACACTCTCCTGAGAGAGCTCGTCTGTCGTTGGGAGGGTCAGATGGCGGCGTTTGACAGAGTGTGCTGCGGCATCGAGGGTCTGGACCAGGGGTTCGACAGCATTCGCGTCGGAGACAACGTCGTATGGCAACTCGCCTCGATCGAGGAGTTCCGCGCCTTTGTCGACCCCTTCGTGCGACAGGCGCTCAAGGACGGACGCGACGTCGTCTACCTGCGCTTCACGTCCTCGGAGCCGCTCGTGCCCGAGCTCCCGGGCGTCACGAGGTACACGCTCAGCCCCAACCTCGGCTTTGAGCCGTTCACCATGGAGGTCCACGACATCATCACCCGTTCGGGTCGGGGCGCCTTCTATGTCTTCGACTGCCTGAGCGAGCTCCAGGTGGCCTGGTCCTCCGACCTCATGATGGGGAACTTCTTCCGTCTGACCTGCCCATACCTCTTCGTGCTCGACACGGTCGCCTACTTCCCCATCCTTCGAGGCGGCCATTCCTTCCAGGCGGTCGCCCAGATTCGCGAGACGACCCAGCTCTTCGTCGATGTGACGGCCGATGGAGAAGGAAGCCTCTTCGTCCGACCGCTCAAGGTTTGGAACCGCTATTCGCCGACTATGTTCCTGCCCCATCGGATTGACCTCGCGACTGGTGTCGTGGAGGCAGTCACCGACAGCATCGAAACAGGCAGGTTCTACAACAGCCTCGGCATCCAGCCCATCGGTATGCCCGCACAGAACGTCGACAGCTGGGACCGCTTCTTCATGGACGTGTCACAGCGGCTTGCGGAGGGAGAGGTCGGAGACCAACTCTGCGCCAAGATGTGCAACATGATGATGACGAGGGATTCCCGCATGAGGCGAATGGTCCGCGACCACCTTCGTCCCGAGGACTACCTCGCCGTCCGCGACAGAATGATTGGCACGGGCCTCATCGGCGGCAAGGCCTGCGGCATGCTGCTCGCCCGTCGCATCGTCGAGGAGCGGCTACCTGGTGTGGCGGATCTCATGGAGGCGCACGACTCCTTCTACATAGGCACTGACGTCTTCTACACCTTCATCGTCTACAACGACCTGTGGGACCTCCGCGTCGCGCAGCGTGGTGAGGAGGGCTTCGTCACGGCGGCGCCTGCCCTGAGGGATGGCATCGAAGCCGGAGCGTTTCCGCCGGGAATCCGCGATGCGCTCTGCCGGATGCTTGACTACTACGGTCAGAGCCCGATCATCGTCAGGTCATCAAGCTTCCTCGAGGACGGGTTCGGAAACGCCTTCGCAGGTAAGTACGAGTCGGTGTTCTGCCCCAACACGGGTTCGGCCGAGGACCGCTACGAGGATCTCTCGAATGCGATCAAGCATGTCTACGCCTCGATGATGGACCCGAGCGCCCTCGAGTACCGCAGGAGGCGCGGTCTCGACCGCCAGGAGGAGCAGATGGCCCTTCTCGTCCAGCGCGTGAGCGGGTCTCGCTATCCAGACGGATCATTCCTGCCGACTGCCGCCGGTGTGGGCTACTCTCACAGCGCCTACTGCTGGATGCGCGGGATGGATCCCGACGCAGGCATGCTTCGGCTGGTCATGGGACTGGGCACGAGAGCGGTCGACCGCACTGGCAGGGACTATCCGCGCATCGTGAGCCTCGACCGTCCGCGGGCGACCACCGCGCGTACCGTCGCGGAGAAGCACCGCTTCTCTCAGCGCTATGCAGACGTCATCGACCTCTCAAGAGGGGCGTTCGTTGAACGCGACTGCGAGGGGTTGGCACCGATCCTCTCTGCCAAGGCGCGCGCGGCCGTCTTCGAGCATGACCGCGAGAGCGAGGCAGTCCTTCGCGAGAGGGGCGACACGCGGCAGGTGCTCTTTGCCTCATGCGAGGGACTCGTGGGCAACACGAGGCTCATACGGCTCATGCGAGACCTTCTCGGCGTGCTCCAGGACGCCTACTCGTACCCCGTGGACGTCGAGTACACGATCAACGTGAGCGAGAGTGGCAGCTTCGTCGTCAACCTGCTGCAGTGCAGGCCGCTCCAGTCGCTCAGCGGCACGCAGAGGGTGAAGGTGCCCGAGGTCGATGGGCGCGGGACCGTCCTGCGACTTCGCGGCACGTCGATGGGCAACTCCAGAGACGTCGACGTACGACGTGTCGTCTACGTCGACCCTCGGCTCTATCACCGCTGCCCGCAAGCGAAGAAGTCGCTCGTGGCGACGCTCGTGGGGAGGGCAAACGGTCTCATCGAACGCGCCAGGGACCATGCGCTCCTCGTGGTGCCCGGCCGCACGGGCACCTCGTCTCCTGAACTCGGCGTTCCCGTGAGCTTCGCCGAGATCGACAACTTCGAGGGCGTCGTGGAGACGACGTACGCCGAGGCGGGCTTCATGCCGGAGCTCTCGTACGGCAGCCACATGTTCCAGGACCTCGTTGAGACGGACATCTACTACGCGGCCGTCTTCGAGGGCGACAGGACCCCCACATGGCATCCCGCGCTGCTCGAGGAGCTTCCTGACTGCGGTGACGCTGCAGAAGCGGTGGCGTCGGAAGACCCGGACCTCAGGGGAATCGTGCGCGTGCTTGACGCGAGCTCGAGGGGACTTCACCTCTGGTACGACATGCTCTCCGACGAGGCCCTTCTCGGCATGGAATAGCGTGCATGGAAAAGGGGACAGGTTGATTTTCCAGGTTTACCGGTAAACCTGGAAAATCAA
>RCMY010000208.1_pt1 | contig 101924 bp, 101 predicted proteins | sample 2041341 | NCBI WGS metagenome assembly RCMY01 (sample SAMN09708234, study PRJNA481090) | Marine sediment metagenome, whole genome shotgun sequencing project. | reverse complement strand
CGGCTCGACATGCCTGTCACCGACATGGGCGAGCAGATGCTTAAGAACATTGCCGAGCCGATGAAACTGTCTGCATTGCATATTGGAACAACCAACCGTTTGGCTGGCCCTGAGCCCAATCTATCGGAAATTACAGTTTCTTCAGATAAGCCTCTATTGCAGTGCTGCCATTCACCAACAAGTCGGGCGATCCTGAACAGGAATATTTTGCCGATGGCATGGCAGAAGACATCATCACGGCACTGTCCAATTCCGAGCAGCTTTTCGTGATCGCTCGCAACTCAAGTTTTGTCTACAAGGGGTGTGCGGTCGATATCATGCAGGTAAGGCGCGAACTTGGCGTGCGATACATTCTGGTAGGCAGTGTGCGCAAGGCAGCTGACCGGGTACGTTTCACCGGTAAGCTGATCAACGCCGCCTGCGGAAGCCATCTTTGGGCAGACAGTTTTGACGGACGTCTTGAAAACGTCTTTGATCTTCAGGATCAGATTACGGCAAGCGTTGTCGGAGCGATCGAGCCCACGGCGCGCAAAGCAGGGATCGAGCGGGCGAAGTCGAAACACTTGAAACCGTTGAGAAGCCGCTTGCGACGCTCGTCGGTCACCACGTCAGAGGCGGGATTAACCTCACCTGTCAGGTCGAAAATGGCTGCAATCCGATTGCATATCCTATCCAAAGCCGCGCGGGAGCCCTGACCGCGCTATTATTATCTATGGCGTCGAACAGATGCGCTCTGCCTGATGCGTCGGATACGGTGGTTAATGACGGTGAAGGCCAACTACTCGGTATTTTCCAGCTGGCCGCTCGATCTTGTTACGACGATAATCGGTTTCTCCAGCGTCTCCGCGCGACACCCTCTGTCTTACTTCCGCAGATACTTAACCAAGGCCATTATCAAGAGCACCAAAATAATGAGGATCAGCAACCACCAAACCCCCATGCCCAGCATCATTCCACCATCCGTCATGTCATCATTCCTTTCGGTATTATCTGTCGTTTTATTCGTGCCGTTATGAAAGTAACGAACTTCCAGCGCTGGAGGGTTCCAAGTTAAATTCATCCGATCCGCCCATGATTGGGAAAATCTTGAGCAATGAAAAAAAGAAGACGTTGAGTTGCCCGGTCATCATCGCAAAACTAATGTTTTCAATTCTGACACCTGCGGTTTGCTGCAAACACCACCACATCGAGCCGATTGCACGGATGTGCCCGGCATGAAGAGACCAACGAGGATCACTACGGCACTACCGATCAGGTGCAATTCAAATCGCCATCTCAGCAGCGTCTTGTCCAACGCCGTGGCCGAAACTTCCAGCGCCGTGAAGATCGTAGTAAGCCCCAGCCCGAAACAGGAGCTTAGCCAGGCCACATGCCAACGGCTTCGATCCGCGCAACCCGGCTGCCTGCGGCTAGCGGCAGAACGGAGGGCGACATTAACATGATTGCGCTCGCCAAAATTGCTGCGATCACCCCAGCGAGAAGATTTCAAGAATACGCGGTTCTCCGGGTCTTGGGCCACCGTTTTACAGCACCAAGTTAGGCCAGTGTGGGAATGACAACCCATTGCAGGACCGGCGTCAGGCCGACATCGATTATTGGAATGACCGGCATTATCTCGCGGTAAGCCCAAGCTTCGCGCACGACGATGTTTAGCCATTCACTGAAAATCGTATAGCCAACGCCAATGACGATCGTCGCCAACAGAACCGGAACAGTCCGTGCCCGCGGCCACGCCCCCGAGCCGAACACAAAAAGCGCCAGCAGCAAGCTGCTCATGGCAATCAACACATCGCCCCCTGTGCAGTGCACAACGGCAAAAGCAATTTCGCCCCACGTACCCTCAATCCAAATTATGTAGAGCGGAATATGTGCGGTTTCCCAGAGCAAATGCCCAACCAATGTGAACAGCGCGAAGCGGCGCAATGCCGAGAGCCAGTCTAGTCTGTCTATCATGAGCGATGATGTCATAGCAGCCACCCGAACAGACGCTGGAACATACCGGATTCGGGATGAGGGTGCGCATTGGTCAGCCCGTTGATGTAAAGAACGAGGTTCAGCGGTACAAACTCGGAGCCGTGGAATATTCCAACTTGCTGACCCTTGCGGTCAAGGAAATGGATCATCGGCTCACCACCAGCTCGGTCGGTATTGCTGGCAAAGGCGGCGGCCAAGTCACCCGCAGGCTTCCCATCCGACAACTGCGCTACGGTCCAGTTGTCATACCCTTCGGGCGTCGCAACCTTTCCATCGCCCAGCGTGACGAATTGCACCATCTCACGCATTGGACTTGCGTTCAGGGAGGCGAGCGTTTCTGCCAGCTTGGCCTGTTGGTTCACGCATGGTGCCCCGCAATCGGATGGCGCGAAGCTGACGGCGACGATCTTGCCTTTCAATTCCTCCATTCCGCCGACATCGCCGGTTTTGTCCGTCCACTCCAATGCGGGGGCTGGCCGCGGGGCGACAGCCTCGAAATCCGCCTCTTTTGCGGCCATCACCTGGTTAAGGGTCTCTCCCGGATGATTGGCCAATACAGGCGTTGCGACCATCAGAGCGACAGCCAATCCCATCACTCTCATTGCGTTGCCTCCGCCGGACCCATGGCTGCGATGCCGAGGATTGGGACCTCTACTGTCACCTCACCCGTCTTTTCGAAGGTCAGTATCACAGGAAAGCTTTCACCCTCCACCAGCTTTTGGGTTAGTCCCATCAGCATGATGTGCATGTCTCCCGGTGCCATCGTGACGATCGCGCCGGCCGAGAGCGGGAGCGTCGCTAGAGCGCCCATGCGAGCGATGCCATCTTCCCCGGCTTCTACCGAATGTATCATGGCAGCGTTTGCCAAGGGTGTGCTGACAGAGAGCAGAATGTCCGCAGGGCCGGCCTGCAGGGTCAGGTAAACCGCCCCCGGTCGAGAGGCGAGTATGCTCGCGCGCGCCCAAGCATCGGTGATGGCGACATCCGCAAACGCGGGTGTGGCGAACAGCGTCGCGGCTGCCAAAACAGTTCGGATCATTTACTTCTCATTTCTTTAGCTATGCGCATGGTTATCTCCTCGGCCAGAGCCTCGGGCGGCTGATGCCCTTCCAAAAAAACAGCCTCGAATTTACCATCGGGACGCATGAGGTAAATATGGCCTGCATGGGCCATGAGGTATCCGTCAGGGGTGCTCTCCTCGTCGAACCGCTCGTAGTAGACCTTGAAGGCTTCTGCAGCGTCCGCAACCTGCGCTTCGCTCCCAGTCAGTCCGATCAGGCGGGGATGAAAGGCCGCGACGTATTCTTTCAGGAGTTCTGCGGTGTCGCGCTGCGGGTCCACCGTCACGAAGAGCGGCGCGACGTGATCCGCCTTCGAGCCCAGCACATCGAGCACGGTTCCCATGTAGGCCAGCGTCGTCGGGCAGATGTCGGGGCAGTGTGTGAACCCAAAGAATACGAGCTGCCACTTGCCGGCATAGTCAAGTTCTGTGACGGAGCGGCCGTCGTGGTTGATCAAGGAAAAATTTGAGCGGATGTCGGCCTCGCCGGTATAGGTCACTCTGTGCGCGGGGTCATTGCCCATGCGGAAGGTGGCGAGAGTTACGACGAGAACGGCGGCAGCAATCGCGCCCGCCCACGAGACGATAAGGAGCCGGGAATGGCCTGAGTTGATCTGGTTCATAGAGCAATTCTTTCAAAATGAGGTCCACTTGGCCTTGCGGCCAGGCGGACCATGAGTTCACCCCTTGTCGACTTCGGACCCGGCTGCTTTCATATGGTCGTTCATGGATTGCATCATCTCGGTGCAAGCCTCCATCATCGGACCCATTTGCGCCATCATCTTCATCATTGGCATCATGTCTTCCCTGTCTCCGTGCTTCATAGATTGCTCCTTGTTCATCGGCATGTCGTTTGCCTTAGGAGTTGCATCTTGCGCCTGCGTGCTTGTTGCCAGAAATGCGCTGGTAAGAGCGGCGGCAAGGATGTTCGTTTTGTAGGTCATTTTTAGCCCATTCAATTGAAATTCAGTCATTGGTCACATCCGGCTTCATTGCCGGACCGTTTTTGGCGCAGGAGGCAGAACCCCCGCGCGTACACAGCCCCAGTGCGCACATGACAGCGCAGGGAGCGAGACTGAGGAGCAACGGCGCTACGCCGACGGCGGAAAGCCGACTCCAGTTGAGAAAGGCCCCCCCACCGATGGCGGCGAAGCCCATTAACATTAGGATCAGGCGCTGCGATGGCATGGGAAATGAAAATTTATTCCAGTCTTTATATGATACCAGTGTCATCGGTTGGTTCGTCCCTTTGCGATAGCGTGTTTAAAAGGAGCCACACACGGCGTGGCAATCAGCAGGGCACAACGTGGCCCGCTCATTTGCCTCCCGCATCGTTCGCCGTCACTTCTGCTTGAAAAGCACGTTCGCGCTCCGGCCAAGTGCTCTTGATATAAGCGAGAGTCGCAACGATCTCGGCGTCGGTCAGAATGCCTTCGAAGGCTGGCATGTCGCTATCGTAGCCGAGGACGATAGCCCCGACCCCGCGCTTGGTGATGGTGAAAAGCGGTCGGTCCGCGTGATGCCATGTATGACCATCTGCATCATGGGGCGGGGCTGGCATCCGGCCATTCTCCAACCGCCGCCGCCAATCGGGTTGCCCTTCAAGCTCGGTGCCGTGGCAGGAGGCGCAGTTTTCTGCATAGATAGTCTCCCCCTGGTCGATCATCGCAGCGTCCACCGGCTCGCCCAGAACCGTCAACGCCAATGGTTCCTCCTTTGCGCTGCCAGCCCAGACAGCCACGGCGGTCAATGCCACAGCGCCAGCCATTCCTGTGAGGATAACCCGCTTCATGATGGCTTCCGCAGAAGCTTGATCAGTGCCAAGACGCTTAGCAACAGCACCCCGATCACAAGAAGCAGCAGCAGGCCGCCGGCCCCCATCATTGCGGCCATCATCGGCCCGCTCATCATATCCATCATCGGACACTTACTCATTGGAATAGACCGAAATTTCGTCCCCTCCGAATGCGTAGGTTTTGAGTGTGCCGCTCTTGCCAGCCATACCGGGCGCGTTGTTTGGCATACCCGGCAGCGTGATGCCGATGATCTCGGGGCGCTCGGTGGTCAGGCGCTGGATGATTTCAGCGGGCACCAGACCGCTGACGTAATATCCGTCCACTTCAGCCAAATGGCATCCCAGCCCTTGCTCAGGCACACCAACATCCACCGAGCGCTTGTCGAAATCGCGGTCGTCTATCCGGGTGACGTGATATCCTTCGCCCTCCATGTACTCAGCATAGGCGTCGCAACAGCCGCACGAGGGATCGCGCCAGATAGTCATCTGGCGGTCAGCTGCGACTGTAACAGCAGTTTCTGTGGCGCGTGTGTTCTCACTCTCGGCCATGCCGAAGGTGGCAAATCCGAGGATGCCGGCGGCGGTGAGGGCAGCAGCAGCGCCCAATGTCATTTTGGTGTTCATGTCATATATCCTTGAAGGTGGTTAATGAAGTCCATGTCGCGCCGCCATCGCGGCTAACGGAGAGGCCGCCGTCGCGAACGGCGGCAAGGTGCAGGGGGTCAGAGGAGTCAGAGGAATTGACGGCGAGCGCGCTTATCTCTCCAGAAGATACAAGCGCCCAGTTCACGCCCGCGTCCGTGGAAACCCACAAGCCGCTCCTAAGCCCGGCATAGATCCTTTCGGGCGCATCGGGCGCGAGAGCGAGCGCTACGATGGCCTCTCCTGCGGGAAGTGGTTTCGGCGGAGGTAGCGTCTCACCGGCAGCAAGTGCATCCATCGCATCGCCCGCAGTCACGTCCTGCCAGCGGCAGAAACAGTCAGGCACGCGGGTCAGCCCGGCTTGGGTTCCAGCGTAAAGCCAAATTCCACCCATGCCCGATGGGTTTCCAACCGAGACGAGGCTCAACACATCATGTTCTGCACCATCGAGGTAAGGCCGATCCATGACGAACTCCCAGGTTTCGCCTGTGTCTTGGCTGCGCCAAATACCGTCCCCGGCGAGCGCGGCATAGATCAAGTTGGCGTCCAGCGCAGCCATGGTAAGGGCAATAATTTGATCGGCGGGAAGGCCGGAACCGACGTTGGCCCATGTCCGGCCACCATCAAGGCTGCGGCGCAAGCCACCGTCCTTGAGCGTCGCAAGAAGCGTGCCCGGACTCGCCGGGTGGTTGGAAAGAGCTGTTACTGACAGGGCATGTGACACCAGCTCGACCTTCCCTCCCATGGAGATGAGCAAAATATCGCGGTCAGTGACAGCAACAACAGTGTCGCCGTCAAAGCTGATCGCACGAATTAAGGTCGTGTCAGGTAATGCGAGAGTTATGCTTGGCAGGATCAGCGTCGCGCCGAGCGCGGCAAGGCCGCCGCCAAGCACATGCCTGCGCGAAGGACCGCGCGGTTGGTTGATAAACATGAAGGTAGTTCCCGAAGATGACAGATAGGGTCAATCGCGGTCCAGCCGAAAATCGGCAGGTAAAGTGAGGCCGGGCCGTCACACTACGGTGCGGCCGGTCAGCTTATGGTGGTGCTTCGAGGAGGAGACAGATCAAATCCGAGATCGAGACCTGCGAGATCGAACCTGCCCGGTATCCTAAATGGGGTAGATTTCATGGCGACTGTCTCAAATAGCGAAGCCTGCGCAGTCAAGAAAATTGGCGCTGTGCAATCCATATCGCAGTCAGTCATGGTCGAGCCATTTGCAGCGTATGCAGGACACCTGCTGTCTTGCTCAGAGTCGATCACCGATACTGCACTGGCCATATCGAGTGACATCTTCGCGCCGGCCAAGTCATGCAAAAGCACTCCGCTCAGGAGAGCGAATGAAAGGCAGAGTGTAGCGAGGCGAATTAAGAGGCGCATGCAACCCAACTAATGTTCGAGACCTCGTTTGTCGATCTCCTCCCCCTTCTTCACTCATCACAATTTCCGGAGAGCGCAGCCCTGAAGGCATCTTGGTCATGGATGTCCGCCAATCTCAGATGCTGACCCCGATGATATCGGGAATGCTGAGAGCCAGAGGTCCGGGTCTATTGCGATCGGCAGCGCTGAAACTCGCCGTCAAATGCAAAGCTGCTGGCCGATTTGAAGCGGCCAGCAGGCTGATGATTTAACCGGTGATCAGGACATCGCCAAAGGCGTCACGCAGGTTGCGCTTTAGTACCTTGCCTGTCGCGTTGCGGGGCAACACATCGGTAAATACGACGCAATCTGGCACCTGCCATTTCGCTATCTTTCCTTCGAACACCGCCAGAATCTCTTCTTCTGTCGGGTCTTGCCCCTCGCGTTTGACAGCAATCAGGATCGGGCGTTCATCCCATTTTTCGTGACGGGCTCCGATGACGGCGGCATCAGAAAGTTTGGGATGCGAGATCGCGATGTTTTCCAACTCTACCGAACTGATCCATTCGCCACCTGATTTGATGATGTCCTTTGACCGGTCGCGGATCGTTACATAGCCGTCGGCATCCATCGTCGCCACATCGCCGGTGTCGAACCAGCCGTCTGCGGTCAACGTTTCCTCGCTGGTTTTGCGGAAATAGGCGTCTAGAATCCAGAATCCCTTGGTGACCAGATCACCTTGAGTTTGGCCATCATGGGCAACGGTTTTGCCGTCTTCATCAAGGATTTCAAGCTCGACCCCGTAAACGGGCCGGCCCTGGTTTTCGCGCAGCTTGTGCTGGTCAGCGTCAGGCAAATCGAGATGTTTGGCCAAGGGCTGGTTGATACTGCCGACGGGCGACATTTCTGTCATGCCCCAAGCGTGGATCGTCTCTACACCATACTTTTCGCGGAAGGCGGTCATCATCGACGGCGGGCAAGCAGAGCCACCAACGACAGTACGCTTCAGGCTGGCAAGGTTCGATCCGATCTTGTCGGCCTCGCCCAGCAAGCCCAGCCAGATCGTCGGCACACCGAGGGCCAGCGTGACCTTGTATTTATCAATCAGACCCACCAACGACGGACCGTCCAGACCCGGGCCAGGCATCACCATCCGCGCGCCGACCATGGCGCTGGCATAGGGGGCACCCCACGCGTTGACGTGGAACATCGGCACAACAGGCAGCACGACTTCTTTGGCGGAAATCGCAATGCTGTCGGCAAGGTTGATGGCAAAGCTGTGCAAAACGGTCGAGCGGTGCGAATACAGCACGCCCTTGGGGTTGCCCGTGGTGCCGGATGTATAGCACAGGCTGGATGCAGTGTTTTCGTCCAACTCGGGCCAGTCGAATTCAGGATCACCGCTGGCAACCATTTCGTCATAGAACTTTAGTCCGGGAATCTGTTTGGCTGCTTCCGCGTCGGTGCCTTCCATCAAAACAACGTGGTCAAGATGCTCAAGCTTGTCGAGGATTGCCGCGATCAACGGAACAAAGGTTTTGTCGATGAACAGAACCTTATCTTCGGCGTGGTTCAGAATATAAACCAGCTGTTCAGGGAACAAACGCGGATTAATCGTGTGGCAGACAAAGCCACCACCCGATGCGCCAAAATAAATCTCAAGATGGCGGCGGTTATTCCAGGCAATGGTGCCACAACGCGCCTGTGGTTCTAATCCAAGCCCCGTTAAAGCCGAGGCCAGCGCTCGTGAATTCCGCCCCACTTGGCCCCAGCTGGTTTCTTCTACACCGCCACCGGTGTTGACTGAATAGATTTCTCCAGCGGCGTGATAGCGCTGTGCATGTTCGATCAAGCTCGAGATCGTCAGCGATTTATTCATCATTTGGCCAAGCATGGCGCATCCTCCCGATTGTCATTTGCGACACCCTGAACAATCCACCCTCCTCTTGCAAGCGCCCAAACACATGCTTACGCAGGGTGAATGAAACTTGTTTACCACACGCCACTTAGCGCCGATCAGCAACGCGATGCCGGTCTGATCGAACCCCAACCCTTGGCGATGGCCGATCAAGTCCGGTTTTCCGAGTTGGACACCAATAACCACGTCAACAACTGCACCTACTTCGAATGGTTCGAGCGGCTCCGCATTCGCTATACGCAATCGCTTGTTGAACAAGGGCTCATGGAAGCGCCCGGCCCGCGCGTGGTGATCCGGTCAGGGTCGATCCGCTATTTGCATGAACTGCTTGAACGGGAAGATTACATCGTGACCTGCCGCTGCACAGGCTTTCGCAACACGTCCTATAGCCTAAGCCAACAGGTTTGGGTGGGCGGTCAATTGCGCGCGACCTTTGAATGCGTGCTGGTCTTGCTCGAAAAGGACGGATCAGGTCGGTTCCCCCTGCCCGACCGCTTGAAACGCCATTTTGAAACACATGACAAAGCAACCGCTGACAACTGACATCCAAGGGAGAGGGATTTGAGATGACTGTAACGACACGCCCGCTGGCCGCCTCGGATCGGACCGATTGGGCAGATCTGTTTGCCGGTTACGCCGCATTTTACAAGGTCGACCAAACGCCACAGATGCGCGAAACCGTGTTCGGTTGGCTGATGGATGACGCCCACAGCAGCAATTGCATCGTGGCCGAGGACGCATCAGGTGCGGTCATCGGGTTCACCCACTACCGCCCCTTTGTCAGCCAGTTACGTGCGATGACCAATTGTTTTCTGGATGATCTTTTCGTTGCCCCCACTGCGCGTGGGTCCGGTGCTGCCCAAGCCTTGATCGGGGCCGTGAAAACCGTGGCCCAACAAAACGGCTGGGGCACTGTGCGTTGGATCACAGCCGAAGACAACTATCGCGGCCGCGCTGTTTATGACAAGTTGGCCACTCGCACGCCTTGGATCACTTACGACATCAAGCTGTAAGCCCGGATACGAAAGAGACCGCCATGACCTTCCTGCAAATTGCATCCCTGTTGATCGTATTGGCCGGAGGATTCGGGGCGGTTAATTATCTGTTTCTGAAACTGCCATCTTCAATTGGCATTCTCGTTGTGGCGCTGATCGCATCCTTTGGGCTGCTGGGGATTGATCTGGTCCTGCCGAGCCTTGGCATCGCAAATTCCGTACGCAGCACCGTCACCGGAATCGATTTTTCCGAAGCCTTGCTGGAAGGTATGTTGGGTCTGTTGCTGTTTGCCGGCGCGCTGCACGTAAAAATATCTGATTTACGGCGGGAATGGGTAATCGTTGCGCTGATGGCGACACTTGGGGTCGCGCTGTCGACAACGATCGTCGGCATCGGGTTCTCATGGCTGACGGGGATGCCTTTGCTAACGGCACTGGTTTTCGGGGCGCTAATTTCACCCACCGATCCTGTCGCGGTCCTGGGAGTTCTACGCGAAGCCGATTTGCCCAAAACACTGGAAACCAAGATTGCAGGCGAAAGCCTGTTCAACGACGGCGTCGGCTATGTCGTGTTTCTTATTTTGGTTGGCCTGGCCTTTCCCGCGCTTGAGAGCCACGGTTCCGAAGGCAATGCTGTGCTGGGCGCTGCGCAGTTGTTCTTTCAAGAGGCTTTGGGCGGCGCGGTATTGGGGCTGGTGTTGGGTTGGATGACCTTCCGCATCATGCGCCAGATTGACGACTATTCGCTTGAGGTGCTTTTAACCTTGGGCCTGGCCTTTGGTGGCTATGAGCTCGCCGTGGCGCTGCATGTCTCGGCCCCGATCATGGCAGTGTGTGCCGGACTGTTGATCGGCGATGTGGGATCAGCACGCGGCATGTCCGAAGAAACCCGGCGCTATGTTGATGCGTTCTGGAAGCTGGTCGATGAGATCTTGAACGCTGTGCTGTTCCTGATGATCGGGTTTGAGGTCTTTGCAATTGCGTTCAACGGGGACCTATTTCTAACTGGAATGGCCGCGATCATTCTGGCTTTGCTGGGTCGTTTGGTGGCCGTAGCCGTACCAATTATGATCCTGCGCCCATTTCGTGACTTTAACCAAGGTGTCATCCCGATTATGACATGGGGGGGCCTGAAGGGCGGGATTTCCGTGGCCTTGGCGCTGTCTTTACCCGACGGTGAATGGAAGCCGGTGATCCTGACCTGCACATATATTGTGGTCGTATTCTCGATCATTGCGCAAGGATTGACGGTTGCCAAATTGGCAAACCGCGTGGGCCGCAATCCAGATTTGGTCTGAGACTATTTTAGAAGGGATGAGGGGCGCTGCCCCTCAAACTCCCCGGAGTTTATTTGGCGAAATGAACCTGATGCCGTTTCAGTCAGCGTGTTTCGCGATGAAGGCGACAAGGGCGGCGGTAGAGCCGTCTTTGCCGGTTGCGGGCTCTGAACCGTCGACAACGGGCTGCAAGGAAGTGGCAAGCTCTTTGCCCAGCTCCACGCCCCATTGATCGAACGAGTTGATGCCAAGGATCACCCCTTCGACAAAGACCCGATGTTCGTAGAGCGCAATGATCTGGCCCAGTGTGAACGGGTCGAGCAGCGGGTAGCTGAGGGTTGTTGACGGGCGGTTGCCGGGAAACACGCGATGGCGCGCCTGTCGGTCCAATTCGGCACCTGTCAGGCCCTTGGCGGCCATGATTTCCGATGCTTCTTGCAGGCTGCGCCCGCGCATAAGGGCTTCGGATTGAGCAAGGCAATTGGCGATCAGCAGTTTGTGGTGGTGGGCAAGGTCAGGCTCGTGGCTGTTGGCCGCGATCAGGAATTCACACGGGATCACCCGGGTGCCTTGGTGGATCAGTTGGTAAAAGGCGTGCTGCCCATTGGTACCGGGTGCCCCCCAGACGACGGGGCCTGTGTGGAATGGCGTAGTGGTGCCATCCATCTGGGTGGCCTTGCCGTTTGATTCCATTTCAAGCTGTTGCAGGTAGTCGGGCAATTGCCCCAGACGTTGATCATAGGGCAGCACGGCGCGGGTGGCGTAGCCGCAAATCTGATTGTGCCAGATCCCAACAAGCGCCAGTAACATCGGCAGGTTCTCATGCGGGGCTGCAGCACAAAAATGGCGGTCCATGGATTGGGCACCGCGCAGGTACGCGTGAAAGGCGCGCGGGCCTGTGGCGATCATCAGCGACAGCCCAATCGGACCCCAGACCGAATAGCGACCGCCAACCCAGTCTTCGAACCCGAAAACCTGCGCGGGGTTGATGCCGAACGCATCTGTCTTGTCTTGGGCCGTGCTAAGCGCTGCAAACTGGTGCGCCGGATCGCCGCCATTTTCCGTCATCCAAGCGCGCGCGGTGCGGGCGTTGGTCATGGTTTCGATTGTGGTAAAAGTTTTGGAGGCGACGATGACCAGCGTCGTTTTAGCATCCAACCCCCGCAAGGTATCGGCGATATGGGCACCGTCGACGTTCGACACGAAATGGCAGCTCGGTCCGTCATGGTACGGCGACAACGCTTGGACGGCCATCGCGGGGCCAAGGTCTGACCCGCCAATGCCGATATTCACAACATCGGTGATGTCACTGGCGCGGATTCTATCAGCAAAACCGCGCATCCGGTCCAGCGTGGCCAGAATGCCCGGCATGACATCCGCGCCGTCGACCATCACTGGACCACCATCGAGGTTGCGCAAAGCGGTGTGCAATACTGCGCGGCCCTCAGTTTCGTTGATTTTTTCACCTTCGAACATCGCATCACGGCGGGTTTGCACATCGGCCCCGTCGATCAGTGCCAACAGCGCATCCATCGTTTCCCGGTCGAGGTTTGTTTTCGAGAAATCAAACAGCATGTCGCCGGTTTGCGCACTAAAGGTGGCGGCCCGGTCGGCATCGTCGAACAAGGAGAGGATCGAGCGGCTTTTCACCTCGGACTGCATCGCAATAAGATCGTCGAATTTTGTTATGCTGCCCAATGGACTATCGCCTCTTTTAAGACTGCGCCGATGGGGGCCTCAAGGGCCGGCAAGGTCATTGCCCGCTCTACCGCCGCGCGTTTTTCATCACCAAAAATGACCAGATGTTTTGACATGGCCCCTTGAAGCACAGGTCGGGAAAGTGTAATCCGGCCAATGCCTTGGCCCTCGACGTTTATAGGGCACACGGCAGGCGCATCATCTGCCATTGCCGCCCCCAGCCCGTCAGAACCGGGAAAAAGCGAGGCCGTGTGCATATCGGCCCCCATACCTAAAACCAACACAGAAATCGGCAGATGGCCTGTGATCGCCTCGGATAATTGCTCTGACGCTTCGGACGCGGTTAGGCCGTCAACGTAAAACGGGATAAAACGCGCTGCTGCGGCCGGACCGACCAGCAAGCGTTGGCGCAGTAACCGTGCGTTCGACATTTCGTGATCGGGGGCGACCCAGCGTTCGTCGGTCAGCATCACCTGCACACGCGACCAATCAAGGCTGGCGGCACTTAGGCTGTCAAAAATCGGCCCCGGCGTGGTACCGCCTGGCACAGCCAAACTGACAAGATCATGCGACAGTAGCGCATTTTTCAACTCGCCCGCCAAAATATTCGCGACATCCAGCGCCAAAACGTCCCGGTCTGCGTATTCGATCAGTTTCATGTCGAAAGCTCCCGCCATTTTCGGTTGTCGCGCCGCATCAATTCATTTGAGTCAGTGGGGCCATCCGACCCGCTGTCATAAGGTTTGGGCACGTCATTGCGCGACTCCCACCCTTGGATAATCGGGTCGGTCCATGCCCACGCGGCCTCGACCTCGTCTCCGCGCATGAACAAGGTCTGGTTGCCACGGATCACGTCCATAATCAGACGCTCATAGGCATCAACTTGTTCGGACCCGTCAGCGGCCAATGCATCGGCAAAGGTCATATCCAGCGGCACGTCGACCAGACGCATACCACCAGGGCCGGGTTCCTTGATTGTCACGCCAAGGGTAATGCCCTCGTTTGGTTGCAGCCGGATCGACAGCACGTTTCGGTGCCGGCCAGCGTCTTCTGCGAAAATCGAATGCGGTGTTTCCTTGAATACCACGGTGATTTCGGAAGACCGCGCTGCCATCCGTTTGCCGGTGCGCATATAAAACGGCGTGCCGGCCCACCGCCAGTTACTGATGTGGGTTTTTAGCGCTACAAAGCTTTCGGTGCGCGAACGGGGGTCGTTGACTGCAGTGCGATACCCGGGTTGTTCTGTCTCGTTGCACGGTTCGGCCTGATATTGCCCGCGCGAAATATGATGCGGCAAAACCGGATCCAATGCGCGGATCACTTTCAGTTTTTCATCGCGCACCGCGTCAGGATCAAACCGCGACGGTGGTTCCATCGCGATCAGGCACAGCAATTGCATCAGGTGGTTTTGAACCATATCGCGCATGGCACCGGATTTATCGTAATATTCGCCCCTGCCCCCAACACCTACTGTTTCGGCCACAGTGATCTGAATGTGATCAACGTATTGGCTGTTCCAAAGTGGTTCGAACAGCATGTTTCCAAAACGGACAGCCATGAGGTTCTGGACGGTTTCCTTGCCCAGATAATGGTCGATCCGGTAAATCTGGCTTTCGTCAAAATACTTGGCCAGCGTGGCATTCAACGCGCGTGCGGTTTGCAGATCGCGACCAAAAGGCTTTTCGACAACGATCCGACTTTCCGCGTCGGCCATGCCCCATTGTTGCAACCGTTCCGCCAAATCGCCAAAAAGCGCAGGCGATACAGAGAAATAATACGCCTCGACCCGGTCCACCCCCGCCATCAACTTTTGCAGTTCAGCCCAGCCATCAGTGCCTTTTGCATCGATGGTCACATATTCCAGACGGGTCAGAAACGCATCAAGCTGGCCCTTTTTATGGTCAAACCCCGCGTTGAATTCTGCAATCGCATCGGCAATCATCGCACGGTAGCCATCGGCGTCCATATCGGTGCGCGCAGCCCCGATAATTCGAGCATCTTCAGGCATTTGACCGGAACAGAAACGTCGAAACAGACCCGGCAAAATTTTGCGTCGGGCCAGATCACCTGTGCCGCCGAAAATCACCAGATCGAATGGATCGACCGGAATAACGCGTGAGACCATTAGGCAACTCCTTGCTGCGCGGACACAGATTTTGAGGGCGTTTCTATCAATGTTAGCGCAAACATACATATTTAACTACGCTTCACAAGTCTGTGCGAAAGAATACACAGGGTTTTCTTGAATTTACCATTCGCATAGACAAAGAAAACCAACACAAGCAATCTAAGGGCGCTTTGTCGATGAAAGATATTGTACAGGCCAACGCGGGCAAATTCGAAGACCCAAAGCTAACTGCTAAGGGTGAAGACCGCGCAACCGTCAGCCTGAGCAATCCGCAGACGTTGTGGTTTAACACAGGCACGCTTTGTAACATCGAATGTGTGAACTGCTATATTGAATCCAGCCCCACAAATGATGCGTTGGTCTATATTACTGTCGATGAGGTGCGCGATTATCTAGGGCAAATCACGGCGCGCAATTGGCCTGTAACGGAAATTGCCTTTACCGGCGGCGAACCCTTTATGAACCCGCAGATGATCGAGATCACAGAAGCGTCGTTGGCGGCCGGATACGATGTGTTGATCCTGACAAATGCAATGCGCCCTATGATGCGCAAAACCGTATTGGCTGGCCTGACCCGATTGAACGCCGCCTACCCCGGCAAACTGACACTGCGCATTTCCGTAGATCACTATCGCGCTGAGTTGCATGATGCGGAACGCGGCGCGGGGGCGTTGGAAAAGACAATTATTGGCATGATCTGGCTGCGCGACAACGGTATTCGCATGGCGGTTGCCGGGCGGTCGGTCTTTGGGGCCAGTGACGAAGACAGCCGCGCGGGCTATGGCGCGTTTTACGCCGAGCACGGATTTGAAATCGATGCGAAAGACCCCGGTATGACCGTGCTGTTTCCCGAGATGGATGAAACTGTTGAAGTTCCAGAAATTACAACGGCTTGCTGGGGCATCTTAAACAAGTCCCCTGATGCAATCATGTGCTCTAGTTCGCGGATGGTGGTCAAACGCAAAGGCGCTGAAAAGCCTGCTGTGTTGGCCTGTACCTTGCTGCCGTACAGCCCCGAATTCGAATTGGGCAACAGCTTGGAAGAAGCCGAAAAAGATGTCGCCCTTAACCATCCTCATTGCGCAAAGTTCTGTGTTTTGGGCGGTGCCAGCTGTTCGGCCTAACCCTTGGGATCGGATAATCTAGGGCCGAATAATTACCCCGGTCTTTGGGTCCGCCTGCCCTGTGACCAGCGCATGATACGGGACCTCGGCCTCGGCGATGCCCTGATGGACCTGCACATTCATCCATGTTGACGCGTCGGCTGCGATCCGCTTCCATGCGGCTGTGATTTGTTTCTCAATCTCGCCCGGTCCCCATTCTTCGCGACGTTTGACCACCTGTGAAGGGGCGAAGAAGAATACTGGCTTGGGCCCTGCAAGCTTTTTCGCAGGGGCAAAGTGGTCCCAATGGCTTAATCCCACGGCCGAGGAATGCTTGAGCGCATCCCCCAAATGTTCATGCAAAGCGGCCTTTACGTCGCTATTGCCGGACATGTCCACATAGACCGATGGCACCTGCGCGATGTCGCTGATCTGGTCATAGGTCAGGACGCTGTCACAAGCGCCCAGATCCTCGACAAAACTACGGTTTTTTTCGGATGTAAGGCCGACAATCTGATAGGCGCGATCTGACGGCTCCGCCAGATATTTGCACAGCCCCAGACCGGTTTTCGACGAAGCGCTACCGATGATGATCTGCTGTGCGCCGAAACATTGATTGTCCTGCAGCCAGTCGAACAACAAATACGATGTGGCCAGCAATGGCTGCAAAATTGCCCGCATATGATCGTCAGCGTCGCTGCCTGACCGAACCGGCGTATATTGATTGTAGATCAAGGGAAGTTTCGCGCGGTGCTCTGCTATGTCAAGAAAACCACCCTGCTCGGGTTGTGGTATGATCACCACTTCATCCGCCATCGGATAGAACCCATAAAGGCGCGTCCCCACATCCAATGCATCGCTGCGGCTTTCCACCACTTTGGCCGTGCCCCACACCGGGACGATGCCCCAACCTTCGATGCCACTGGGGAAAAACTGCCAATACCCGATGTCGAACCCCGCCGCGGCATAGGTCACATTGTTCGAGGTCAGCGCAAAGCTTTCCAGTGCAAGCCGAACCTGCCCCACCTCAAGCGGCACGCTGGCCACATCCTCTGTTCGGGTTTGGGCAATAGATGTCTGATTAACTAGTATCCGCTGCATTTCCGGTCCTCCCTTACTCAGTTGCTCGCATCCTAGCCGTGTTTTCCCACATATGGGCAGCGGATTTTATTGACGTTGCGCCACCTGAAATAGCGCCGAATTAGTCTGCAGCGTTCTCAATGACTTAGCAGATCTCCCCGATTCAAATTGCCTCAAAAAGCCTACAGGCATTGCACCCTATATACCCCGTCTGCTATACAAAACCCCAATATATAGAACCAGCAAGAGCTAGGCAGATCACGTGAACGACACGCCAGAAACCCCTGAAAACGATGACAAAATCCCGGCCGAACGCCCCGTTTATGATGGTCCATCGGTCACCATCGAACACGAGATGCGCACATCCTATCTGGATTATGCCATGTCGGTCATCGTCAGCCGCGCCATTCCTGACCTGCGGGACGGCCTGAAACCCGTTCACCGCCGCATCATCTATTCGATGTACGAAAAAGGTATTACTCACGACAAAACCTATCGCAAATCCGCAAAATCGGTGGGCGATGTCATGGGTTCGTACCACCCGCACGGCGACAGCGCGATTTACGACGCGCTCGTGCGCATGGCGCAGGATTTCTCGATGTCTTTGCCGTTGATTGACGGTCAGGGCAACTTTGGCTCGATGGATGGCGATAGCGCTGCGGCGATGCGCTATACTGAATCGCGGCTGGACAAGGTCGCGTCGTTCATGACCAGCGATCTGGACAAAGAGACCGTTAATTTTATCGACAACTACGATGGCAAGGAACGTGAACCTACCGTTCTGCCCGCGCGGTTCCCTAACATGCTGGTCAACGGTGCGGGTGGTATTGCCGTCGGTATGGCGACCAACATTCCACCACATAACCTGGGCGAAGTTATCGACGCTTGTCAGGCGCTGATCGAAAACCCCGATCTGACATCCGAAGACCTGATTGAATACATCCCTGGCCCCGATTTTCCGACCGGTGGCATCATGCTGGGCCGCGCCGGTGCGCGCAAAGCGTATCTTGAGGGCCGAGGCAGCGTTATCATGCGCGCCAAGACGCGGGTCGAGGAAATTCGCAAGGATCGCTTTGCCATTATCATCGACGAGATTTGCTATCAGGTGAATAAATCCACCATGATTGAAAAGATCGCCGAACAGGTCCGCGAGAAAAAGATCGAGGGGATCGCTCACGTTCAAGACGAATCCGACCGCAACGGTGTGCGTGTCGTCATCGAGTTGAAACGCGATGCAACTGCCGAAGTGGTGATGAACCAGTTGTTCAGATTCACGCCGATGCAGACCTATTTCGGGTGTAACATGCTGGCCCTGAACGGTGGCCGCCCCGAGCAGCTGACTTTGCGCAAGTTCTTGACATACTTCATTGATTTCCGCGAAGACGTTGTCGCCCGCCGCACGGCATTCTTGCTGCGCAAGGCCCGCGAACGCAGCCATATCCTGTGTGGTTTGGCCGTGGCCGTCACCAACATCGATGAAATCGTCGCGACCATCCGGTCTTCTGCTGATGCAGCAGAAGCACGTGAAAAACTGATGACGCGTCGCTGGCATGCTGAACCGATCCTGCAATATATTGCGCTGATCGATGACCCGACACATACCGCCAATGACGATGGCACCTATAACCTGTCCGAAGCGCAGGCCCGCGCCATTCTTGAACTGCGCTTGCAGCGCTTGACCCAGATCGGGGTGAAAGAAGTCACCGACGAACTGGAAGAGCTTGCCAAGAAGATCAAAGAATACCTTGAGATTTTGGGCAGCCGTGAGCGCATCATGGGTATCATTTCCGACGAACTGGCCGAAGTGAAAGACCAGTTTGCCGTGCCACGCCGCACAGAGATCGTCGATTGGTCCGGAGACATGGACGACGAAGATCTGATCGCGCGCGAAGACATGGTCGTAACTGTCACATCCGGCGGCTATATCAAACGCACGCCATTGGTCGATTTCCGCAGCCAACGCCGTGGCGGCAAGGGCGTGTCTGGCATGCAGACCAAAGAAGAAGACGTGGTCACCACGCTTTTCGTTGCAAATACCCACACGCAACTGCTGTTCTTTACGACCGACGGTATGGTGTACAAGCTCAAGACCTGGCGATTGCCGCAAGGCAGCCGCACGTCGAAGGGCAAGGCAATCGTTAATATTCTTCCGATCCCGGTCGGCGTTTCCATTGCTGCTATCATGCCTGTTGATCGGGACGAGGCCGAATGGGCCGATTTGCAGGTCGTATTTGCCACTTCGGCAGGCACCGTGCGTCGCAACAAGCTTTCGGATTTCACCAACGTCATGCGCAACGGCAAGATCGCGATGAAGTTCGAGGACGACCACGCCAAAACCACGCTGATCAATGCGCGCATTGCGTCAAATGATGATGATGTGATGCTGGTGACCAACTCTGGCCGGGCGATCCGTTTCCCTGCCACAGATGTGCGCGTATTTAACAGCCGCGCGTCGGTTGGTGTGCGTGGCATCAGGCTAAGCGGCGACGACAAAGTCGTTTCCATGTCGATCATCCGTCACTTCGATGCAACGTCCGATGAACGGTCGGCCTATCTTAAGATGCGCCGCGCTGTTGCCGGTCTTGCCGATGATGCGGACGCGCCTGCCGATGATGAAGAAGTCAGCGCAAACGCGACGATCAGCCAGGAACGCTATGCCGAGATGTCCGCCGCAGAAAACCTTTTGCTGACGATCAGCGAAAAAGGCTCCGGCAAACTATCGTCCAGCCATGACTATCCTGTGCGCGGTCGCGGTGGCTTGGGTGTGACTGCCATGGACAAGGCGATGCGCGGTGGCGACATCGTCGCGTCCTTCCCTGTTGAAATGGATGATCAGATCATGCTGGCCACATCCAAGGGGCAATCCATCCGCGTTCCTGTCGAAGGTATTTCTTTCCGCTCGCGCAGTGCCGGTGGCGTGAAAGTCTTTGATACAGGCAGGGGCGAAGTGGTTGTAAGCGTGGCTTGGATTGCAGATCAGGGCGATGACGAAATAGATGGTGAGGTTGCTGAGGAAGCCTGATCACTGCTAGGCGCGGCAATCGAATGACCAAAAGGCCACCCAGCATAAACTGGGTGGCCTTTTTTTGTGGCAGAATCTCTTTTCAGATATGCATAAAAAGCGCGTCACCAAAATGCAAAAAAGCGCCCGATTGGGCGCTTTCTTTTTATGGATCGCAACTATGGCCGAGGCTTATTCAATAGCGTTTGTACCGTTTGTACCAACAGTGTCTTCGCTGTTATTCGCGACAACACCGATTACAACAACAGCAGCAACCAGACCAGCAACGCCGTTGACACCAATCTCGCCAAATCCAGTTGTTGCATTGCCAGTTACGCATTTATAAACGCCAGCATCTGCAGGCTGACATGCATAGACGATACCGTTCGCGCCAACGACTTCCGGATAGCCAGTAATGCCGGTTTCACCGCTAACATTGGCAGCTGTAGTTACTTAAGCGGAAGTAGCACCAGCAGTCGAAAGAAGTGCCGCAGCGATTGCTGTAAAACGTATCATTCGTCTGTCTCAAAAATAACGAAAAATAGTTTCTTTTCCTCAATTCATATAAAGCGCCTTCAATCGCAAACACGTTTCGGCCTTTGGACAGGCTCAGATACCCTGAATTTTGGGCCCTGCCCGCATTTTATTCAGCATCCACCGCTACAGCACATGGAATTTTAGCGATCACCGTCGACAACTTGCTAAAATAACGCACAGCTATAGAGCGCTGCCTTTCGTCAACCTTAGGCGTAAGATTCATAGTCCGAGCGCCCAAAACTGCATCCTTTGAAATCAGAGTTTGTACAATTCTCCGAATTTTGTCGTCAGATACTCAAGCAAAGGTGCCTCGCTTGGGGCGGTCCCTGTTGCACGTGTGATCAGGTCTTTGGGTTCATAAAGGCCGCCATGGATCTGGACATTATCCTTCAACCAAGCTGTGGCAGATCCAGTTCCCCCCGCAGCCAACTGGCTGTCCAAATCCGGAACATCCCTGCGCAATGCTTCGTTCAGGCAACCTGCATAGACATTGCCCAAGGAATAGGTCGGAAAATACCCGAACAGCCCCACCGACCAGTGCACGTCCTGCAAGACGCCGTTTGACGGCTTATCAACTTCAAAGCCAAAGTCAGTCATAAACCGGTCATTCCAAGCTGACTCCAGATCGTCGACCTGCAGATCGCCACCCATCAACGCCCGCTCGAGATCAAAGCGCATCAGTACATGCAGATTATACTGCAGCTCGTCTGCCTCGGTACGGATGTACCCGTCGGACACCCGGTTGACGATACGATAGAAGGTGTCTTCGTCCGCGACGCCAAAGTCGCCGAAAGCATCTTTCATCTGGCCGTACAGCCAACCAGTAAAGGCCCGACTGCGGCCCAGTTGATTCTCGTAAATCCGGCTTTGGCTTTCATGCACACCCATCGACACGCCCGCCCCCAAGGGGGTCAGCAAATGGGCGCGATCGATCCCTTGCTCATAGCACGCATGACCGACTTCGTGGATGGTGGAATAAAAGCAATTGAATGGATCTGTCTCGTTCGTGCGGGTTGTAATGCGCACATCAAGGCCCGAACCGCTCGAGAACGGGTGCACGGCCTTGTCCACACGGCCCATGCTCATGTCATAACCAAAAGCTTTCGCCAACTGGCGCGTCAGCTTCATCTGGGCGGATTCGTCAAATTTGCCCTTGAGTTTCGGAGGTGCCTCTGCCCCGCGCACAGCTTCGCGCAGGCGGGTTAATTCGGGGCGCAACGCACCAAACATCGCCTCCAGCTCCGCCCCGGTGGCACCCGGTTCATAGTCGTCCAACATCGCGTCATAGATGTCGCCACCCGCAGCAAGTGCCATGCCCTCTTCACGCTTCAACGTGATCACTTCGGACAAGGTCGGTGCGAAAGCCTTGAAATTGTCCTCTTCGCGGGCTTCGGCCCAGATGCCTTGAGCTTCCGAAGTGACACGCGCCAGACGCGCGGCAAGTGCCGCTGGCACCTTGCTGGCCCGCGCGTGGGATCGCCGAATATGGCGCAACTGCGCGCTCCCGGCTCCATCCAGGTGACCCTCGTCAATCATCCCGAGCCAGTCGGCGATGCGCGGATCAACCCGGCGCGTGTGCAAAACCCCTTCGATGGCAGCCATTTCTTCACCCCGTTGGGGGCCCGCGCCGCGTGGCATCATGGTTTCCTGATCCCAACCCAAACGTCCCGCGATCTGGGACAGCGCCTCTGTTTCGCGTTGAAACGACATCAGATCATCAAAAGCACTCATTTAGTATTTCCTCTCAGGGAAGTTGGAATTGGATAGCCGCTTAAAAAGCGCGCCCGCAAAATCAGCACCCACAAGATCACAGCCAAGACCTGATGCCAAATGGCGATGTGGACCGGGGCAGCGTTTAGAACTGTGACAATGCCCAATGCGATCTGCCCTGCCATCGCGAGCATCATCAGATTAAATGCCATGCGCGTTTTGGGATGGGCCGATTTGCGCCCGCGCAGCCAAACGATCACGGCAAATGCAAACAACAGATAGCCGGCCATGCGGTGCATAAACTGCACAAGCCCAGGATTTTCAAAGAAGTTCCGCCAGGCCGGTACAATGTTCAAGGCATCCGGCGGAAAGAACTGCCCCTGCATCAACGGCCAGTCGACAAAGTACCGGCCCGCATCAATGCCCGCGACCAATGCGCCCAGCAATATCTGCAAGAATGCAAAATGAAGCAGCCCGGTGGACATGCCAAATAGCTTGCTTTCCTTGGCACGTCGCGCCTGCATCAGGTCTTTCTCAGGGCGGCCTAGCATCAATGCGTACCAGGTGATGAACCCGAGGATAATGAAAGCCAGCCCCAGATGCGTGGCAAGCCGGTAACTGGCCACGTCCAAAACAGCCTCGCCCGTGGTCACGCCCGACGACACCATCCACCAGCCAATCGCCCCTTGCAGGCCACCAAGCCCGCCAAGCAACAGTAATCGCCCTGTCCAACCGGTCGGAATCTGGCGACGCAGCAAGAACCAGACGAACCCAACTGCCCACACCAGCCCAATCACACGACCCAGTTGGCGATGGCCCCATTCCCACCAGTAAATCATTTTGAAATCGCTTAATTGCATCCAGGAATTTTGGACCTGAAATTCGTCAATCTCTTGGTATTTCGCGAATTCGGACTGCCAGTCTGCTTCATTCAGCGGTGGCATCGCACCGGTAAAGGGCTTCCATTCGGTGATGCTGAGCCCGCTATCGGTCAACCGCGTCAGACCGCCAACCGCGATCATGACAAAGACCAGCGCGAACAGCATGAACAGCCAGACGCGGATGGCACCGCGTGCGCCGCCCCGCCCCCGATCAATCACACCGGTATTTGCGACAGGGCGTGCAGCTTGTGCATCGCCCACTTCCTCAAAAAGCTTACGTTTCTTGGCCATGTTGCCTCTTGTCTGCTAGGTTTGTTGCAGAAATAGGTCACCCGGACCCAAAGGTCTAGCCGCGCTCTTTCCAGCGTACCATCTGTCGCAGGGTACCATGCAACATCTGCACATCTGCGCGGGTCAAAGGCAAACGCGACCACATATTGCGCAGATTGACCTTCATGCTGCTGGCCTTGTGTTCGGGATAGAAAAATCCAGCCACGTCCAGCCGTTCCTCGAAATGCCGTGCCAGATGTTCGATCTCGCTGTTATCGGCCCAATCCGTGCCCGCCATCTCGACCTGCTCGGGTACCACCTCGGATTGTGCACGCATCCATTCATAGCCCATCAACAGCACACATTGCGCCAGATTAAGCGATGCAAACTGCGGATTCACCGGCACAGAGACAATTGCGTTGGCCCGTGCGATATCGTCATTCTCTAGCCCGGCGCGCTCTGGCCCGAACATCACCGCGACCCGCTGGCCTTGGGCAATCAGCTCGGCCGCCTTGGCCATTGCGGCCTCCGGGCTGTATACGGGCTTGGTCAAATCACGCTCGCGGGCGGTGGTGGCAAAAACAAACGCTGCATCGCCCAATGACCCCGCAAGATCATCATAGACGACCGCGTCATCCAGCAATCGCCCGGCCCCGGACGCCATCGCCACGGCAGACGGATTTGGCCAGCCATCGCGTGGTGCAACAATGCGCATCCGGTCCAAACCAAAATTCCACATCGCGCGCGCAGCGGCACCGATGTTCTCGCCCATTTGCGGGCGCACCAACACAAAAGCCGGTATCTTTGGGTTCTCTACAGTATCATTCATGCCTGCCTCTTACCCGCGCGACAGCTATCTCACAAGAACGCGCCCCGCTTCCAAACGGTAAAAAATCCTCGTGATCGGGATAAAAGTTTTTCTTTCTCTGCGCGATCCGTTAACTGACGCCAACACAGCAAAGGACCGCTTGTCATGACAATGCCCGAACAGCCGCAGCTTTACCTGATCACCCCGCCCGAGTTTGAGCTGGAAACCTTTCCCCAGACATTGGCCCGCGTTCTTGATACCCAACCCATCGCCTGCGTGCGCTTGGCGCTCAGCACCCGCGACGAAGACGTGGTGCTGCGTGCCGCCGATGCCTTGCGCGAAATCACCGATGCGCGTGACATTGCGATGGTCATTGCCGACCACACTTTGTTGGCCGAACGCATCGGATTGGACGGTGTGCACCTGACCGACGCCGCGCGCTCGGTCCGCCACGCCCGCAAAACGCTGGGCGATGACGCCATCGTTGGCAGCTATTGCGGAGGGTCGCGCCATGACGGCATGGCCGCTGGCGAAGCTGGTGCCGACTATGTCAGCTTTGGCCCGGTGCGCCCCAGTGCGTTGGACGACGGATCGCACGCAGAGCTGGATATGTTTAAGTGGTGGTCCGAAGTGATTGAAGTGCCGTGCGTCGCCGAAGGCGGTTTGGACGAAGCGCTCATCCGCACCCTCACCCCCTTTACCGATTTCTTCGGCATCGGGGATGAAATCTGGGCGTCAGACGATCCGGCGCAAGCCTTGGCGACCCTCGTCGCTGCGATGAAGTAAGGTCAGGCGGGTGTTATAAAAACACCCGCTCGATGAACCAATAGGCCCCGACTGCTGCGATTCCGACGGAAGCCGGGATCGCCACAAACCGGCGGTAAGATTCTGCAGTTTGGCGAAACTGGATTGATAGAAAACACGCGGTAAAGACAATCGCCAGCGGAACCAAAAACAGCGGTACAGGTGCCTCCAACGCGGCGGCAACATCCGGCATCGGCACAAAACACAGCGCCAAAGCGGCAACCGCCAGCCCGACATAGAGCAGCTTTGCCCCCTGCACGCCGCCCTCGCCCCGCGCGACGCGCAAGGCTTGCCAGACGCACAAAGCCATGATCGAAATGACCGTCAGTTGGCCAAGTTCGACCCCGATGTTAAATCCGATCAACGCGGGAATGAACTGATCCTCCGGCAGGCCGAATTCCCCCAGTACAGATGCAAAGCCCAACCCGTGCAACAACCCAAACCCGAAAATTACAAAGGGCCGCCAACGGCTTAGCCCAGAGGTAAAGATGTTTTCGACCGCGACATAGACAATCGATGCAGCAATCAGCGGCTCGACGATCGATCCCGGCACCGTCACCAACCCAAGCGCCCCAAGCGCCAGCGTCACAGTATGCGCCGCCGTAAAGGCCGACACCTGCCAGATAAGGGGCCGCAGATGCGTAGACAGAAAGAACAGCCCCAACACGAACAAGATGTGATCCAGCCCCTTGGGCAGGATGTGGTCGAACCCGACAGGAACATAGGTCAGAAATGCCTGCCATGCGGTTTCCTGCCCGCCGCCCGCCAGTACGATTTCGGGGCTTTTCGTGCCGCCCTCCAGATATCCGGTATAGGGCTCTTGGACGCCTTGTTGCCGCAAGACCATCGCCCCGGCCCCGGATGGCCAGCTTACCACAACACCGCGTGCGTCGCTTGGCACCTGCCCGCGTAGCACCCATTCTGATATGCGCGGCAGCTCGGCGTTCACGTCTTCGGGAACGGTGACCAATACGGTTTCCAGATTTACCGCTTTGCCGTCGACCTGCAGCAACGGCGCTGCGTTCCATGCGGCCAGCAATTCCGGCACACGGGCCGCAATTTCGTCAGCTGGCAATGCCCGCAGGTTGTCATAATCCCCAGCATTTTCAGCATCATTGGTGTCTGCGACGGCATCCAGATCAATCCCGGACAACAACGCCTCTAGGTTGATGCGCAGCGACAGGTCAGCAACGCCCTCGGCCACAGTCAAATCCGCAATGGTAGGCACAACTTCATGCGCGCGGGCGACGCTGGTCACGACACTTGACAAAAGCAGCGCAAAGGCCAGCTTTAGGATTACTTTATTAAAGGTGTTTCTCATGCTTCTGCCCCGTCTCGCACTTGTTATCTCTTGTGGTTTTGCATCATTACCAGCCGCTGCCCATGAATTCTGGCTCGAAGCACCTGAATATCAAGTACAGCCCGGTGCCGAATTGACAACCAACATTAAGAACGGTCAGATTTTCGAGGGCACCAATCTCGCCTATTTCTCGAACCGGACCGACCGTTTTGATCTGACGTTTGAAGGTAACACCGTGCCCATCCAAAGCCGCATGGGCGATTCCCCCGCATTGCAGACCAAAGCACCGCCGCGTGACGGATTGCTAATTGTCTCGCACGAAGCATCCCCGTCCTCGCTGACCTATAAAGACTGGGAAACTTTTGTCGGCTTTACTGAACACAAAGATTTCAAAAATGCAGTGGCCGAACATCTTGCCGCCGGCTATCCGCAAGATAAGGTGCGCGAACGATATACCCGCCATTCAAAGGCGCTTGTTGCAATTGGCGACGGTCACGGCAGCGATATGGATCTTGGGCTCGAGGCTGAATTGACGGCGCTAACAAACCCATATGACCCTGATTTTGACGGAAACATGACAGTCGCGCTGACCTATCAGGGGGAGCCGCGTCAGGATGTGCAGATCGAAGTCTATGAAAAGTCACCCGACATTGAGCCGACAGTGACCATTTATCGTAGCGACGAAGCGGGCCATCTGACCTTTCCGGTCACGGCTGGTATGACCTATCTGGTGGATTCGGTTGTGCTGCGCCCTGCAGCTGATGTGGGTGAGACACCCAAAAGCCCCCAGTGGGAAAGCTTGTGGGCCTCGTTGACCTTCGCCGTACCCAAGTGACGGCAGGATGCGCTAAAACAGGTCCAAGCGGGCTTGCGCCTTGGCGCGGGTCTGGGCAATACGGGACCCATGACAGATACACCTGAAATTCTTTGCATCGGCTCAGTCCTATGGGACATTATCGGGCGCGCTGAAACCCAAATGCGACAGGGCTCGGACATGCCTGGTCGCATCTCACGCCTGCCCGGGGGCGTCGCCTTGAATATCGCGATGGCGCTGGCCCGTTTCGGGCTGTCGCCCGCCCTGATCAGCGCCGTAGGCCGCGATGCAGAAGGTGACGAACTGATCGCCGCCTGCCAGTTGCGGGGCCTGAACACAGATTACGTCTATCGGTCCGATGATCTGCCAACCGATAGATATATGGCGGTCGAGGGGACGAACGGCTTGATCGCCGCCATCGCGGATGCCCACTCGCTTGAGGCCGCTGGCGATAAAATTCTGCGCCCCTTTGCGGATGGGTCGTTGGCAACGCCCTACACAGGGGCCGTGGCCCTTGATGGCAATCTGACCCTTGATTTGCTGGCCGAAATGGCCCGCAGCCCGCTGTTGGCAGTGGCCGATCTGCGCGTGGCACCGGCCAGCCCCGGCAAGGCAATGCGCTTAAGCCCCTTTATTCAAGCGAAACGCGGCACCCTTTACGTCAACCTCGAGGAAGCAGGGCTGCTGTGCCAAGCGACCTTTAACAGCTCGCGCGATGCGGCAACGGCGATGTTGAACCGTGGTGCGGTCAGGGCCGTTGTCACCGACGGCGGAAACCCTGCAACCGTCGGCCAGTCAACCGGCCTGATTACCCAAAACCCGCCCGCCGTTTCTGTTATCCGTGTGACCGGTGCCGGCGATACCTTTATGGCGGCCCATATCGCGGCTGAAATCCAAGGGGCCGCGGCCGATGCGGCCTTGCACCAAGCCCTTGAAGCCGCCGCACAATATGTTTCCGGAGAAACCAAAATATGATCCCCCTGCACCGCTCTGCCGAAGTTGCCAAAGCACACCGCGATGGCACCCCGATCGTGGCCCTTGAAAGCACCATCATCACCCATGGCATGCCCTATCCGCAAAACCTAGAGGTCGCCCGCCAGGTCGAAGCTGACGTGCGCGCAGCCGGTGCCACACCTGCCACGATTGCCGTCATCGACGGCCAGCTTCATATCGGCCTCGAGGACGCGCAGCTAAGCAAACTGGCCCAGGCCAAAGGCGTCGCAAAACTGTCGCGTGCCGATATGGCAGCCTGCATTGCGACCGATGGCACAGGCGCAACGACTGTTGCCGCCACCATGATCGCAGCACATTTGGCCGGTATCGCTGTGTTCGCCACCGGTGGCATCGGCGGCGTGCACAAAGGGGCAGAAAACACCTTCGACATTTCCGCTGACCTGCTTGAGCTGGCCCAGACGCCCGTGACCGTCGTTGCAGCCGGGGCCAAGGCAATTCTGGACGTGGCTAAAACCCTCGAAGTGCTGGAAACCCAAGGCGTGCCTGTGATCACCGTGGGTCAAGACAGCTTTCCCGCGTTCTGGAGCAGCACATCGCCGATCAAGTCCCCGCTTCGCATGGATGATCCATCCCAGATCGCAGCGGCTCATAGAGTCCGTGCGCAGCTTGGTCTGCCCGGTGGTCAACTGGTCGCCAACCCAATCCCATCCGCTGACGAGATTTCGGCTGCTGAACTTGCCCCGATCATCGCCACCGCACAAAAAGACGCGACGACCAACGGGATCACCGGGAAATCGGTCACGCCCTATTTGCTGCAACGGATTTTTGAACTGACTGACGGGCGCTCTTTGACGGCGAACATCGCGTTGGTGCGCAATAATGCACGTCTGGCGTCGAAGATTGCAGCAGAACTTGCTGTAAAAGGCACATAATGCCCAAATTTCAAGCGCCGCCATTGTAGGCAACCGCCAAAGTACTTAGCTCTGGCAAGGTAATGATTTGGAAGACATAAACACCGATGAACACACCTTTTTCGCCTCCTAGCCCCCCTCCTGCGCCCAAGCGCACGGTTTTTGCCCGGCTTCGGGGATCCTTTTTGACGGGTCTGGTTGTGATTGCTCCAGTGGGCCTGACAATCTGGCTGATCTGGTCTGTTGTCGGCTGGATCGATGGTATCGTGCTGCCCATGGTGCCGCTTGCCTATCATCCTGACCGGCTGATCCAGACCTATTTCGGGCTTGATCCCTCGGCGCAAATCAACGTGCGCGGGATTGGGGTGATCATCTTTTTGCTGTTCACCATTATCATCGGTTTTCTGGCCAAGGGCATTATCGGCCGGTCCTTTATCCGCTTTGCCGAAGGGCTGGTACAGCGCACCCCCGTTGTGCGCACCATCTATTCTGGCATCAAACAGATATCCGAAACGATTTTTGCCCAAAGCGAACGCAGTTTCGAGACCGCCTGTATGATCGAGTATCCACGCCCGGGGGCCTGGGCGCTTGGGTTCATCTCGATCGCTGCAAAGGGCGAAGTGAGCCGTCACGTAGGGATCGACAAAGAACTGGTCGGCGTGTTTATCCCCACAACGCCAAACCCGACCTCGGGCTTTTTGCTGTTCTTCCCCCGTGAGGACGTGATCGAACTGGACATGAGCGTCGAGGACGCGGCTAAGTTGGTTATCTCAGCCGGGCTTGTGTACCCGCCAGAACGGCCCGTGCCTGTCGGAGGGGTCCCAGACCGCAGCGTACGGATTGACCGCCCCTAGTTGAACATTTTTTTCAGATCAATCGAACTGCGCTTGCCCACCTTATCAATATCATTGCGCAGGAACTGTTCAGCCGATGCACGACCTGCAACCCTGAGGGCTGAAATTACCGCCGGGTTCGGAACCGTCTTTGTTGCGGTTGAAAGCTTGGACATCAGATCGTCATCCGAAATCATGTGAATATGCACACGGTTCATCTGCCCCTCTTCGATCTGCCCTGTCTCCAACAACCGTTGCACAAAGTCGATCGCACGCAATTCGCGCAACAAGTTAGAGTTGAAGCTGATCTCGTTGATCCGGTTCTGAATTTCCATGGGTGTCTTGGGTAGGTCTTCCCGCTCCAAGGGGTTGATGTTAATGATCACGATGTCAGGCGGTAGATTGCGGGTATACAATGGGAAAAGCGCAGGGTTTCCCGTATATCCCCCATCCCAATATGCCTCTGACCGGCCCGTCTTTGCGTCAAGTATTTCGACCGCCTGAAAAAGGGTTGGCAAGCAGGCCGATGCCAGCAACGCGTCGGGGCCGATCTCGTTCCCTTCGAAAACCTTGATCTTGCCATCGCGGACCTTTGTGGCGCTTACGAAAAAGTGGGGCGCAGCAGGCCCGCAAACCAGATCATAATTGAACTTTTCGACAATATCGCGCAGCGGGTTCTTATATATCGAACCGAAGGCATAGGGCGACACAACCTGTGTCATCGCAGAGCTGACAGCTGCCTGCCAACTGTATTCCATTGCCCGGCTGAGTGCGGCCATCCCAAACGGGGCCATCCAGCCTGCAAGCTGGCTCTCTCCGACGCCAGACACCTTTTCCCAAAGCCAATCAAGATTATCGCGTGCGCCCTGACGCCCACCGGTGATCATCCCGGCCTTAAGCGCCGCACCATTCAACGCCCCGGCAGAGGTGCCCGAAATCGCAGAAATCTCAAGGTCCTCTTCCTCCAACAGCCGGTCTAGGGCACCCCATGTATAGGCCCCATGCGCACCGCCACCTTGAAGGGCCAGATTGATCTGTTTCTTAACCATTGAAATGGACCGCCCAGAATGAATAAAAACGCCGTCGGCCGGGATATTCAGAAGCCAGAGAATGAGGGAACGAACTGACCCGTCTTTGGCTTCTAGATACCCTCGCCGAAGGCAAAAAGTCCTTAAAGAGCGGTCCAGCCACCATCAACGCTGACGGTCGTGCCAGTGATTTGCGCGGCCGCGTCAGAGCACAAGAAGGTGGCTGTGCCGCCCAGTTGTTCGACGGTCGCAAATTCCTTGCTGGGTTGGCGTTCCAGCATGACGTTCTTGATCACCTCTTCGCGGCTCATGCCGTATTCCTTCATCGTGTCCGGGATCTGCTTTTCAACGATGTCGGTCAGAACGTAGCCCGGGCAGATGGCGTTGCAGGTGATCGGTTCCTTGGCTGTCTCAAGCGCGGTTGTTTTGGTCAGGCCCACGATCCCGTGTTTGGCGGCGATGTAGGCTGATTTGAACGGGGATGCTGTAAGGCCATGCGCCGACGAGATGTTGACGACCCTGCCCCAGCCAGCCTTGCGCATCATCGGCAGCGCCATCGCCGTTGTGTGGAATGCCGAGCTCAGATTGATCGCGATAATCGCATCCCATTTCTCGGCTGGAAAATCCGGGATCGGAGCCACGTGTTGAATGCCCGCGTTGTTCACCAGAATATCGCAACGTCCGGCATCGGTGACAAATTGACGGCATTCATCGCCTTTAGACATATCCGCCTTGATATAGCGCGCTTTGACGCCGGTTTCTTTGGCGATTTCCTCGGCGATGGCGTGGTCTTCGTCTCGGTCGGTAAATGAGTTCAACACAACATCCGCTCCCGCACGTGCCAAGGCCCAAGCTATCCCAAGGCCAATGCCCGAATTTGATCCCGTAATCAGGGCGGTTTTTTGCGAAAGATCGATGCTGTAAGCCATGGTGTTCTCCTGCGGTTTCTGCGACTGCACCATGGAACGCGGCCCGCCTAATGAAAATGCCTAAATGATCTATCAAGGCGCGATCCAGCCGATATGCATCCAGATACTTGCAATCAGCTGCGGGCAAAAAAAAACGTCCGCACGAAGCGGACGTTAAGTTATTGAGGCAGGTTTCATACAGGCAAGAAACCTATCGAGCAGTAAGGTCTTTATACGCAAACCTTCGCCGTAATCCAAGCTTAAAGTTTGATAACCCCCGTTTGCACCGCTAAGAGTTGGCCTAATAAAACAAGGGCAGAGCAGGATTGTTTCGAAAATGACCTCATATTTTTTCCAAACCTGTCGGGCAGTTGCGGCAGTTTCTTCACTGATTCTGTCTGGCGTTGCTGCCTTTGCCGCGCCGATGCACGGGATATCTATGTATGGGGGCCCCTCCTTGCCACCGGATTTTGTGTCTCTGCCCTATGCGGACCCCGATGCGCCAAAAGGCGGTGCGATCGTTTTAGGTAACACTGGCGGCTTTGACAGCCTCAACCCTTTCGTGCGCAAAGGCACTGCGCCGTGGCAGCTACCTTTTTTCACCCACGAGACGCTGATGGGCCGTTCTTGGGACGAACCGTTCACACTTTACGGTCTTTTGGCCGAATCGATTGAGGTGGCCGACGACAGATCCTGGGTCGAATTCACACTGAGGGCCGAGGCGAAATTTTCTGACGGCAATCCCGTCACGGTTGAAGATGTGATATTTAGCTACGATCTATTGGGGTCCGAAGGACACCCGCGCTATCACGGACTGCGCGCACAAATCGACAGCATCACCCAGACCGGCCCCCAAACCGTGCGAATGACATTCAACACCGAGAACCGCGAACTGGCGCTGCTGGCGGGCATGCGCCCGATCCTCAGCAAAGCCCAATGGGAAGGGCGCGATTTTGCAAATGCGCCGTTGGCCGACATTCCTGTTGGCTCCGGCCCTTATACTGTGTCCGATTATCAGGCCGGGCGGCAGGTCACCTTGACGCGCAATCCGGACTATTGGGGTAAAGATGTGCCTTTCCGGCGCGGCACCCACAATATCGACCAGATCAAACTTGATTTCTACGGTGACGCCAATGTGCTGTTCGAGGCGTTCAAGGCGGGTGAAATCTCGGCCATTCGTGAATTCAACGCCGAAAGCTGGGAGACCCAGTATGATTTCCCCGCGATTGAGCGGGGTGACATCGTAAAGTCTACTTTCACTCACAAGAAACCGTCGGGAATGACCGGCTTTGTGATGAACACCCGCCGCGCGCCCTTTGACGACATCCGCGTGCGCGAGGCGATGATCGCGGCGTTCAACTTTGAATATATTAACGAAACCCTCACCGGTGGTGCGCAACCCCGTATCACGTCGTATTTTTCAAACTCGCCCTTGGCCATGTCGTCTGGCCCTGCCGAAGGCCGCGTGGCCGAGTTGTTGGCCCCGTTCAAGGACAGCCTGCCAGAGGGTGCGCTGGACGGCTATGCCTTGCCCGTATCAGATGGATCGGCACGCAACCGGTCAGGCATCCGCGCGGCGATGAAAGCCCTGCAAGATGCAGGATACACGGCCCAAGATGGCACGATGCGGGATGTAAATGGCAAGGCGCTGCAGTTTCGTATTCTGCTGTCCAAAGGCAGCACCGAAAATATGGCGATTGCCGAGCTGTATATTCAAGCGCTCAAACGGTTGGGTGTCGAGGCTTCGGTCGAGGCCGTTGACGACGCGCAATTCGTATCCCGCAACGCAGAGTTCGATTTTGATATGGCGATCTTTCGCCGCGCCCTTTCGTTAAGCCCTGGTAATGAACAGCGATATTATTGGGGGTCCGAGGCGGCGGATCAGCCTGGCAGCCGCAATATGATGGGCGCGAAATCCCCCGCCATCGACGCCATGATTGATACGATGGTCAGTGCCACCACGACGCAAGATTTTATCGCCGCGACCCACGCGTTGGACCGTGCGCTGACAGCAGGGCGTTATGTGGTGCCGTTTTGGCAGTTCACCCAAGACCGCATCGCCCATATCGCCCAAATGAAGTACCCCGACCACGTGCCGCTTTACGGGGACGGCCCCAACTACATGCCAGAAGTATGGTGGATAGAGGCTGAGCGTTGAGGGTTGAGGGTTAAATAGCGGGTTGGTGCCCTGTCGCGAACCGGCCCTTCGGGGAGAGTTTATTTCGCAAAATGAACCTGGGCTGGGGGCTACGTTAGGGACGTGACCCAGAGGATCGTCGCGTCTTCGTCGCTGACAGATACGACATTATGGCCCATTGTGGCATCATAATAGGCACTGTCGCCGCGGCGCATTTCGACGGGTTCATAGAATTCGGTGTAAAGCCTGACAACGCCGGTCAGCACATACAGGAATTCTTCGCCGTCGTGGCGCACCCAACCGTCGAATTCTTCCATTTTGCGGGCGCGGATGCGGGCACGGTATGGCAACATCTGCTTTTTGCGCAAGGTATCGGCAAGCAGGTCGTGCTCGTATGTGGTGGTCGCTTTGCTGGTGCCTTCGCCGGATTTCGTCACGGCCATCCGCCCGGTGATCTGCCCGGCGGAGGGCGGCGTAAACAATTGCGGAACTGAGATTTCCAACCCGACGGCAAGTTTTTTTAGCGCGTCATAGGTAGGCGACATCTGCCCGTTTTCGATCTTGCTGAGAGTTGAACGTGCCAGTCCCGCCTGATTGGCAGCCTGTTCCAGCGTCCAGTTGCGGGCCTTGCGCAATTCGCGCACGCGCGCACCCAGATCAACGGGGGGCGCGGTTTCCGCTTCACCGCTTTCGCGCGCAATCTGGATCATCGACTTGGGTGCTTGGTCTGTCATGCGCTGCATATATCGCCCGACCATGCGCCTTGCAACGGGCCGGAACCCACGCTAGCGGTGGCGCATGTTGTCACTCTCTCCCTCAGGTGGTTTCGCACCCTGCCCCGCGCCTTTTAATATGGCGGCACATGTGCTGGCAAAAGCAAGCGCGCTTGGCGATAAGGCGGCGTTGTTGATCATCGGTCAGGATGGTACCGAAAGCTGGAGCTATCGCGCGCTTGAAAGCGCGGTTCGGGGCACCGCGACGGGGCTTTTGGCGCTTGGGTTAGTGCCTGGTGATATCGTCTTGATGCGTTTGGGCAATACGGTCGATTTTCCGCTGGCCTATCTTGGTGCCTTGGCAGCTGGTCTGGTCCCAGTGCCCACAGCAGCGGCGCTGACCGAACCCGAAGTCGCCGCAATCATTGACACATTACGGCCCAATGCGATTTTGAACGATCCGGAGGTGGTCTGCCCGAAGACTGAGGGCGTCGTTCAACTTGGTGATCTGCGCGCGATGCGCAATCTGCCACCCGCCCTTTGGCACATGGTTGATCCGGAACGGCTTGGGTACATTATTTATACGTCTGGGACTTCCGGAAAATCAAGCGCTGTTATGCATGCGCATCGGGCCATTTGGGCACGGCAAATGATGTTTGACGGCTGGTATGACCTGCACGAGAACGACCGCCTGATGCATGCAGGCGCATTTAATTGGACCTATACGCTGGGCACAGGCCTGATGGACCCTTGGACCATGGGCGCAACTGCGGTGATCCCCGCCGCAGGGACTGTCGCTGCCGATTTGCCCCACCTGCTGCTGCAGGCCAAAGCCAGCATTTTTGCGGCGGCACCCGGCGTGTACCGCCAAATCCTCAAACACCACGATACTTTTGATGTTCCCAGTTTACGCCATGGTCTGAGCGCCGGTGAAAAGTTGCCAGAGGCTGTGCGCCGCGCGTGGCAATCTGCCAGCAACACCGACATATTTGAAGCATACGGCATGTCGGAATGCTCGACCTTTCTATCCGGTGCGCCCCTGCGCCCTGCACCTGATGGATCTTTGGGATATCCGCAGGCAGGCCGACGCATTGCCCTAATCGGCGCGCAAGGCCCTGTCGCCCGCGGCACCGAAGGTACAATAGCCGTCTACAAAACAGATCCTGGACTGATGCTGGGGTATTATGGTGCCCCCGAACAAACCGCCGAGAAGTTTCAGGGCGACTGGTTTCTGACCGGCGACCAAGGGGTAATGGGCGATGACGGTCAGATCACCTATCTGGGACGCAATGACGATATGATGAACGCCGGCGGCTTTCGCGTGTCACCGATCGAGGTGGAACAAAAGCTGGCAAAATACCCTGGCGTAGCAGCCGTGGGCGCGACCGAAGTGACCGTGCGTGCCGATGTGACCGTCATTGCGGCCTTCTATACTGCTGATGCCCCGCTGGACGAAGTCGCGATGGCACTTTATGCACAAGAAAACCTGGCGCGCTACAAACAACCGCGCCTTTATGTTCATCTGCCAGAGCTGCCCATGGGCGCGAACGGCAAATTGCTGCGACGCGCCCTGCGCGCGGGGTACGAGGCGCAAAATGACTGATACAATCAAGCTCGACATTATGTCCGATCCGATTTGCCCGTGGTGCTATATTGGCAAAGCCCATCTGGACCGTGCGTTGGCATCCGAGCCGGATCACCCGTTCTTGATCGAATGGCACCCGTTTCAACTGAACCCTGACATGCCAGCCGAAGGCATGGATCGCCGTGCCTATCTCGAAGGCAAATTCGGGGGCAAAGAGGCTGCGGTCAAGGCCTATGCGCCTGTCGTTGAAAACGCTCAAAAAGCGGGGCTTACAATCAACTTTGAAGCCATGAAGCGCACGCCGAACACGCTTGATGCACACCGGTTGATCCATTGGGCTGGCATCGAAGGGCGTCAGACTGCCGCCGTGTCGTCCCTGTTCAAAGCCTATTTTGTGGATGCCCGTGACATCGGTAATGCCGAAATACTTGCCGACATTGCTGATGGAATCGGCCTTGATGCATCGGTAATCAGCCGTCTGCTGGCGTCGGATTCTGACGTACAGGACATTCGCGACCGCGATGCCCATAGCCGCAAGATGGGGATCAATTCCGTCCCAACCTTTATCATTGGTGGAAAACACGCCGTGCCCGGTGCCCAGCCACCAGAGCTTTGGAAGCAGGTAATGGCCGATCTGCGCAACGCAAAGTAAGAAACTCAGTACTGCCGCGCATCCCAAAAAACACTTTGCCTTTGCAGATCAGCCAGCCTAGAATCACCCCTATAAACGGGGCAAAGACCCCAGTTCAAAAAATCGAGCGGGCAACATGTTAGAACAATCAATAGCGCCCTTTCGGGTGCGCAATCGGGTGCAGGCAGCGCCCTCACTTACCGTCAAATCTGTCGAAAAGGTGAAATCGCGCAGCGTGCTAACCTATGGGCGTTTTGACGGCTTTAAAACAAGCCACGCGAGGATGCTGGCAGAGCTTTCGTCCCTTGGCACCGAATTGATTGTAGGATGCGCCACAGATGCGTTTTGTGTCCAGATCGGCCAGACATCTAAGACTCCATTTGAAGCCCGGCGCGCAATTCTGGAAAGCTGCCGGTATGTGTCACGGGTGATTGCCTTGGACAGCTGGGAACAACAGCGTACTGATATTGTGAACTATAATATCTCAGTCTTGGCGATGCGCACAGATTTGAATGCGCAAGTCGGGGAATTGGACGATATTGTACAGATTGTACATCTGCCAAGTGATACGCCACACGGCAAGATCAAGAATATTGGCAAAACTGCCTGATCCTCCAATATCTTACACTGCCCTGATGCACATGCTAAGGGAGAACGAGCGGACGCCTTTAATCCTCCCGATCCCCTAGGAGGGGAGCATATGCAATCTGACAGACCAGACTTCCCTATGGGAAGCGGGGAATTTGTGGCGCTTATTGCGATGCTATTCGCAACGATCGCATTTTCCACTGATGCAATGCTGCCCGCCCTGCCCCAGATCCCAGCGGACTTGGCACCTTTGACGCCCGAACGTGTGCCGCTGATCCTGACGTCATTCGTATTTGGCCTTGGACTGGGCACTTTTTTCACCGGCCCCTTGTCTGATGCCTATGGCCGCAAGAATATCGTTTATGCTGGCTCTGCACTTTATATTGTGGCGACCGTCGTCGCTTGGGCTAGCCAGTCGCTTGAGGTGATGCTGGCCGCCCGCGTTGTGCAGGGCCTAGGCGCTGCTGGGCCGCGCGTCGTATCCCTTGCGATCATCCGCGATCTGTTCTCAGGGCACCAAATGGCGCGGATCATGTCCTTTGCAATGATGATTTTTGTGCTTATTCCGGCCTTTGCCCCCGCCATGGGTGCCGTGATTGTCAGCTTTTCGGACTGGCGCGGGATCTTTGTCAGCTTCGTCGTGTTCTCGGTTATTTCGATGATATGGATGGCAATCCGCCTGCCTGAAACCCTGCCAGTAGCAAATCGCCGGCCCCTGCGGATCGGGCTGCTGTGGAAGGCCGTAAAAGAAATATTCAGCAATCCGATGGTGCGCCTGTCGATCACGGTGCAAACGCTGGCCATGGCGATCCTGTTTGCAACGCTGATGCTGGTGCAGCCGATTTTCGATCAGGTCTATGACCGCGCTGACAGCTTTCCGCTTTGGTTTGGTGTGATCGCGCTGATATCCGGGGCCTCCAGCCTGATGAACGCGCTTTTGGTTGTCCGATTGGGCATGCAACGCATTGTCACCCTGACCCTTGGCGCGCAAATTGTCCTTTCAGGCACGATGTTGGTTTTTGGCTTGGGCGACCTGCCTGAACCGTTCGGCTTTGGCTTTTTCATGATCTGGGAAATCTCGTTGTTTTTCCAAGCTGGGTTGGTCTTGGGTAACTTGAACGCCTTGGCGATGGAGCCAATGGGCCACATCGCAGGTATGGCAGCATCCGTGATCGGTGCAGTATCCACCGTGCTGGCAGCGGTCATTGCATCGCCCATTGGACTGTCGTTCGAGGGCCAGATCGACCTGCTGATCACATCGGTTTTGGTGCTGGCGGCAATGGGATATTTGCTGATGCTAAGGCTAGGCCGAGTTGTCAAAAAGCAAGATCTAGCGCGCAATAAATTTGGGTAGGTCGTTGCCGCAAGGCGCGCTTATCTCGCCCATAAGGCGAAGAATTTAGTCCATTTGGAACGAGGTCAGCGGCGGCTTTTCAGCTTGAATGCAAACGCCAGAACGACGGCTGCGATGCTAAAGGGCAGCAACCATAACAAAATGGTATCCCCTTTGAACAAGTGGCTCGACGTCATCTTGCAGGGTGGAATGTCGCAGGTTCCCGCCGTCGCCAGAATGTAGACGGGTGGCACTGCAACAAGCAGCGCCACCACGATATAAAGGACGCCAAGCGTCAGTTTGTGAAGTTTAGAGGTCACGCGGCGCGTTGACCGCCCGACTTGCCAGCACCGCCACCGGGCTTACCCCGACGCCGGGATGCGCCCGCAGATTTACCTTCGCCGCCACCAGCACCGCCGCCGGGACGACCACCACCGCCACCTGGACGGCCGCCGCGACCGCGACCGCGGCCACCTTTAGGCTTGGCGGGTTCATCGATTGCTTCCCAAGGACGGCCAGATGCCACAGGGATCGAGGTTTTCATCGTCTTTTGGATGTCCTTCAGTTCGCCCATCTCGTCAGGTGCGCAAAAGGCAATCGCGGCCCCGTCCTTGCCAGCGCGGGCCGTGCGGCCAATGCGGTGAACATAGTTGTCGGGCACGTTGGGCAATTCGTAATTATAGACGTGTTTCACATCCGGAATGTCCAGTCCACGCGCTGCCACATCGGTGGCCACAAGCACGGTGACTTCGCCTTTTTTGAAGGATTCAATCGCGCGGTCACGTTGGCCCTGGCTTTTGTTGCCGTGGATCGAGGCGGCTTTGAAACCGGCTTTGACCAAGTCCTTCATCAGCTTTTCACAGCCATGTTTCGTGCGGCCAAAAACCAGTGCGCGTTCTTCGGTGTGCTTGCCCAGCAGTTCGATCAGCAGCGACTTTTTCTCGGCTTTGGCGATAAAGTGCACTTCTTGGGTTACTTTATCGGCAGCCTTGCCCGGAGGCGAGACTTCGATGCGGATCGGGCTGATCAGATAGCTGTTTGCAATCTCGTTCATCAGCTTGGGCATAGTTGCCGAAAACAGCATGGTCTGGCGTTCTTTGGGCAGCACCGATGCGATTTTGCGCAGGTCATGGATAAAGCCCATGTCAAGCATCTGGTCAGCTTCGTCCAGCACCAGAAAGGTCGTTTTATGCAGCAGCACAGCACGACGGTCCATCAGGTCCAACAAACGGCCGGGAGTGGCGACCAACAGGTCAACGCCACGTTCCATCCGTTTGATCTGTGGGTTGATCGACTGACCGCCGACAACCATCATCGTTTTCAACTGCGTGCCTTCGCAGAACCCTTTCAGGTTCTCCATGATCTGGTTGGCCAGTTCACGGGTCGGGGCCAGCACAAGGCCGCGCACGGTGCGCGGTTCGGGGCGGGCTTCCATTTCCAGCATCTGTGCGACCAAAGGCACACCGAAGGCTGCAGTTTTACCGGTACCTGTCTGGGCAAGGCCCATCACGTCGCGGCCGTTCATGGCGTGTGGGATCGCTTGTTTTTGGATCGGGGTTGGATCTGTCATGCCCATGTTGGTCAATGCTTTGACCAAACGGCGCGGCAGGCCCATCATTTCAAAATCGCTCATATTCTATCGTCTTTCCGAGGGCCGCGGCAAAGCGCCGGACCCGTCTAAATCACGCGGCACCCCAAAAAGGGGCTAAACCGCGAGGGACGCAAAGCAGATCGCAGGGGCCAGCCTAATGCCAGAACCCTGTCTGTTGCGTTTGGCCCCACGCGTGATTTTGGGAACATCGGCGGCCTTATCTCTCATCACTGACATGACCCGCTTGGATCAAAGGCTGAACTGCTCACGCGGCAGAAGGCTTCGCTTAAGGGGTAGATGGGCGCATTGCCGGACAAAGTCAACGCCCTGTGGAAAACTAAGATGAATGGCGGTCGCCGCGTGACAACATAAACGGCAACATCACGCTAAGAACAAAGAGGCGCATCATGTGGCAGGCCGGGACAAACCCCGGCACCACGCCCATCACAGCCCCTAGAGCGATCATCGTCTCGAATCCCCCCGGTGCAAAGCCAATCAGGATATGCGCAAGGGGAACGCCCAAGGCGATCGCCACAGGAATCGCAGCGACCAGAGCCAGCAAAACAGCAACCCCCGTAACGGCCAGGCCCGCCGCCAACCCGCTGACCAAATCCCGCATGCTTACGCCGGAAAACCGGGTCCCGATAAGCGCCCCCAAAACCATAAATGCGGGTATCACCAGCCAAAGGGGCAGCACCCCAGGTGTCAGCGCGCTAAGGTGGCCCACGGCCGAGACCATCATAGGACCGATCAACATGGGTGCCGGCACATGCACTCGTCCCAAGATCAATCCGGCGACGACACCAAGCACCAGCAATATTACAAGCGTTGCTGCCCCCATCAACGCACCTTGCGGTAACACCATGCCCTTCATCTCTACCCCCATCGCCAAGGCGACGAACGGCACGGCCAACGTTAGGGACAGCAAACGCACCGATTGAGTTGTAGATACCCGCACAACGTCTTCACCTGCTTGGGCTGCGATAGCCAGAACAAAGCTAAGATGCCCCGGTGCTGCCGCTAAAAGCGCAGACCGTTTGCTAAACCCGAAATATCGCCACAACATCCATCGGCTGACCACCAGCATCACCCATATCATCAGCAAAATAACGGCAAATGCGAGCGGCCAGCGGATCATGGCGTCCAATGCGCTGCGGTCAAACCCCGCCCCCACAACCAGCCCGATCACGACAAAGCACGCATTTCGCAAGGGCATTGAAATCCCCATGGAAAGGCCCGCCAAGCCCATCAGCGATACCAGCGCCGCTGGGCCAATGAGCAGATAGACAGGCGCACCAACACCCCAGCCTATGGCGGCACCCACCGCGCCTACTGCAACTGTTTGCGCGGTTGTTATCAGGTCTTTGGGGGGTGTCGGCCATTTCATGAGGCATTGATTAGCAGCAAGGATCAACCACCACCAGCGACCCCGCTTGAACATTGCCTTTAAAATCGGCATGGGTTTGGCGAATGAATTGAAAGGTTTGGGCCCATGGACAATCTGCGCGGCGCGATCATCATGGTGTTTTCCATGCTGGGCTTTGCCATCGAGGACATGTTCATCAAATTGATGGGCAATGACATCCCGATTGGCCAGATCCTGTTCATATTGGGCTTGGGCGGCGCGTTCTGCTTTGGCGTTGTGATGCGGATCAAGGCGCAACCGATGTTCGAGCGCGCAATGCTCACAAAACCCATCTTTCTACGCGCCTTGGGCGAAATCATTGGCACCTTGGGCTTTGTATCGGCGATCGTTCTGACCCCAATTTCCTCAGCTTCCGCGATTTTGCAGGCGACGCCACTGGTGGTCACCTTGGGGGCGGCCCTATTTCTGGGCGACCCTGTGGGTTGGCGCCGATGGAGCGCGATTCTGGTAGGGCTGTTCGGCGTCATCTTGATCATTCGCCCCGGCATGGAAAGTTTTCAGGCGCTGTCCTTGCTCGCTTTGGTCGGCGTTTTTGGCCTGTCCCTGCGCGATTTGGCCACCCGTCGCGTGCCAAAAACCACCTCAAGCTTTCAACTGTCGTTTCTGGCGTTTCTGGCACTGGTTCCGGCGAGCCTGATTTATATGCTAGGCACCGGAACTTATTTTGTGCCGATGACGGCTTTGCAATGCGCCTATATGGGGTCAGCGCTGGCGATTGGCATTGTGGCCTATTACGGGATCGTGGCCGCCATGCGGGTGGGCGAAATCAGCTTTGTCACCCCATTCCGCTACTCCCGTTTGTTGTTCGCAATGGCCGTGGGAATCACAATTTTCGGGGAGCGCCCCGATATGCTGACTTATGTTGGCGCAACCATCATTGTGGCCTCGGGCATCTATACCGTATGGCGGGAACGCAAAGTCAAAGACATGACCTGAACACTTTCCATCCCGATCCCGACACGTTAAAAACTGCGCAAATACCCATCCCAAAAGGATCTGCCATCATGAGCACCATCATCGACATCCACGCCCGCGAAATTCTGGACAGCCGTGGCAACCCCACCGTCGAAGTCGACGTAACCTTGGAAGATGGCACGATGGGCCGCGCAGCCGTGCCATCGGGTGCGTCAACCGGCGCATACGAGGCTGTTGAGCGCCGCGATGGTGATAAATCACGCTATATGGGCAAGGGCGTGCTGCAAGCCTGCGAGGCCGTGAACGGCGAAATGCATTGGTAGGCATCGACGCCACCGAGCAAGTCGAAATCGACAGTATCATGATCGAGATGGACGGCACCGATAACAAGGAACGTCTTGGTGCAAACGCGATCCTTGGTGTTTCCATCGCAACGGCCAAAGCGGCTGCCGATTATTGTTCGCAGCCCTTGTTTCGCTATATCGGAGGGACGTCAGCGCGCACATTGCCCGTGCCAATGATGAACATCATTAACGGTGGCGAACATGCGGATAACCCGATTGATATCCAAGAATTCATGATCATGCCGGTTGCCGCAGATAACATCAGCGAAGCGATCCGCATGGGTGCCGAGGTATTTCACACCCTGAAAAAAGAACTCTCAGCCGCGGGTCTTTCTACCGGTATCGGCGACGAAGGCGGCTTTGCCCCCAACATAAGCTCTACCAGAGAAGCGCTTGATTTTGTGATGAAGTCTATCGAGAAAGCAGGCTTCAAGCCGGGCGAAGAAATGTATCTGGCGCTCGATTGTGCGGCGACAGAATACTACAAAGACGGCCAATATGTACTGTCTGGTGAGAACAAGAAACTAAGCAGCGCAGAAAATGTCGATTATCTCGCGGCTCTGTGTGCCGATTACCCGATCATCTCGATCGAAGATGGCATGTCAGAGGATGATTGGGACGGCTGGAAACTGCTGACTGACCGCTTGGGTGACAAAATCCAGCTGGTGGGCGATGATCTGTTCGTCACCAACCCTGCCCGTTTGGCTGACGGCATCGGGCGCGGTTGCGCCAATTCAATGTTGGTCAAGGTCAACCAAATCGGCACCTTGTCTGAAACGTTGCAGGCCGTGGAAATGGCGCACCGCGCAGGTTATACCAACGTTATGTCGCACCGTTCGGGTGAGACCGAGGATACAACCATCGCCGATCTGGCCGTCGCCACCAATTGCGGTCAGATCAAAACAGGATCGTTGTCGCGGTCGGACCGGTTGGCAAAGTATAACCAGTTGATCCGGATTGAAGAAGCGCTTGGCGTTACCGCGCAATATGCTGGCCGTTCGATCCTGAAGGGCTAAGTCGATTGGCGCGGGCCACCGCAGGGCCGCGCCGCCCTCGATAAATTAGCGCCGCGCAACGAGAATCGAATTCTAGATGCGCCTGCCGTTTCGGATAACTGCAATCTATCCTAGTAGCTTATTGTCATCCGCCGAAGGCATGCTAACAGTCCCGCCCCCTACGGCGGCTTGCACGCCTGTCGTACTGCGGCAGGATGTCGGCAATCCGCGCGCGACCCGCACGGCTAGATAGCCAAACGCCTGCGCTTCCAGCATGTCACCGTCCAGCCCGATATCCTCGATCGGGGCGACGGGGCAATCAAGGCTGACTGACAACATCTCCATCAAAACGGGGTTATGCCGCCCGCCACCTGTGACCAAAACGCGGTCAGGCAAGCGCGGGCAATGGGCCATCGCTTCGGCTACACCAGCGGCACACATGGCGGTCAGGGTCGCGGCCGCATCGGCATCTGACAGTTCCCCCACCAATGCTACCATTTCCGCAAAATCGTTTCGGTCCAAAGACTTCGGCGGCATCCTTGTGAAATATGGCTCTGCCAAAAACAGCTCAAGCGCGCCGGTCTCAACCGTGCCTTTTGAAGCGATCTTGCCGCCTTTGTCATAGGCCAGCCCTAGCCGAGTTTGCATCAGATCATTGATCGGCGCGTTCGCAGGGCCAGTGTCAAAAGCTAGCAATGCGCCCTCGGCGTGAGGCTCACCAATAGCGGGATCAACCCACGTCAGATTGCCCACACCACCCAAATTCAAAAACGCCACCGGGCCCGTCAGCCCCGCATAGCGCGCACAGGCGTGGTGGAAGAACGGGGCCAAAGGCGCGCCCTCGCCGCCCAGTTCCACATCCGCGCTGCGGAAATCCCAGACCACGGGCACTGCCAAGGCATCGGCCAACACACCCCCGTCACCCACTTGCAAAGTGCCCTGTTGGCGCGGCGCATGGGCCAATGTCTGTCCGTGGAACCCGATAACATCCACATCTGTGAAGTCTCGCAAGATCTCAAGATGCGCCGCCTCAATGATCTGTGTCGCGGCTTGCACCTCGGGTCCTGACCATTTGCCAAAACCCGCAGCAATCATCTTGCGTTCGTCGCTGGTGTATTCGCGGTATCCAGACGCCCCAAAGCCGAAAATATCATGGCCATCCGTGTCAATCACGGCCACATCGACACCGTCCAAGGACGTGCCGCTCATCGCGCCAGCGGCCCGTAATACGCCTGTTTTCGCGATCCGATTTCCATGGGCCTTATTCATGGCCTTTTCCTTTGTCTGCTCAGCACATATAGAGTGCACCACCACCCAAGCTGAGGGCAAGCGCCATGACATACCACCCCAAATCCGAATTTATCCGCATCATGATGGAGCGCGGCTTTCTCGCCGACTGCACGGATTACCAGGGCCTTGACGAGGCGCTGCTAAAGGGCGCGCAACCCGGCTATATCGGTTTTGACGCTACAGCCAAGTCCCTGCACGTCGGATCGCTGATTCAGATCATGATGTTGCGTTGGTTGCAAAAGACCGGCGGCAAACCGATCACCCTGATGGGCGGCGGCACCACAAAGGTGGGCGACCCGTCGTTTCGCGCCGATGAACGCCCCCTGCTGACGCCCGAGCAGATCGATGACAACATCTCTGGCATTCAAAAGGTGTTCAGTGCCTACCTGACCTATGGCGATGGTCCATCGGACGCCAAGATGATCAACAACGCCGAATGGCTGGACGGGCTGAACTACCTTGATTTCCTGCGCGACATTGGGCGGCATTTCTCGATCAACCGGATGCTGGCGTTTGAAAGCGTTAAGTCGCGCCTTGATCGCGAACAGTCATTGTCGTTTCTAGAATTCAACTACATGATCCTGCAAGCCTATGATTTCATGGAACTTCACCGCCGCTATGGCTGTATCCTGCAAATGGGCGGATCGGATCAATGGGGCAATATCGTCAACGGTATCGACCTGACACGCCGGGTGATTGACGGCGAAGTCTACGGCCTGACCTCCCCGCTGCTGACCACCTCTGACGGCAAAAAAATGGGCAAGTCGCTATCCGGCGCGATCTGGTTGAACCCTGACATGCTCTCGCCCTACGAGTTCTGGCAATTCTGGCGCAACACAACCGACGCTGATGTGGGCCGTTTCCTTAAGCTATATACCGAACTGCCAGTCGATGAATGCGACCGTCTGGGTGCCCTTGAAGGGGCCGAGATCAACGAGGCCAAGATCCGCCTTGCCAACGAGGTCACAACCCTGCTGCACGGGGCCGAGGCTGCCAAGGCAGCAGAGGCAACAGCCCGCGAAGTGTTTGAAAAAGGCGGCGTCGGTGATGACTTGCCGACCCTGACGCTGACAACCGCAGACATCGGCGACGGCATGTCGATTGTACAATTGATCGTGAAATCGGGTCTGGCCGGATCAGGCAAAGAGGCAAAGCGCCTGATTTCGGAAAATGGCGCACGGATCAATGATGAACCGCTGACAGATGCAGGCATGATGATCGACACCGCCGCCCTTGCGTCACCAATCAAGCTAAGCGCTGGCAAGAAACGCCATGCGCTGGTCCAACTGGGTTAAGCAAAAAGGGGGGTGGTTTACCCTGCCCCCCTAAGCCTTAGCTTTCGGCTTTTTCCTCAAGTACCAGCCATTCGGCCTCGGCATCTTGCAGCTTTTCGTTGCGCTCAATCAGCGCATCGGTCGCCTTTTGGAACTTCACCGGGTTATCGGTGTAAAGCGTCGGATCGCTCATCAATTCTTCCAGCTTGGCAATCTCGGCCTCAAGGCGCGCGATCTCGGCTGGCAATGCCTCAAGCCGGTGCTTTTCGGTAAAGCTTAGACCCTTTTGCGCGTTGGCTTTCGGCTTTTCTCCTTTGGCCCCCGGCTTGGCCTTGGCCACAACGCTTTGGAAGTCATCCTGCTGGCGCTGTGCCAGATAATCGGTCCAACCGCCGGCATAAACCGTGGCCTTGCCGTCACCTTCCATCGCGATGGTGGTCGCGGCAACGCGGTCTAGAAAGTCACGATCGTGGCTTACCAACAGCACTGTGCCATCATAAGTCGATAGCAATTCCTGCATCAAATCAAGGGTTTCAACGTCCAGATCGTTTGTCGGTTCGTCGAGCACCAGCATGTTGCTGGACCGCGCCATAATCTTGGCCAGCAACAGCCGCGCCTTTTCACCACCTGACAGCGACCGAACAGGCGCACGTGCTTGGGCTTCGTCGAACAGGAACTCTTTCAGATAGCCCACGACATGTTTCGGCATACCACGCACCAAAATCTGGTCCGCCTTTCCCGATACGCGCATCTCCGGATCGCTCGTTAGGCTGTCCCACAAAGACATGTCGCCATCCAGTTGCGCGCGCGCTTGGTCAAACAACGCAATCTCTAGGTTGGTGCCCAGCTTGATCGTTCCGGTGTCGGGTTCTTCCTTGCCTATCAGCATGTTCAAGAGCGTGGTTTTCCCCACACCGTTCGGCCCCACCAGTGCAATCCGGTCGCCGCGTTGAATCGTAATATCAAAGGGGCGCAGGATCGATTTTTCGCCAAAGGCTTTGGTAATCCCCGTCGCCTCAACGACCTTACGCCCCGACTTCGGACCGGCTTCCAGTGCCATTGCAGCTGTGCCTTGGCGGGTAATCTGGCCGGCACGTTCAGCACGAAGCTCTTGTAATGCCCGCACGCGGCCTTGGTTACGCTTGCGCCGCGCCGAAATACCCTCAACCGCCCACCGCGCTTCGGCTTTGATTTTGCGGTTCAGCTTGTGGCGCTGCGTATCTTCTTCTTCCCACATCTGGTCGCGCCACGCCTCGAAACCGCCAAAGCCGATTTCTTGACGGCGCGTCACACCACGGTCGATCCACAGGGTCGCACGGGTCAATTCGCGCAGGAACGCCCTATCGTGAGAAATAATAACAAATGCAGCGCGCGTCGTTTTCAGCTCGTCTTCCAGCCAACGGATCGCTTCGATGTCCAAATGGTTCGTAGGTTCGTCCAGCAACATCAATTCAGGCTCGGATGCCATAAGTCGCGCCAAAGCCGCCCGACGACGTTCACCACCGCTTGCGGTGCTAACGGGGCGTGCGGGGTCAAACTTCAACCCCTCGCCCGCGCGTTCGACCTTGTACATCTCGGAGGGATCGAGCCCGTAAGAAGCGAAATCGCCCAAAGTCTCGAACCCCGTCAAATCCGGGTCCTGCTCCATATAGCCGACAGACACACCGGGGCCGACAATGACCTCGCCGCTGTCAGGTTCAACGATGCCAGCCATGACTTTCATCAACGTGGACTTGCCCGAGCCATTCCGCCCGACCAAAGCCAGCCGGTCGCCCGGCTGAACGACCAAAGACATATTTTCGAATACGGGATCTCCGCCGAAAGTCAGCGTAATCTCGTTCACTTGTAAAAGGGGTGCGCGTGCCATGGCTGCCAGCTATATCTGCGCCGCGTCGGGGTCAATGACCCTCGTTCCAAATGGTTTCAAATCCTCGACGAAGTCATAGATTCGCTTCAAACCAACCCGCGCAAGAGGCGCTTGCGATTCTCTGGGATCGCGTCGATCTCAAGCCCCGTAAACACATGCAGGGTGTTCATCTGCCGATCCACAACCGCATGGTCACTGACCCACCCCCCCATTAAAAGATAGGTGCGCAGCAATGGCGGCATCTGCTGCGCGGCATTTTTTCTGTCGATGACGGCCGGTGCGTGGTCTGCGAATCGCAACACTTCGTGTGCAGCTTCGGTGGGCTGCCACGCAGGCGGGGCCAGATGACGTTGCGCCAACAACCCGAATGCGTCCAGAAAGCTGTATGGATTAATCCCCTTGAACGAGGTGCAGCCGAACAACAGCCTGATCCCGTGGGCATCGACGAATCTGGTCAGCGCCGCCCATGCAATGCGTACAACATCGGGGTCCGCTACATCCGGGTGCAAACAAAAGCGCCCCAACTCCATCAGCTTGCCGTCAAATTCGGCCAACCGTCCCAATCCATAGAATTGTGCCGCATAGCTGTCGGTAATTGAGCACCCATGAAAAATCGCGATCCGGAAACAGCAAACAAGCCGCCGCCCTCCACGTTCGCGCACCAGAATATGACGTTGGCGCGGATCAAATGGATCAATGTCGAACGGTGCCCCCAAGTCAAAGGCCAACGCCCTAAGCGCCTGTGCTGCCTCGATATCTTTGGGTTGCTCTGCCTCAAACACGTCATAGCGGCCAAGGCTCAGCGCGAGCATGTCCCCACGGTCAACCCTGCTCAAGGGATTGTGCCCTAGCCTGCGATAGCGGCAGGATTGAACCGGCCGATATTGCCCAAAAGCTGGCGGATAAAGGATTTGTCGCTGACCGGAGAACTGGTCACACGGCGGTCCAGCGTGATGACGTTGCCACGCTCAAGCCCGAACCGTTCAACGTTCTGCACAACACCCTTCGAGCTAAAGCTGATCGCTACAACTTCGCGCTCGACCTCAGTTGGGGCAAGGAACCCGATCGCCTTGCGGCGCGAGCGTACATAGTAATAGCCCGAGTTCGTCAGCAACCCTGCCGAGGCAGGCACACCGACCGTTGCAGCCACCGTATCGCGGGTGTCCTTGCCAATGGTGATCTGGTCAAGGTTCTCTTGCAGCGGAATATAGCCGTGGTTTTTGTACTGCGGCGCACAAGCCCCAAGCATAATACCGGCGCTTAATAGAGCGGCGTTCATCAGTGTCTTTGTGACATGGCGGTCGATACGCATTCTTGCTGCCCTCTTGCCCTTGGGGATCATGGCTTTTATCCCGCATACACCAAGCATGCCCTATGGTTCAAGAAACGAAAGCACAACATCATGTCTCGCACGCCCCCAACACCTACTGCATTGCGCGTTGCAGATCTGCCCCAAAACGCCGATACCCCTTTTTCACTGCGCCCTGACGCTGATACATTGCGCCAGATTGCTGACGAGCAGGGGCTGACGACCCTGCGTAAATTATCATTCGAAGGTAAACTGACCGCCTTGGGCAAAACAGATTGGAAGCTTGATGCCCGCCTTGGGGCCACGGTCGTCCAGCCCTGCGTCGTCACCCTAGAGCCGGTGACCACCCGTATAGACACCAATCTGACCCGCCTTTTCGTCAAAGACTATATAGAGCCCGACGAACCCGAGGCCGAAATGCCCGAAGACGACCGTTCGGAACGGTTGACCGCCTGGATCGACCCCGCCGCCGTCATGGTCGAGGCGCTGGCCCTGGAAGTGCCTGAATACCCGCGCGCAGACGGGGCTGAACTGGGTCAGGCTGTCTATGCCGAACCCGGTGTCGCCCCGATGACAGACGAAGACGCCCGGCCATTTGCAGGTCTGGCGCAGCTGCGCGAAAAGCTGGAAGATCCGAAAGAGTAAATCAAAGTTCCAATCGGGGTAAAACGGGGTTGCATCGGCGAAGTTTCGAAGTATTTTGCGCCCTTCACCCCAATTAAGGTTGGACATCGGATAGGCTTCGGCCTAAACGCACTCCACGCCCAAACCGGGAGTTGATCTGAAACACGGTCGTCTTTGGCTACATGCCGCTGAACGACCCCGAAGGCAAAGGCACCAGATATGGCTGTCCAACAGAATAAAGTTTCCAAGTCGCGTCGTAATAACCGCCGCGCACACGATTCGCTGACTGCTGCGAACCCAAACGAATGCAACAACTGTGGTGAACTGAAGCGTCCTCACCACATTTGTTCGGCCTGCGGTCACTATGATGACAACCAAGTCATCGCTCAAAACGAAGAGATCGACCTAGACGAAGACGCGGCCTAAGCTGTTTTCGTCAACCGCAGTTAATAAAAGGCTTCGCATCAGATGACGGTTTCGCCCGATCAGCCTAAAGCGAACGCTCAGCGTACTCTCATTTCAGTTGATGCAATGGGGGGCGATCAGGGCCCGGCAATCGTTATTGCCGGGTGCTCTGAGTCTGCGTCCAAGAATCCTAATATCAGTTTTGTGCTGCACGGCCCTGCTGAAACGCTTGAACCGTTGGTTGCAAAGCGCCCTGAACTCGCGGGCCGTTGCACGGTGCGCGACGCCACTGGCGTTGTGACCATGGATGACAAGCCCAGCAATGTTGTGCGCAATGGCAAAAGCACTTCTATGTGGTCTGCCATCGAATCTGTACGCACTGGCGAGGCGTCCGTCGCAGTAAGCTGCGGAAACACCGGCGCATTGATGGCGATATCGATGATCCGGCTAAAGAAATTGCCTGGCGTAAACCGCCCTGCAATTGCCGTGCTTTATCCATCCACCAGCGCGCAAGGCTTTAACGTCATGCTGGATGTTGGCGCGGATGTCCGCGCGGATGCCGATGACCTGCTGCGCTTTGCGCTGATGGGGAAATCATACTCCCGCAACGGTATGGGCATCGAACGCCCGCGCATAGGGCTTTTGAATGTCGGAACCGAAGAACACAAAGGCCGAACAGAACTCAAAGAAGCCTTCGAACTGATTCGTGATGCCGCAGATAATGCCGAGTTTGATTTCGTCGGTTTTGTTGAAGGTGGCGATATTTCGGGGGACGTTGCTGACGTGATCGTCACCGACGGCTTTACTGGCAACATCGCCATCAAAACCGGCGAAGGTACCGCCTTGCTGATTAGCAATGGCCTTCGCGAGGCATTCAATCATTCGATTTGGTCGCGCGCAGCAGCATTGTTGGCGTATGGATCGCTACGCAGGGTCAGTAAGCGATTTGACCCCCGCCGCGTAAACGGTGGCGTGTTTTTGGGGTTGAATGGAACCGTCGTAAAATCCCATGGCGCTGCCGATGCAACGGGCGTATCCTCGGCTATTAAACTGGCCGCGCGTTTGGCGGACAGTGAATTCACCAACCGGCTTGCGGCACGGGTAGCAACCGCACCGCCGGTGAAAGAGACCGAAGAATGACCATGAGATCTGTTGTTATTGGTGCCGGGCACTATTTGCCCAAGCGTATTGTCGAGAACGTTGAGTTCGAAGGCAAAATTGACACAAATGACGAGTGGATCAGGTCCCGCTCCGGGATCGAGCGCCGGCATTTCGTCGGCGAAGGTGAAACGACCTCGACCATGGCAACCGCCGCCGCGCGGATGGCCTTGGAAGAGGCCGGCAAGACCCCCGCAGATGTCGACGCAATTATTCTGGCAACATCGACCGCCGATCTTACCTTTCCATCAGCCGCAACGATGGTGCAGGCGCAACTAGGTATGGAAAATGGTTTTGCCTTTGATGTGCAAGCCGTCTGCGCTGGCTTTATCTTTGCATTGGCCAACGCAAACGCGCTGATTCTTTCGGGTCAGGCCAAGCGTGTTCTGGTCATCGGATCCGAGACATTCTCGAAAATTCTGGACTGGACCGACCGCAGCACATGCGTGTTGTTTGGCGATGGTGCCGGTGCACTGCTGCTTGAGGCCCAAGAAGGCAATGGCACTTCTGCCGACCGTGGTATCCTGTCCACAGACCTGAATTCCGACGGCCGCTATCGCGATCTGCTTTATGTCGATGGCGGCGTCGGCACGGGCTCAAGTGGCTACCTACGGATGCAGGGCAACCAGGTGTTTCGCCATGCGGTTGAAAAGCTGGCAGCGACTGCCACAACGGCGATGGAACGTGCCGGCGTGACCTCGGATGATGTCGATTGGGTCGTCCCGCATCAGGCAAATATCCGTATTATTCAAGGCACTGCAAAGAAACTGAACCTCCCGATGGAGCAGGTCGTCGTGACCGTTCAGGACCACGGCAACACCTCGGCCGCGTCTATTCCGCTGGCGCTTTCGGTCGGCAAACAGCGTGGCCAGATTAAGCAAGGCGACCTTGTCGTAACCGAAGCAATCGGCGGCGGGTTGGCCTGGGGCGCAGTCGTTCTGCGCTGGTGAACTGGCTTTTTGCCGCGCGAACAGGGCCTTACGCCCCATAGTTGTTGACAGGTCAAAACATCCCTGCATATGCTTACCAAAATACATGGGGGATAGGATGGCCGACAATACGTTGACCCGGATGGATCTAAGCGAAGCTGTCTTTCGCGAAGTAGGTCTTTCCCGGAATGAAAGTGCGCAGCTGGTAGAGGCCGTTCTTGAACATATGTCTGACGCCTTGGTTGAAGGCGAACAGGTAAAAATCTCATCTTTCGGGACGTTTTCCGTACGCGATAAATCTGCCCGCGTCGGCCGTAATCCTAAAACAGGCGAGGAAGTTCCGATTAACCCCCGCCGTGTCCTTACATTTCGCCCATCCCATTTGATGAAGGACCGGGTAGCAGACGGAAACAAGCGTTGATCTGATGCCCAAGTCTCCGGACGCGTTCCGAACAATTTCAGAAGTAGCAGAGTGGTTGGGCATCCAAGCCCATGTTTTGCGCTTTTGGGAAAGTAAATTCACCCAGGTTAAGCCCATAAAGCGGGCTGGCGGTAGGCGGTATTATCGCCCCGCTGACATGTTGCTGCTTGGCGGCATCAAACGCATGCTTCACGACGATGGCCTGACCATCAAAGGCGTTCAAAAGGTGCTGCGCGAAGAAGGCATGAACCATGTCGCCGCAATGTCCGGCCCATTGGATGAACTGGCGCAAGCCGAACTTGGCGATTCTGGGACTTCGACCATCGACATGGCACCCCCGGCACCTGAGATCGTCGAAAGTGTGGTACTGCCATTCGAGGCCGCCCGCCCTGCGGCGGCTGACACCGACACCCCTGCGCCACAGACTGCTGAACCATCGGGCACGCCCGACATCGCTGATCAAAGTGCGACTCCGACAAAAACGGACGATGGCCGCAAAGCCGCGTCCTCTGTTGAAGTACCTGAAAAATCACGGCCTGCCGAACAGAGCGCCCCAACGCCAAAGCCCGACGCTGACAAGGGTGACGCAAAAGACGACATCAAGACAGCGCCACAAGAAACTGAAAATAAACAGGTAGTTCCAGAAGAAAAGTCTGAAGCTGTACTTGACGCGGCCAGTGATATTACACCGCACAGTCCAACAACCCCACCGCTGGAAACCGTCAGCGCTGACATAGATATCTCTGACATGTCGGACGGAACCGAAACCGAAGATCCAGTGTCTGCTGAAACCACGCCCAAGGAAGAGCTACCTGCGTTTCTGCGCCAGCCACTCTCCCCGCCCGCGCCAGAGCAAAGCGACAATACCCCGACCGATGCAACGCCACCACAAGACGCGCCCACACCTAAACCGCGCGTTGTCGATGTTGCCATCGACTTTGCCGAGGCGGATATGCCCGCCTCCGCTGGGGCGCTTTCGTCCGCTCTCAGGAAACGAAAACTTAGCCCTGACATCGCCAAGAATATGCTGCCCGTGCTCTCCCGGCTTGCTGCATTGCGCGATTCAATGAGCTCTGACCACAGTCGTGCAGCAAAAGACTGACACGTCATGCGCTTTGCGGTAATTCCCCCTTGCGCACCCGCGATTATCAGGTATTTACCGCCCCATGTCGGGCTATGGCGCAGCCTGGTAGCGCGTCCGTCTGGGGGACGGAAGGTCGCAGGTTCGAGTCCTGCTAGCCCGACCAACCGACATAAAACAAACGCCCGCGCCTGTAACGGTGTGGGTGTTTGCATTTGAAAGGTCCTGCTATGGGCGGTGTTATTCCAAACCAGCAAATCAGCGATATGATCGACGCAGGCCAGATAACCGGCAGCCTGCCCGTGGATCCGGCGCAGATCCAGCCCGCCAGTCTTGATATGCGTCTTGGCACGGTCGCGTATCGTGTGCGTGCCTCGTTCCTCGCCGGTCATGGTGCCAAGGTCGCGGATCGCCTCGCCGAGTTTGAAATGCACCGCGTTGATCTGACAAACGGGGCCGTTCTGGAGAAGGGCTGCGTTTACGTCGTTCCCTTGATGGAAGAACTGGCCCTGCCCGATGATGTGTCGGCCGTGGCCAACGCCAAAAGCTCGACCGGCCGCCTTGACCTGTTGACCCGCACCATCACCGATGGCGGCACAGAATTTGACCGGGTTAACCCGGGCTACACCGGGCCGCTTTATGCTGAAATCTGCCCGCGCTCGTTTTCGGTCCTTGTGCGCCCCGGAATGCGCCTGAACCAGATCCGTTTTTCAACCGGCGACGCGACCCTTAACGACGACGCCCTTCGGATTTTACACGCCGATACTCCGCTGGTTGATGGCGAAGCGGTGATCGACGATGGTTTGGGCTTCTCGGTCGATCTGCGCCTGCCCGGCGCCACTTTGGTGGGCTACCGTGCCAAACCGCACACAGGTGTCATTGATCTGGATAAAATGGGCCATTATGCCCCCGCCGACTATTGGGAGGAAGTGCACAGCAACAACGGCCAGATTATCCTCGACCCCGGTGCATTCTATATTCTTGTCAGCCGCGAGGCCGTGACGATTCCCCCCGAATACGCAGCTGAAATGGCCCCCTATCTAGCGATGGTGGGTGAATTTCGAGTGCATTACGCGGGCTTTTTCGATCCGGGGTTTGGTCACGATCAATCAGGCGGAACTGGATCAAGAGGCGTGCTCGAAGTCCGCTGCCACGAGGCCCCCTTCGTGCTGGAACACGGCCAAGTTGTCGGCCGACTGGTCTATGAAAAAATGGCGCGCATCCCGACCCAGCTGTATGGAGCGGGCATCGCTTCAAACTACCAAGGTCAGGGTCTCAAGCTCAGCAAACATTTTGCAGCGCCAAGCTAAGCCCTTTCTCTGGTTATGAATTTCCAGAGGTACGCCGTTAAAAGCGGGAGGAAGCGCCCCCAACTGAGGTCTAGAAACGTCCCAACCGGCGCATGTTTTTCAACATCTGACGGGATTGTTTGCCCTGTTGCCGCCCGGCGCGTTCACGGCGGGCATCTTCTTCTGGGGAGACATCAGGCTGAGCATCCGGACCCCGCTTGCCCTTGCCAATCTTGGATGCCTGGGCGAAACCAAAATTCACACCACGGTTGATCAACTGCCCCATGACGCGGCGCATAATCATATTTATAATCTGGTTCATTGTTCGACCTCGTTATTTTGCGCAAAATCGTATCTTGTCTTTTATATAGCGATTACTAAGGCAATTTTCAGGCCAATTGGCCATTTAATCCTCAAACAGTTCGCTTTGCCCTTCCACGTCCTCTATCTCATCTTCGTCGCCTGCCATCAGCGGCAGACCACCAAAGGCGGGTCGGCTCTCTAGCAATCCGGCAGATCGCAGTTCTTTTAGACCTGGCAAATCGCGCGGGCTTTCCAACCCGAAATGTGCCAAAAACGCTTGGGTCACGACGAATGTGACAGGCCGACCGGGGGTCATCTTGCGTCGGCCAAAGCGGATCCAATCCAGCTCAAGCAGTTGATCAAGCGTCCCACGTGATACGGACACGCCGCGAATTTCCTCGATCTCGGCGCGGGTCGCGGGCTGGTGATAGGCGATGATAGCCAGGGTTTCGATTGCCGCACGCGACAGCTTGCGCACCTCAACCGTTTCTTTCTGCATCAGATAACCCAGATCAGCGGCCGTGCGCATTGCATAGGCATCGCCGATCTTTGCCACCTGTACACCACGCCCCTCATATCGTTTCCGAAGATGCACCATTGCTTCGCCCGCGTCGCAGCCGTGGGGCAATCGCGCTTCGATTTCGCGCAAAGTTATCGGCTCTGCCACAGCAAAAAGGATCGCTTCAAGCATGCGTTCCTGCTCGGCCACCGGTGGGGCCTCGAACAGGCTTTCTTCTTTATCTTCAACCGCTTCATTCACGACGTTGTTTCCTCTTGCGCAGTTCGATCGGGGCAAACATCTCGGATTGTCGGATTTCCAAATGACCTTCTTTGACCAGCTCAAGCGAGGCCGCAAAGGTCGATGCGGTGGCCGATCGGCGCATCACCGGGTCGTCGCCCCAACCGTCCGGCAGATAGCTGGTTAGATCGCCCCATTCGCCCGCAAAGCCGATCAAACCGCGCATCCGTTCCAGCGCCTGCTCCATGGTGAATACCTTTTCGCGGTCCATCACAAAGGGGCGGAATTCATCGCGCGTGCGGATGCGAGCATAGCCTTGCATCAGGTCCAGCAATGTCGCGCTATAGGTCACACGGCGCGTTCGCTTAACCTCGTGGGTTTGGCCACGCGCAAAGAAATCACGCCCCAACTGATCGCGCGCCATCAATCGCGCTGCGGCATCGCGCATCGCTTGCAACCGTTCAAGTTGAAATGCCAGATGTGCGGCCAGTTCCTCGCCGGTGGGCCCCTCTTCGGTCGGGTCTGGCGGCAATAGTAGACGGGACTTTAAGAATGCCAACCATGCCGCCATCACCAGATAGTCAGCGGCCAATTCCAGACGCAGCGCTTTTGCCTTTTCGACAAACAGCAGATATTGCCGCGCCAATTGCAGAACCGAAATTTTGCGTAAATCGACTTTCTGGGTGCGGCTAAGCGTCAGCAAAAGGTCCAACGGCCCTTCGAAGCCGTCAACATCCACAATCAACGCTTCGGCAGCCAGCCTTTCGGCGACCGTGGTCTGGTCTTCCTCAAAAAGGTTGTTAGCCATGCAATTCCCCGCCCAAAAGCGCGTCAAGCTTCGCAGTCAGGGCGGAAATGTCAATCTCGTCAGGAGCCATGCGCATGGCAAGCGCCCGTTCGGCGCGGGTTTGCGCCGCATCCGTCATCTCTCCCGCCGCATCAGCGACAAGGCCGCGGTCTTCAAGCGAGGCATTGCAGTACAAGATCACATCACAGCCCGCCGCCAAAGCATCGCGGCTGATCTGGTCAACGCCACCCTCAAGCGCCTTCATCGAGATGTCATCCGTCATGATCAAGTTATCAAATCCGATCTCGTCACGGATCAACTGCATCATCACGGGTGACAGCGTCGCAGGGCGCGGATCAATCGCATCGTACACCAGATGTGCAGTCATCCCCATCGGCAGGTCGTTCAACGCCTTGAAGGGCGCAAAGTCACAGCCAGCAAGCTCGGCATGGGTCGCCGTGACCAAAGGCAGGTCAAAATGGCTGTCCATCGTCGCGCGCCCATGACCAGGTATGTGCTTTACCACAGGCAACACGCCCCCCGCCAACATTCCGTCAGCGGCAGCACGGCCAAGCGTTGTCACCTGCGTAGCATCGGTCCCATAGCACCGATTGCGCAAGAATTCATGGGTTTGCGGACCTGCAACGTCGACCATCGGGGCACAATTACTGTCGATCCCCAAGGCATGCAATTCCTGCGCGATCAGCCTGAAACGCGTGTACATCGCCTCAGCTGCTTTGACGCCGGCGGCCTGCACAAATTCAAGTGGTGCCGTCCAATCGCGCCAAATCGGACCGCGCAACCGCTGTACGCGGCCGCCCTCTTGATCCACGGTAATCACAGCGTTATGGCCCGCCGCTTCACGCATTTCAGCACATAGGGCGCGTACCTGATCAGGCGTGTCGATGTTGCGGGCAAACAGAATAAACCCAAAGGGTTTCACCGCACGAAACAACGCCTTTTCTTGCGCTGTCAGGCGTAGACCCGTCGCATCCAGTATCGTCGCCCCAAATCGCATTAACGAGTCACGACAGGGATGCAATCAGCGTTTTCTGCAACCAGTGCCGAACAAAAGCGTCGCGCGTCGGCGATGTCTTCGAAGCCATGTGCGCGCAAACGATAGAACGTCCGCCCGCCACTGCTGGCTTCCTGAACAATACGGGATTTACCTTCGAGATAGGCACCAAAACGTCCGTTCAACTGGTCCCACTGGTTGCGCGCAATTTCGGGCGTGTCAAAGGCACCAAGCTGTACCAACCGTGTGCCCGTTGGCAGGCTGTCGGCCGACTTTTCATTGACGTTTGTCGACGATGCGCTGGCGTCAAAGGCGGCGGGCGTCACCACGGCACGCACAGCGGGCCGCGTTTTGGGGCGCAACGATGCTTTCACACCCGGCTCTGCAACCATGGCCACGGCAATGGCGTTTGAGACCGCCATGTCGAGCGCATCTGAGTCGATCAGCACACTTGCATTAATCGGCTCTAGCTCTGCGTCATCCATCGGGGCCATACCGTCAGTCAACTGCGCGACCAGATCTTCGACATTGCCGCTTTGCAGTGCCGCACTGATGTCTGGGGTCGGTTTTTTTGGGGTAGCAGCCTGTGGCGCGGTTGCAACCATTGATACCAGAATGGGCTGGTCCTCGTCTTCTAAATCAAGCGCTTTGGGGGCTAAAATGACCTGATCGGCCATTTCATCTGCCGTCCCATTAGAGGCTACGGCATTCACTGACAGTCCCTGATTTTGGGCCAACTGACCACCGGGATTTTTGGGGCGCACCCGCATGTCACCTTGGGCGGCGCGTACGACCGGAATTCCTGTCACATCACGTACCAACAGCTTGTAGCCCCAGACACCAATGCCAACAACTAGGGCAACCGACATGGCCGCGCCTATTAAATTTGTCAACTTTGCCAATGGCTTACCCTGCACGGGGTGCACAGCATACATATCGGATTCTGCATTGTATCCCCCACCACGGGGAGAAGACGTGTAATCTGCCATTTTTGCCTCACTGCCCGCCACTCGTTTAATCGGCGCGGGTCTGAATCTTGATATTTGCCTGTCCGGCGGGCGTGCGTTTAACGCATCTCTTCCGCTGGGGTTACGCCAAGAATACCAAGACCTGAAGCAATTACAATCGCTGTGGCCTTTGCGAGCGCGATTTTTGCCTGAGACACTGCCGCATCATCCTGCAGGAACCGCAAAGACGGCACATCATTGCCGCGGTTCCACAAACCGTGGAAATCACCCGCCAGCTCGTAGAGATAGAACGCGATCCGGTGCGGCTCATTGCTGCGGGCCGCGGTTTCAACCAGACGCGGCCATTCCGCCAGCTTGCCTGCCAGCTTCAGTTCGGCCTCGTGATCCAGCAGCGTCAGATCCGCAGCTTGCAAAGTTTCCATGTCTGTGGCGATGCCGGCCTCTGCCGCTTTGCGCAGAACCGAATTCACCCGCGCATGGGCATATTGAACGTAGAACACGGGGTTTTCGCGGGATTGCTCAAGAACCTTGGCAAAGTCGAAATCCAGCATCGCGTCATTCTTGCGTGTCAGCATCACAAAGCGGGTCACATCAGGGCCAACCTGATCAACCACGTCGCGCAGGGTAACAAACGTCCCTGCCCGCTTGGACATCTTGAATTCTTTGCCATCCTTGAACAGCTTCACCAACTGCGTCAGCTTGATATCCAGCGGCACAGTGCCACCGGAAAGCGCCGATACCGCCGCCTTCATCCGTTTGACATAGCCACCATGATCGGCCCCGAACACGTCAATCAGCATGTCAAAACCGCGTTGCACCTTGTCATAGTGATAGGCGATATCAGGCGCGAAATAGGTCCATCCGCCGTCTGATTTCATTACGGGGCGGTCCACATCATCGCCGTGCTCTGTCGACTTGAACAACGTCTGCTCGCGCGCTTCCCAATCCTCGGGCAGCTTGCCTTTTGGCGGCTCAAGCACGCCTTCATAGATCAGGCCCTTGGATTTTAGATCCTCGATTGCGGCCTCGATCAGGCCAGTGCCGTACAGCGACTTTTCGGAAAAGAACACGTCCATCTTGACGCCCAAAGATGCAAGATCGGCGCGGATCAATTCCATCATCGCTTCGGTGGCAAAGTTGCGCACATCTTCCAGCCAGACGTCTTCGTCCTGGTCGATATAGGCGTCACCGACCTTGGCCTGCAGCGCCTCGCCAACATCGATCAGATAGTCACCGGGGTATGTGCCTTCGGGCCAATCGACTGACAGATCATGCGCCTCAAGATAGCGGTTATAGACGGACCGCGCCAAGACATCGACCTGCGCGCCGCCGTCGTTGATGTAATATTCGCGCGTGACATCATAGCCCGCAAAATCCAGCAAAGATGCCAAAGCATCGCCAAAGACCGCGCCCCGCGTGTGGCCTACGTGCAATGGCCCGGTTGGGTTTGCAGACACGTATTCAACGTTCACCCGCTTGCCCTGCCCTAGATCACCGCGACCAAAATCAATGCCCTGCGCCAGAACCGCTCCTACAACACCCTGCCACACAGATGGCGCAAGTCGCAGGTTCAAGAACCCCGGCCCAGCAACGTCGACGGATGTAATGCGCGGGTCTTCGGCCAGCTTTTCGGCCAGTTTTTCAGCAATCTCGCGTGGTTTCATGCCTGCCGGTTTCGCCAACACCATCGCCGCGTTCGTGGCCATGTCGCCATGGGCCGCATCTCGGGGTGGTTCCACTGCGATGGCGTCAAAGCTCAGGCCATCGGGCAAGAACCCGTCAGCGACAAGCGCATCAAGCGTGGACAGCACATAGGTGCGGATATCGGCAAATAGGTTCATTTGGGGCATTCCTTCGTCTTAGGCCCGTGTATCGCCTGAAAAACCGCCGAACATCAAGGGCGCTTAGCCTTTGATCAGCCGTTCATGCTCCTGCAAAGCAAAGCGGTCGGTCATCCCCGAGATATAATCGCTGACAATCCGCGCAAGTGCAGTATCACCTTCCGCCTCATCGACATCCTTGCGCCATTGTTTCGGCAACTCTTCAGGATGGGCGCAAAAATGCGGGAACAGGTCGTTGACCACCTCGGTCACCTGTTTGCGCATGAGCACCACGGATGGCGCACGGTACATTCGGTCGAACAGAAACGCCCGGATCACCTTGAGGTCTTGGAACACTGGGTCCGAGAACCGGATCACCGTCCGGCCAGCCAAGCGAATATCGGTCGGCGTCTGCGGCTGCATTTCTTCCAGACGGGTACGTGCAAAGTTGATCACGTCCTCGACCAGCACGCCAAAGAACCGGCGCAGCGCTTCGTGACGGCGGCGGTAATAGTTCAGGCCGGGGTACAAACGGTCCACCTCGGCAAAGTTCTTGTCAAGAATGGGCAGCTCGGCCAGCTCGTCCGTCGAAAACAACTCGGCACGCAGTCCGTCGTGCAGGTCATGGTGGTTATAGGCAACATCATCGGCAATCGCGGCCACCTGCGCCTCGGCGCTGGCATAGGTGCCCAGTTCGAGGTCATGCTTGCGACCATAAACCTCAAGCGCCCAAGGCAGCGGGCCCGTGACCGGACCGTTATGCTTGGCTAAACCCTCCAAGGTCTCCCATGTCAGGTTCAGTCCATCGAATTCCGCATAGTGCCGCTCAAGATGGGTAACGATGCGGATCGCCTGCGCGTTATGGTCAAACCCGCCATAGGGCAGCATCAAGGCCTGCAACGCGTCCTCGCCTGTATGGCCGAAGGGCGGGTGGCCCAGGTCATGTGCCAAGGCGACAGCCTCGGTCAGCTCGGCGTTCAAGCCCAAAGCGCCCGAAATTGTGCGCGCTACTTGCGCCACCTCGATCGAGTGGGTTAGCCGCGTGCGATAATAATCGCCCTCGTGCTCAATAAAAACCTGCGTCTTGTGCTTGAGCCTACGAAAAGCGCTTGCATGGATAATTCGGTCGCGATCCCGCTGAAAGCAAGACCGAAAAGTGCTTTCCTCCTCCGGCATCAACCGTCCCCGGGTCGCTGCCGGATCAGAGGCAAAAGAAGCGCGCATGTTCAGTGGTCCTTGTGGCCTGTCCTATGGCTTTCTATATTGTAACCAACGACAGATGGAAACCGATCACACCGGAGCCCGAAAATGAACCTGCCCCCCAAAGTTACCTCTCGTGCTTTTGAACGCCTTGCCGAAATCGGTGCGGCGGCCGATGGCAAGGCCCTGCGCGTCGCAGTCGAAGGCGGCGGATGCTCGGGTTTTCAGTATGAAATCATATTGGATGATCCCAAGGACGATGACATGATCCTGGAAGGATCCGGCCAAAAGGTCGTGGTCGACAGCATCTCACTGCCCTTTCTTGCAAATGCGACAATAGACTTTTCCGAGGAACTGATCGGTGCGCGTTTCGTGATTGAAAATCCGAATGCAACCAGCGCTTGCGGCTGCGGTACGTCTTTCTCGATGTAGCGCATCTCGTTTAGTTTCATTTTGCCAAGAAAACTCCCGCCGGAGGCTGGCCTCATGTCAATGAGGCCATTTCCCCCGAACAGGCCCGCGCAAATCCTTCAAAGAATGCCCCAAATTTTGGGCTGGACTGTTCCGCCGCCTCAATCACCGTCTGCTCGGCTCCGCTTAGATCCGGCAACAAGCTAAGCCGCATGCGTGACCAATCCGCCAACCGCTTCGGGCCTAACTCAAACAAACCTTCCGACAATCGGCGCAATGCGCCTTGCCCCACCATTGCGCCGTGAATGGTCACCTGCCCCGTCGGTACAGCATGGGCAAATGCGCGGCGTCCGGTCATTTGGGCCAACCAGCCCGTAACAAGATACCCTTGATAAGCGTCTCCGGCGTGGGCCTGCGTACCGCCCGCAAGGCTGCAGGTCTCATGGGCCGCGACCACCAGACGTTCCCAGATCGGGCTGGGGGTTACGCCTGCAAGACGCAGTGCCGCACAGATTTCAGCCAGCAGGTCACTGTCCTGATCCAGAAACGCCAGCAGACCGGCATATTCGAGGCTAGTCAGTACCTCTGGGGCCACAGAGGGGTCGCACCGGCCATAGTCACTCAGATAGAAGATAATATGGGCCAGCTCATAGGCCGCTTTTTTGTTAGGCAGGGCAAAGGTTTCAGACCGGGCGATAAACCGACGCAATCGCTCAGCAAGTTCAGTCCCCTGCTGTTGTGCCTTAACCCCGCGTCGCGACAACAACCGCGCGGCCTCACCCCTTTGTAAATCTGACAACTCCGCCTCGGGCAGCCCTTGTCGCGCGACCCAGTGGCAAAGCGCCTCACCCTGAGTACCGCCTGCGCCCAGATCCTCAAGGTCCAGACAGATCGACAGAAAGAACCGGTAGTATTGCGGGAAAAATTCAAGTTGCGCGCGGATGTCATCATAAAATGATGCATAAGGGGTCAGAGCTTCATCCGGAATTTCAGCCGACATGCTAGCCAAGATGCCCTGCCATTCGGCATTTTCTTTCAACCAAAATACATCCCCCCGCGCTCGCCTGTGATCGGCAAACATAGAACTTAGCGCTACAAATCCGGAGGCGTTAGCCTTGTCCGGCGGTACAAAAGAAAGAATATTCGACATGGGCTGCCTCCGGCAGGATTCTGCGCCGATATTCGGGCGCAGAACCAAATTTAAGATGTGAAATTAACAGCTTGTGGTAAACATCTCGACCAGATGTCCCGATGTCATATCGGCACCGGACGGGGCGCAGCTGGTGGTAAACAGCTCGACTTGGTGTCCCGATTTCATATCGGTACCAGAAGGAGCGCAGCTTGTGGTAAACAGCTCGACCAGATGTCCCGATTTCATATCGGTATCAGACGGGGCGCAGCTGGTGGTAAACAGCTCGACCAGATGTCCCGAATTCATATCGGCACCGGATGGAGCGCAGCTTGTGGTGTACAATTCAGTGCCCCCACCAATCGCCATTTCAGCGGGTCCCGAACTGGATCCGGTCGTAAACAGGTCGGTTCCGCCGCCGGTCATCATGTCAGCAGGTCCAGCGCTTGAGCCGGTGGTAAACAGGTCTGTTCCATGCCCCGCATGGATCGAGGTCAGTGACGATGAGGCGACAGAGGAAAGTGTGTCTTCGACATAGGAAAGTGCAGTCATTGTGGTGTCCTTTTCGAGGTTAAATTCTAGGGCAATTGCGACCGGTGGTTGCAATTACCAATCAATTAATCTCGAAAGTAGTTACTCATGCGTTAATTTCCCCCATGCCGTGAATTGCCGAAAGTTATCCACATATCTGGCCCGTCAAAATATGAGTAGAGCCATTTGAAAACATACGGAAAAGCCGAGAATTTCAAAATTATATCCACATCCATTCCAGTGAATCCAAAAACCGAAATTTTACATCACTGCCACAAATCTGTCCCGAATCAGGCCTTCTTTTAGAGTTTTTTTAACGCGCGCTACCCTTGCCCCATTGCGCGGGATACGCGATAGCTGCGGGCTATACTTGCTTGGGGGCCAGCCATGAAAATCGCAACTTTCAACATAAACGGGATCAAGGCGCGTATCGACGCCCTGCCCCAGTGGCTGGATGAGGCGCAGCCTGATGTCGTGATCCTGCAAGAAATCAAGTCGGTCGATGAAAACTTTCCGCGCGAGATATTCGAGGATCGCGGATATAATGTCGAAACCCACGGGCAAAAGTCGTTCAATGGGGTCGCGATCCTGTCAAAGCTGCCGCTCGAAGACGTGACACGTGGCCTGCCCGGCGATGAGAACGACGAACAGGCCCGCTATATCGAAGCGTCTGTGATGGGTGACAAACAAGCGATCCGCATCTGCGGTCTGTACCTGCCCAACGGCAATCCAGTTGAATTGGACAGCGCGGGAAACCCTGTCGAGGGCGGCAAATATGCCTATAAACTGGCGTGGATGCAGCGCCTGCAAGACCGCGCTAGCGCCTTGCTCGCCGAAGAGACACCCTTTCTAATGACTGGAGATTTCAACATCATCCCGCAGGCCGAAGACGCTGCAACCCCAGATGCCTGGCGCGAGGACGCCCTGTTTCGTCCGGAATCGCGCGCTGCGTGGCGGTGCCTGCTTGCTCTTGGTCTGACCGAAGCATTTCGCGCGCGGGTTCAAGGTCCGGGACACTATAGTTTTTGGGATTACCAAGCCGGAGCATGGAACCGGAACAATGGTATCCGCATCGACCACTTCCTGCTCAGCCCCGCCTGTGCGGACATGCTCCGCGATTGTCAGATCGACAAGGATATACGCGGACGGGAAAAGCCTTCGGATCATGTCCCAGTTTGGGTTGATTTGGAGTTTTAGGCCAATTTTCAAGCGCGACGGTTTCGGATCACGTCCATTGTCCGTAATATTTCCTTATGTCACAATTAGCTACAGCACCTTCTAAGCGCATGGGTTTTGGAACTCAGGCAAGAGACAGTGTGGACCGATCCGTAGTTTCATTGTCTTTTGTTTGATGAAACTTTTAAAGTCGGCACATACCCCGACAATCGGACTGCCACCTCCAAATCCCATTCGACGTTCGGCGACATTTCAAAAGTCCAGCAATTGCGCATGTTGCTGCGCATGGAAAAGGTCGGTCGAGATAAATTCAAATACCGTTAGCTGCGTGTCCTAAGAAAGTCGCTAAAGGTTAGGTTGGCGCACAGCGGTTCGTACGAGCTGTACGTGGGTGCGCAGAGTCCAGGTTCTTTGTCGTGGGTCAACCAAGGCAGCAGACGCTGCAAGCCCCCAATCTCGATCTTTTGGTTTACTACCCGAATCGCAAATGACTTAAGACTGACGCCGGGTCCAAAGACGCCTTCCAGTGCGTCCGGCTCGACCTGAAATACAGTTGCGGAATCGTTCATGTCTTTAAAGGATACCATCGGCGGGTAGTGTGATACCGGCAGGTCAAAATACCCATCGCTGCGCTTGATCGAACGCAGCCATCCGGCCAATCTGTGCGTTCTAGCACTTTTGTGAAAGGCGGGCGGTCGAAATGCTGAACCGAGCCACCGTACCGGTTCATTCTCGGTGTATCTGCTGCCGATCAAAGCAAAAAGGTACCTACCCGGCACCACCTCCACCGCAAGTGCCTCGCCGTTGTGCCTCCATCGCCCGCCTCTGGCCTCCATCGGTAGAATTCCGGTAAAGATGGGGCGGGTGTAGCTTACGTTCATCACCCGGCTGCCGGATTGGATGCCCGCCGGCGTCTCTATCTCGATCCGCGTCTCAAATCGCACGTTAATCGTGCGCGCGAATAGGTAAAATGCAAGTGGCGCCCCACAAATCAACAATACAAGCATCCAAACTTTCATATACGAACAACCTTCACCAAAATACTGGAAATGCAATATCTGGCTGTACCAAAGTCACCTCAAACACCCACCGCGACTGCAAAATCTTGTTCTAAGTAACAACCCTAGTCGGAGGGGCAAAGGCAATGACCGTGTTAATTCAGGGCCGGTCCATCCGATGCGTATCTTTGGAGCGCGAGTGATTTTCTTGCCAACTCAGCTTCGCAATACAGCGCTTGATGACCAACCCAATCACGCTTGAAGTTCTGCATCCCAATAAAGGAAATCCATCCAGCTATCGTGCAGGTGGTTTGGCGGAAACTTGCGGCCCATGTTGCGTAGTTCTTCGGCACCCGGCTGACGGGGCGGTTTGCGCAAGTGAAATCCAGTCTGGTGCAGGGCTTTGGACCCTTTCTTCAGGTTGCATGGGCTGCAGGCGGCCACGACGTTTTGCCAGCTGGTTACCCCGCCCGAGGCCCGTGGCACAACATGGTCAAAGGTAAGATCGCCCCGCGCCCCACAGTATTGGCAGCAAAATTCATCCCTCAGAAATAAATTGAAGCGCGTGAAGGCCACGCGCTTTTGAGGTTTTACATAGTCTTTTAGGACGACAACAGACGGGATGCGTATCTCCATCGACGGGCTGTGCACGTAGTCTTCGTATTCGGCAACGATATCGACCCGGTCGAGCCATTTCGCCTTGATCGCATCCTGCCAGGACCAAAGTGAAAGCGGATAATAAGACAAGGGTCTGTAGTCCGCATTCAGCACTAGGGCCGGTCTATGTTTCAACCCTGCAGGGCTGCGTGTGAATTCTGTTCTGAAATCGCCGTCCATAAAACTGAAACCCTTTGCCGTTCCGCGTCCGGTCCGGCGAGAACAACCCCGCCGATGGCTGAAACTATATCTCGGCTTTTGCGCCTGACAAGTCGCAAAAGGACATAAGATGTCGCAGACAGGAAATGACGCCCTAATAACAGGCATTTAAAGGGCTGCCCCAATGCGAGGTACGAGCGTCAAAACAACGGTGTTGATGGCGAAGGCGTATATGGCATTGGACTGGCATGCGGATGTGATTGCCAGAGGGGCGCAAGTGAACGCGGACCATTATTCAACCCAGAATGTACGGCGGATTGTTGCGCAGTCAGTGCGGCAATGCCTTTGGTCGAACCGCTGGGCTAAGGCGTTGATGCGGAATAGTACACTTCAACCAATGGGCGACGTGGCTTAAGAACGGACACGTCGCCAAATGGGGGCGATTAAAGCCCCAGTTTGTCGCGCATGAATGCCAGCGCCACGCTTAGACCGTCAGGGGCAATGCCATGGGCGGTTCCCTTCATGATATGGGCGTACACATCGGTCCAACCTGCATCTTGCAAGGCTTGGGCCGCTTCGGGCAGCGATTGCGGCGGGACCACATCATCTGCATCCCCATGAACCAACAGAACCGGCGGGCGCACGACAACCTCGTCCTTGAGGCCTTCGGGGGACAGCAAACGACCCGAAAACGCGACAATCCCTGCGACTGCATCTTCGCGGCGCGGTGCCACATGCAGCGCCATCATTGTGCCTTGGCTAAAACCAAACAAAACTACCTGTTCGGGCAGCAAATCTTCGTCCACCATCAACGCGTCTAGGAATGAATTGAGGTCCAGCACCGCTTGCATCATGCCGCGTTCGGATTCTTCCTCGGATGAATTATCGATCCACGGGATTGGAAACCACTGGAACCCCATTGGGGCACCGGCGCAAGCCTCGGGCGCGTCAGGGGCGATAAACAGCGTGTCGGGCAGGTGTTCGCCCAAAGGATCGGCCAGCCCCAACAAGTCAGCACCATTGGCCCCATAGCCGTGCAGGAACACCACGGCTGACCGTGTTTCCCCCGATACCGGTTCGCGGCGTTCTGCGTTTAAGACGCGTGTCATGTGATCCCTTCCCTTTGCTTTACAACGCGGTAGTACGAAAACAGCGCGCGGGCTGCAACCGACCGCCACGGCGACCAGTCCTCGGCCATCATCGCCAGTTGTTTCGGCTTTGGCCGCTCTGGCAGATCAAAAAGCACTTTTGCTGCCTCTTGCAAGGCTAGATCGCCCTCGGCGAAGACATCGGCGCGGCCCAGCGAAAACATCGCATAGATTTGCGCAGTCCAACTGCCGACACCGGGGACGGCGGTTAGGGTCTTGATCACATCACCATCGGGGGCATCGCGCAGGGCGGCATAGTCGATGCCCGCCTGCGCCAAGGCCAAAGCATAGCGGATCTTTTGGCGGCTCAGTCCTGCCGCGCGCAAGCCATCTTCGCCAGCGGCAAGAATTGCGGCCTCGTGTGTCAGGCCCTGCGCATCCATCTTGGCGCGCATTGCATTGGCAGAGGCCACTGAAACCTGCTGGCTGATGATCGCCCCGATAAGCGCGTCAAATCCATCAGCGCGCAGCCGTAGGGGCAAGGGGCCTGTGGCCTGCAATGCATTAGAAAAATGCGGGCTGGTGGAGGCCAGCCATGCCGCCCCTTCTGCCACATCCGCGTCGCAGGTAATGATGCGCCCGATTGTCATAACGTGCCCAGCCAATCCACCGCCTCCCGTGCTGTTGCCAGCAGACGCGCATGGGGCGGCGGGGCTGGCCGGTCGATGACGATCGTCCGCAGGCCCATCTCAAGCGCCGCGTCCAGCTTGGGTCGGCTTGGCCCACCCCCCACATTCCTGCAAATCATAGTGTCGATGGTCAATTCCTTAAACAAAGTCATTTCCTGCTCGCAGATAAAGGGCGGCGTACCGAAAACCGGTTCAACAAATCCTGGCAGGACGGTGCGCGCCTTCGGGCTGTTCTGCCGCAGATACAGTTTTTCGCCGATGAATGGTTCATATTGTGCCAACGTGCCCCTGCCCGTCGCCGCAAAGACCCGTGCACCGGGCAAGATCAAACCGGCAGCCGCATGAACCGATGCGGCCCGTATGGCAGGAGGATCAACGGACCAGACCGGACGCAATACCCGGCAATATGCAAGGCCCAGAATGGCGGCGGCCGCTGATGCAAGATTGGACACATCGGAATCAAACCCGTGTCCCGCATCGCAAATCGCGGCAATCCCATTCCGGATCAAAAATAATTTCATCTCGTCCACTGACGCAGGCCACCAAATCTGCGAGGGCACGGCCAAGGGGCCGAAACTGCGTTCGGGTGCCCGCAGGATCGCCTGCATCCGTTGCGATGTTTGCGCTATCTCAGCCGCGATATCATGCGCCTCGGCGCTGCCCGCGATCAACAATATATGAGAGGTCGGTTCCATCGCGCAATCGTCGCCCAGCCAGCGATTAGACACAAGGGGCTTGCCGATGCCAAAACCTGCGTTTACGCCGTTGCCATGACAATGATTGATGACTCCCGCGCCAAGCGCAACGTGGCCGTTCTGGTCACCGCACAGGCATTTCTTGGCAGCCAGATGCCTATGTATTTTGTAATTGGTGGATTGGCGGGGCAACAATTGTCGCCCAACGTTTGCCTTGCAACTTTGCCGATCTCGATGATTGTTTTCGGGTCTATGACAACCGCCCCCTGGCTGTCTGGTGTAATGCAGAAATTCGGGCGGCGCGCGGGTTTCGTCATTGGCGCGTTTGGCGGCATGGCGGGGGCGGCGATCTGCGCCTATGCTCTTACAATCCAAAGCTTTGCGGTGTTCCTGCTGGGCAGCTATCTGATGGGCATCTACATGTCTTCGCAGGGCTTTTTTCGGTTTGCCGCGACAGATACCGCGTCGGACGAATACCGCCCCAAGGCGATTTCTTATGTGATGGCAGGCGGCCTAATCTCGGCCATTATCGGGCCGCAGCTGGTAGGCCTGTTGACCGGATCAAATGGGGACGCGACCGTCATGCGGTTTTTTCCGGTCTATATCGCGGCTATTGCGTTGAATGCGTTCGGCATGATCCTTTTCGCCTTTTTGCGAATTCCAAAACCGCCAATTCCCGCCGCCGACGCGCCCAAAGGTCGCTCACGGATGGAACTGCTTAAAACACCGCGCATTGCGGTCGCCGTGATCTGCGGAATGGTGTCCTATGCGTTGATGAACTTGGTCATGACGTCGACCCCCCTGGCGGTTGTGGGCTGTGGCTATGACATTGTTGATGCGTCCCATGTGGTGACGGGTCACGTCTTGGCCATGTACGCGCCGTCGTTCTTTACCGGCCATCTGATCGCGCGTTTCGGGGTCGAAAAGATTCTCGGCCTTGGCATTGCGATCTTGGCGGTTGCGGGGGTTGTTGCCCTGCAAGGCGTTGATCTGGGCAACTTCTATATCGCGTTGATCCTGTTGGGGATCGGCTGGAACTTTGGCTTTATCGGGGCCACGTCGATGCTGGCGGGTGCGCACGAACCACACGAACGCGGCCGGATGCAGGGGCTGAACGATCTACTGGTGTTCGGTGGCGTGACCTTTGCATCGCTGGCCAGTGGCGGATTGATGAACTGTTCAGGCGGCAGCGCAATCGAAGGCTGGGCCGCCGTGAACATCGCGATGATCCCGTTTCTGGTGCTTGCCGGTGGTGCACTGATCTGGCTGACGCTGCGTCAAAAACCGGCGCGAGCGCGTGCGTAACCTTACCAACGCCCGCTAAGGGCCCGCCACGACAGCGGAAACTTGTCGAGCGGGGGCAATGTGCCATCCCCAACGCGTGAGGGTGCCGATATCGCGGCCTTCAGCACAGCCTCGCTTGCCCCGATGCCAAACAGCGCAGGCCGCGACGCCGCAGAGACCTTGCCGCGCTGCTGACGTGCCTTTTTCAACCGCGCAAGCGCCGTGCGCGCCAACGCCGCGACCCCCGCGTCAGTGCCATCCAACAAGGGCACACGGCCCTGTTCCACCAGTTGCGGAATAGCGTGCAGCCAAGCGGCCACTCCTGCGGCATAACCCGCATCGCGCACAACGGTTTCATCTGCTGCACCCAGACTTGATGCAGCAACCCACATGAGGCTGCCCGCCGTCTGGTCGATATAAGCATCAAAATGTGCCTCGTCCTCGAATGCGTCGCGGTAAATGTCCCATCGACGCGCGCCCACAAGCGTATCCAGAACACGCGCCTGATCAGCGCCTATCGCTGCGCCCAAGGGGGTTGCGACCTCGTGCCGGCGCACGGGCCGGCTTTCAGTGATTTCTTCGCAGACATCGCGCCACCATTGCAGGCGCATTTCAGCGATCATCGCCTCTTTCGTTACCCAAGGTGCGCGGGCCACCTCGATATTAAAGGCATAAAGCGGAAACAGAATGCGCCGTGCCGCAAGGGGGGCAGCCATTGCCGCCCGAAAGCGCAGAGGGTCAGCGCGTTCAACGATGCTGGCACATGCAGTCAAATCATCGTCAAACTGCATCTAGAAACTCCGCCATTACCTTGATCGTTTCGGGGGCATCTACGATTCCTAAATGGCCATAACCCGGAACAATTACATAGGTGCCTTTGTCATTCGCAGGCATCATCGTTTCCTTGTATTTTTCGGCGTAAAACGCGCCATCATCGGACCCCGCCACCAGCAGGAACCTTGGCAGAGCAGCGACGTCCGCAAGGTAGTCGCCCCGTGGCGCAAAGCCTGTATTCAACCGGTAGCTATAGGCCGTAGTCGCCGTATCCCCCAAGGGCCCATCCAATACTTGATCCGGCATCGAAAACTGGATCACTGGCTTGTCATTTAACGCGGTGATGCGGAATGTGTTCAGGATCGAAAGTCCGATCATCCGACGCAATTGCACAGTGGCCCACCCACCGGAGTCTTCCCGCGTGGTAGGAGCGTTATGCTTTAGAAACGGGGCCAGCAGCACCGCACCGTCCAACAACCGGCCATAATTACTGCCGGCAAACCGCACAACCAACCCGCCTCCGGATGAATGGCCCGCGATTACAATCTTTTGGCCCGGTTCATGCAAGGCCGCGATCAAATCAACTAAATCATCCTCAAACTGACCGATATAATCGATATCGCCACGCCGCCCCGGTGCCGTGCCGTGGCCTCGCAGGTCAGGAACCAGAACAGTGGCCTTTTCACTTAGCGCCTGCGCCATATTCACAAACTGCAAGCCGTGCCACCCGGACCCATGCACCAACACCAGCATCGGCGCGCCCAAAGGGCCATCAAAACGCCGATACGCCAACTCATACCCGTCGCGCATCGGAGCCTTTAGCAGCGGCGGCGCAATACCGCCCCCCGCGCTATCCGACAGGTACTCTGCAAAGTCCAACCCGCTGGCGGCAGCAACAGGCTTGGCAGGGTCGGTCATAACCAGAATAACGGCCACCAAAAGCGTGATTGGCACACTGAGGGCGACGGACAGAAGGAGTTTCAACAGCATGCCCATGATCTTTTATGTCTTGATATCGCGGATCAATTTCCACCTTATCGCATCCAACAATGCCTCGAATGACGCATCCACTATGTTGGCAGACACACCCACAGTGGACCAGCGCCGCCCCTGCCCGTCTTCGCTGTCGATGATGACACGGGTCACAGCTTCGGTACCGCCTTGGGTGATGCGCACCTTGTAGTCGACCAGATGCATATCCTCCAGATAGGCCGAATATTGCCCCAAATCCTTGACGATCGCCTTTGACAGCGCGTTCACAGGGCCACGGTCGCAGCCCTCTGCGTCCATGCTTTCACTGACCGAAAGACGTTTTTCGCCATCAACTTTGACGACAACCACAGCTTCGGACAGGCTAACCATCTGGTTGTACTTGTTCTTGCGCCGCTCGACCGTCACGCGATAGCGTTTGACCTCGAACAGGTCCGGCATCTGCCCCAAGGCCTGCCGCGCCAGCAGTTCGAAACTGGCCTGAGCGGTATCATAGCTATAGCCATCCGCTTCACGTGCCTTGACCTGATCCAGGATTAACCCAAGCGCCGGATCGCCCTTGGCAATCGTCAACCCCGCGCTTTCGAGGCGACGGCGCAGGTTGGATTGGCCAGCCTGATTGGACATCGGAATGATCCGCGCGTTGCCAACCCGCTCGGGCGGAATATGCTCATAGGTCGATGGGTCTTTCAGGATCGCGCTTGCGTGCAACCCCGCCTTGTGGGCAAAGGCCGAAGACCCCACAAATGCCGCCTGTTTCATCGGCACACGGTTGAGGATTTCATCAAGGCTGCGACTGATCTGTGTCAGCCCCTCAAGCGCCGTCAGGCTGATCCCTGTATCATAGATGCTGGCATAGGGTTCTTTCAGCAGCAAGATCGGGATGAGCGTGGTCAAATTAGCATTGCCGCAACGTTCGCCTAACCCGTTCAACGTGCCTTGAATCTGCCGCGCGCCCGCGTCGACAGCGGCCAGCGAACAGGCCACGGCGTTTTCGGTATCGTTGTGCGTATGGATGCCCAGATGGGTGCCGGGAATGCCAGCGGCTATGACTTCAGCCGTGATGCGCCCCACTTCGGAGGGCATGGTCCCGCCGTTGGTGTCACACAGCACAATCCAGCGCGCGCCTGCGTCATAGGCCGCCTTGATTGCGGTCAAAGCATAGTCGCGATTGGCGCGGTAGCCGTCAAAAAAGTGTTCCGCATCAAACAACGCCTCGCGACCTTGCGCGACCAGATAGGCAATTGATTTTGCGATGTTTTCGGTATTCTCAGCCAGTTCTATTCCTAGGGCGGCGGTAACATGAAAGTCGTGGGTTTTGCCCACAAGGCAGACGGTGTCGGTCTTGGCATTCATCACCGCCGCCAGCACATCATCATTTTCAGCCGAGAATCCGGCCCGTTTGGTCATCCCAAAGGCGGTCATCTTGGCACGGGTACGGGGGGCATCGTCAAAAAACGCAGAGTCCGTCGGGTTGGCCCCCGGCCATCCCCCTTCAATGTAGTCTACGCCCAGCGCGTCCAAGGCATTTGCGATTGTAATCTTCTCGGCGGTCGAGAATTGCACCCCTTGGGTCTGCTGCCCATCGCGGAGTGTGGTGTCGTAGAGGTAGAGGCGTTCGCGGGTCATAGCACTGTTCTCGCGTTTGGCATCATCTTAGGTCGTGCCTCTTGGCACGACCAGCCCCCGAGCGCCCCCGTCACGCCACAGGCTTGCTTCCAGCACGACGGCGGGGGCTTTGCCCCAACCTTCGGCCGGGGGCTGGCCTGTGTTGTGGCGCGCATCATTTAAGGGCGTCCAATTTGGCTTGGTCGAAATCGGCAGTCCGTTCAACATTCGGACCTGCTGCACTAACTGACAATTTAAGACCAACAGCCTCGACTTCTTGTTTCAATGCATCAGCAGCCGCATAGTCCCTCATGTTCCTTAACTCTTGCCACCTCATCAAAATTGGGAATAGCTTCCCATTTTGGTCAGCCAAATCATCAAAGCTGGCCATTTTCAGCCCATCGCGGAACCAATCAACATTTTCTGCGTCAGGAAACCCAAGTAGCGTCATGCCCGATTTTAACTGAGCATATTCGCCCTTTGCTTGAAGACCATGAAGGATCGATAGGGCCAAATGCGAATTTAGATCGTTGGAGATTGCTTCGACCAACTCAACAGGAACTTCGGTTGTCTCCGTGATTCCGTCTGTGGATGAAAACCAAATTTTCAATGTTCGCGATGCCTCCTTGGCCTTCTTCTCCGTCCAGTCCATCGGCTTACGGTAATGCGTGCTCAGCATCACGAACCGGATTACCTCACCCGGCACGCCCTGATCTAACAAGTCGCGCACGGTAAAGAAGTTGCCCAAAGACTTGGACATCTTCTTGCCCTCGACCTGCAACATCTCGTTGTGCATCCAGACGTTGGCAAAGCCCGACCCCGGATGGGCGCAGCAGCTTTGGGCGATCTCGTTTTCATGATGTGGGAACATCAGGTCATTGCCACCGCCGTGGATGTCAAAATGATCCCCAAGGAGTTCATATGACATGGCCGAGCATTCGATATGCCACCCCGGACGCCCACGGCCCCACGGGCTCTTCCAACCCGGCGTTTTCGCGTCGGATGGTTTCCATAGAACGAAATCCATCGGATTACGCTTGTAGGGGGCTACTTCGACCCGCGCGCCGGCGATCATGTCGTCAATCGACCGTCCTGAAAGCGCGCCATATTCTTTATAGCTTTCCACCGCGAACAGCACATGGCCTTTGGCAGCATAGGCGTGACGCTTTGTGATCAGCCCCTCGATCATCTTCACCATCTGCGGGATATACGCTGTGGCGCGCGGCATGTGATCGGGCTGGAGCGCCCCAACAGCTGCCATATCGTCCAGAAACCATTGCGTTGTCTCTGCCGTGATGTCGCCAATCGATCGACCGCTTTCGGCCGCGCGGGCGTTGATCTTGTCATCGACGTCAGTAAAATTGCGCACATAGGTCACGTGGTCCGGCCCATAAACGTGGCGCAGCAACCGGTAGAGCACGTCAAACACGATCACAGGTCGTGCGTTGCCTAGATGCGCGCGGTCATACACCGTGGGCCCGCAGACATACATCCGCACGTTTTCAGGGTCGATTGGGACAAAATCCTCGCGTTTGCGGGTTTTCGTGTTGTGCAGCTTGATCGTCGTCATATGGCGCGTCCTTACGCAAGTATGGCGCGGGCATGGCACATTTGGTTTGAAAAGAAAACGCTATGAACAGGCCCGCTGGAAAGTCTCAGCAGGGAATACAGAAAATAATCGGTGTGTTCATGTTCATGGCCTCTGCCTAGCGCGGGCTGCCCCTGTGGGTCAAGCTTGATTGACAAAGCCTGCTGGCTCTGCGCCCCTGCGCCCCAATCAGGTTAATCGGAGATACAACATGCAGCTTTCCACACGTATCACAGGTCTTTTGGGTGGCGGATCAGATGGTTGGGGTGTGTTCTTGCGCGCCCGCCAGATGATCGAAGACGGCACGCCCGTGACAGAGCTGACCATCGGAGAGCATGACATCCGCACCGCCGCACCAATTTTGCAGGAAATGCACCGGACGGCCCTGGCCGGGCACACGGGCTATGCGTCCGTTCCCGGCACCACGTCTTTGCGCGATACGGTTGCCCAGCGCGTGCAGGATCGTACAGGCGTGCCAACGACGCGCGACAATGTGGTGATCACACCCGGTGGCCAATCCGCCCTGTTCGCAGCGCACGCTGCCGCCACCAACCCCGGTGACACCGCGCTGTTTATTGATCCCTACTATGCGACCTATCCCGGTACGATCCGTGGTGTCAGCGCAATACCCAAGGCGGTGCCTGCCCATGCAGACGATGCATTCCAACCCCGCGCTGATGTCATTGCGGCTGCCGCACCGGGGGCAAAGTCGCTGCTGATCAACTCCCCCAATAACCCCACAGGTGTGGTCTATACCCGCCCGACCCTCGACGGCATCGCACGCACGTCTCTGGATCACGATCTTTGGCTGATCTCTGACGAAGTATACGATACCCAAGTGTGGAAAGGCGCTCATATTTCGCCACGCGCCCTGCCCGATATGGCGGATCGCACCCTTGTTGTTGGGTCCATGTCGAAAAGCCATGCGATGACGGGGTCGCGCTGTGGCTGGATTGTGGGGCCAGCGGATGCGATTGAACATTTGACGAACCTTGCCACGCACACCACTTACGGCGTGCCGGGCTTTATCCAGGATGCTGCGCAGTTTGCCCTGAACCAAGGTCCCGAATTCGAGATTGAAATTGCTGCCCCCTTCCAGCGCCGCCGTGTATTGGCCCAAGACATCGTTGCCGGTCAGAATGCTGTAACTTTAGTGCCAGCCGATGGTGCGATGTACCTGATGCTGGACATCCGCAGCACCGGCATGTCGGGCGAGGACTTCGCCTATGCGTTGCTTGAAGAGCACCACATCGCGGTGATGCCGGGCGAAAGCTTTGGCAATGCTGCGGCGGGCCATATTAGGGTTGCCATGACCATCGATGATGCAGCCTTTGCGCAGGCCCTGAAAACTGTGTGCAACTTTGCCGAAAGCCGCACCCGCTAGGACCGCAACTCGCTAAAAGCAACAGAGGCCGGGGATTTCTCCCCGGCCCCTGTTCTCTGGCTCTTAAAAAATTTCCGCTTGAGGCACCTTTTTCAGATGCCCCCGCACGGCACACCGCCAGTATTAAATTTATTTATCGATTAGAAGCGGTAAGAACCGCGCACAGTAAAGGTTGTTGCGTCAAGGTCGGCACCGGCTGTTCCGCCGATGTCATTGAACTTGTGCTCCAGCAATTCTGCACCGACAGTATACTGCTCGCTCACTTTATAGCTCATACCGATACCGTAGAATGCACCGTCTTCGTCACCGCCGGATGTGTCAGCCAAAGCATAGCCACCGGTTGCATAGACCAATGTGTTGCCAAGGTCATAACCACCCTTGATTTTCGCACGTGCAACGGAATCGACTGTTACTGCACCGCCATTCAGATCGATATCGGTTTTGTCATAATCGATCTCACCGCCCAAAACGAATTTACCAAAGTCATAATCATAACCGGCGTGGAAACCATAAAGACCGTTGTCGCCATCTAGCGCACCAGGACCGTCTGCATCACCAAAGCCCAATTGCAAACCAGTATAGAAGCCAGTCCAGTTGCCACCCGTATCAGGCGCTGCGACAGGCATCGTCATCATTGGTTCCACGATGGGCTCTTCAAGGCTACCGGCAAAGGCGGCACCGCCCATGGCGAATGTTGCAACTGCGGCAAGCGACGTTAATTTCATTGTACGTTTCATAGTCGTAACTCCTTGATCTTACATAACTGCTAAGCGGCTCATCCCGCTTCGGTTACACAACTCCGCATTTAGACTTTGGTTGCAACCTAGCCCATTCACGGGTCGGTGATCGGTCATTTGTTGCTTATTTGCGTCAGGACGTCGGCAGGAAAATGCCACTCAATGCCTTTAAATGACTATAAAAACGGGGTCGCAAACAGAATAGGCGTCGTAAATAGACTAGATGGGCAAATTTAATCTGCGCAGCATTGGAACCATTCGGAGGGAAGCCGCATGAAGACAGAGCATTGCATCGTCGTCTGCATCATACGCACCATCGGGGCTGAACGGGGCCGCGCTGCAAGGGGCGCGCCCAAAGGGGAATAGCAGTCCCGAACGCCCCCCTTACAGTCACAAACGCTGGATCCCTTATGACCGTACAAACACCTCACCGCTCTGGTGGCCGCGCTGCACGCCGTGCGGCACGCGCAGCCCCCCTTGCCGACCACCTACGCCCTGTTCGTGCAGGCATGTCGGGCGGCACGTTCAATCCGCTATCCCCCGCCGCAATGGTCCGTATACACGCCGCCGTGCTCGATGCGCTGGAACAGATCGGCCTTGCCGATGCGCCGCCCTCTGGCGTTGCCTATATGACAGGTGCCGGTGCCATTCTGGGCGATGATGGCAGGTTGCGCTTTCCCCGCGCGCTAATCGAAGACACCATTGCCGCGGCAAACAGGTCGATCACCTTGCACGGTCGTGATCCAAAGCATGATTTGGAATTGTCTGGTACTAAGGTGCATTACGGTACCGCAGGTGCTGCCGTGCATCTGGTCGATGTTGAAGGGCGCAATTACCGCGAATGTGGCGTCCAAGACCTGCATGATGCTGCGCGCATAGCAGACCAGTTGGACAACCTGCATTTCGTGCAGCGCCCAATGGTGTGCCGCGACATCCCCGACAACCTCGAGATGGATTTGAATTCCATCTATGCCTGCTGTGCGGGCACGACCAAACATGTAGGCGTCTCCTTTACCGAACCTTCCTTTGTGCCACACGGTCTTGAACTGCTGCACATGATCGCAGGCGGCGAAGACAAATGGCGCGAGCGGCCTTTTGTGTCGAACTCGAACTGTTTTGTCGTGCCCCCGATGAAATTCGCAACCGAAAGCTGTCTGGTGATGGAGGCGTTGATCGAAGGCGGCATGCCGATCCTTCTGTTGTCAGCCGGTCAGGCCGGTGCCACCGCCCCTGCCCCTATTGCCGGCGCGATTGTGCAAGCGGTTGCTGAATGTCTGGCGGGGCTGGTCTATGTTAACGCGATCAAGCCGGGGCACCCCGCGATCTTTGGCACATGGCCCTTTGTGAGCGACCTGCGCACCGGTGCCATGTCGGGCGGATCTGGTGAACAGGCCCTGCTGACAGCCGGATGTGCGCAAATGCACCGATACTATGACCTGCCGGGCGGAGCCGCCGCCGGCATCGCCGATGCCAAGCTGCCCGACATGCAAGCGGGCTGGGAGCAGGCGATGTCCAACGTCATGGCGGGGATGTCCGGCTTGAACATGGTATACGAGTCCGCTGGCATGCATGCTTCCCTTTTGGGGTTCTGTCTGGAATCGCTTATCTTGGGCGATGATCTGATCGGTCAGGCTTTGCGCTGCGTGCGTGGCATCGAAGTGACCGAGGACAGTGTCAGCCTTGAAGTCATCCGCGCCACCTGTATTGGCGGTCCGGGGCATTATCTGGGGTCTGAGCAGACGCTAAGTCTGATGCAGACCGAATATATATATCCTGCATTGGCTGACCGTACGTCGCCCAAGGAGTGGGCAGAGCTGGGCAAGCCTGATCTGCTGGCGCGCGCCACAGCCCGCAAGGAAGAAATATTGGGTCAACGTGCCAGCGCCCGGTTTGACCCTGAAACCGACCGTCTCATTCGCGAGAGGTTCAACATTTACCTGCCAAATTAACATGCAACTCCCCCCGTGACTTCACGGGGTGCTCTGCTAAGTCTTGGAAAGGGCAACACCATCGCCCCTTTTCAAGGCAATACGCAGGGTACCATTCATGATCGGCTTCATCACCACCCATATCGAGGTCGTAGGCGTCATTCTTTTGACGTTGCTGGTCGCTTTCATTTTGCTGCAACAACGCCGCAGCCCCCAGTCCACTGCCGCTTGGATTCTGTTTCTGGTGCTATTGCCCTATGTGGCTGCACCCGTGTTCCTCGCCCTTGGATTTCGCAAACAAAGCAAGAACTACGATCCGATCCTGTTTTCGGACCATGAACATCACCAGACGCCGGTGCATGATCTGGACCATACTTTTCAGAATTTCCATATGCCCCCAGCGCTTGAGGCCCAAAGCTTCAAACTGCTGGACACCCCGCAAGCCGCGTTCAAGGCGGTCATGGAGACTGTCCAAAGCGCCGAGACCAGCATCGACTGTATGTTTTATATCGTCGCCAATGACGACATAGGCAGACGGTTTGTTGATGCCCTGACCGAAAAGGCCAAGGCAGGCGTGAAAGTGCGCTTGCTGATGGACCGTCTGGGCACCATGCGAGGCCCGCACAAGGCACTTGAGGCGCTGAAAAAGGCCGGCGGCGACGTGTTGTTCTTCTCTCCGTTTCTGCAATTGCCCAGCTCTGGCCACCTGAACCTGCGCAACCACCGCAAAATCATCATCGCCGATAATTCTCGGGCTTTTTCAGGCGGCATGAACATCGGTTGCCACTATATGACCGACGCCCCCACAGCTGATTGCTGGGCCGATCTGGCCGTGACAATCAAGGGCATGAGCGTTCAGGCGTTCTGCGATGTCTACCGTTCCGATTGGGAGGTCGCGAGTGGCAATGATGTCGAGGCCATCACACCTGCCCCCGACACCGCTGGCGGGGCCACGCTGCAGCTTATCCCCTCCGGGCCCGACATTGTCGAAGACCCCCTCCACGATGGATTGATCCGCGCCTTGCATCTGGCCCACAGCCGCATCTGGATCGCGACCCCTTATTTCGTGCCAACCGAACCGCTGGAAAATGCGATCCGGATAGCCGCTCTTCGCGGTATTGATGTGCGCATTCTGGTCCCCGAGAGATCCAACCAGCGTATCGCAGATTTCGCCCGTGGCGGGTATCTTCGTGACGCCCGATCTGCAGGTGCCAAAGTGTATTATTACACCCCCGGCATGATCCATGCCAAAGCGGCCGTGATCGACGATTTTGCCGTTGTCGGCACTGCCAATTTTGATGTCCGCAGTATGCTTTTGAACTTTGAGGCCATGATATTTCTGTATGATGCAGGGTCCGTCACCCAATTGGCCGACTGGTTCAAGGCCCGCCAAGCGGATTGCCATTCCAACTGTCCTCATCCTCATTTGCCCCGCCGTTTGGCCGAAGGGGTCTTTCGCATCGGAGCGCCTATTCTGTGACCCAGCAAACGCTTCGCATCGCCAGCTACAATATGCGCAAGGCTAAAGGCACCGATCGCCAGCGCGACCCCGAACGTATCATGCGCATCATCCGCGATCTGGATGCCGAGATTGTTGTCCTTCAAGAGGCCGACAGGCGCCTTGGTGCCCGCCCGTCGGCCCTGCCAATGGACATGTTGACCGCTGAAACAGGTCTGGTCGCTGTACCTGTTCCCAGCAAGGTGAGTATCGGCTGGCATGGCAACGCGGTGTTGCTGACGCCGCGTGCCGACATCGTTGATGTGCAGCATATCAATCTGCCCGGTGCCGAGCCGCGCGGTGCCATGGTGGTTGATGCTGATATCAGCGGGGTCAAGCTGCGGGTAATTGCCACCCATCTGGGCTTGATGCGGAGGTCCCGTCGGGCGCAATTGTCGGCCCTGATCCAACATCTCGATGCGCGGTCACGCCGCCCGACGCTGATTGCGGGTGATATGAATGAATGGTCGCAAACTGTGGGGCTTGGCCGTCTGGCCCATCACTTTACCATTCACGCCCCCGGCAAAAGCTTTCATGCGCGTATGCCGGTTGCTGCGCTTGACCGGATTGCCATAGACGACGAACTTACCTTGGTGGGCGGTGGTGTGGTCGAAACACTGGACGCGCAACGCGGGTCGGATCACTTGCCGATCTGGCTGGATTTCAAACCCGCAACCTAGCGCGTGCCATAATGTACCATGCCGTCAGCCAAGGGTCTTGTGCCGCCGCACCGCGCTGTCAGGCCGCCCCGGCAGGGTCAACGCCGTATCCGACCGTGGCCCCCGTGCAATAACCTTTCCCTTGGAAACCACACACAACCGGCTAGCCCGCAGGCGCAGCGCTTCGATCGGATCACTGGCATCCAAGACTACCAACGATGCTGTGGCCCCCACGCGCAGACCATAATCAGCCAGCCCCATGGTACGCGCATTTGCCGAGGTCACCATGTCAAAGCATTTCCGCATCTCGTCAGGGCTGGTCATCTGGGCCACATGCAGCCCCATGAACGCCACATCCAACATGTCCGCCGTCCCCAATGAATACCACGGATCCAGCACGCAATCCTGACCCCAGCCGACGTTGATCCCCATCGCCAGCATTTCCTTGACCCGGGTCAGGCCACGGCGTTTGGGGTATGTATCATGCCGCCCCTGCAACACGATGTTGATCAACGGGTTGGGTATTACGTTAATCTCGGCCTCTGCGATAAGGGGCAGCAGCTTGGACACATAGTAATTGTCCATCGAATGCATCGACGTCAGATGCGATCCGGTCACGCGCCCTTCAAGGCCCAGACGGCTGGTCTCATAGGCCAGTGCCTCAATATGGCGCGACATTGGATCGTCCGTTTCGTCGCAATGCATGTCGACCATCAGGCCTCGTGCCTCGGCGATTTCGCACAGTTCGCGCACAGACGCGGTCCCATCGGCCATGGTGCGCTCAAAATGTGGAATGCCGCCCACCACATCAACACCCATCTCTATCGCGCGGATCGTGTTATCGCGGGCGGTCGGGTCGCGATAGAAACCGTCTTGCGGAAAGGCGACCAATTGCAGGTCGATGTAATCCTTGACCTGCGCGCGGACCTGCAACAGCGCCTCTACTCCCAATAGCCGGTCATCGCAGGTGTCCACATGCGACCGGATCGACAGCAGTCCCATTGACGCGGCCCAATCGCAATAGGTCAGCGCGCGGGCGACGACCTCGTCCTGCGTCATCACCTGTTTCAGCTCGCCCCACAGGCCGATCCCCTCAAGCAAGGTGCCCGATGCGTTAATCCGCGGGATGCCATAGCTCAGCGTCGCATCCATGTGAAAATGCGGATCAACAAAGGGCGGGCTGACCAGATCGCCAGTGGCGTCGATCACCTCGCCCGCCTGAGCATCACCAAGCTGATCCATCGCCATGATCTTGCCATCCGTGATGCCGATATCCGTGACACGCCCGTCAGGCAACGTGCCCCCCTTTACGATCAGATCAAACATCAGCGTTCTCCTTTGTTGAACGGCACCATCAAAGCGGCAGGTACCTGCGCGCGGCGTGACACCAGCACCAAGGCCACGATAGACAGAATATAGGGTGCCATGAGGAAAATTTGATAGGGGATATCGGCACCAAAGCTGGTCTGTTGCACACGGATTTGCAACGCGTCAAAGGCAGCAAACAAAACCGCCCCTAACAAAGCCTTGCCCGGCATCCATGATCCGAACACCACCAGCGCTATGCAGATCCAGCCGCGTCCGTTCACCATCTCGAAAAAGAAGCTGTCAAAGGCGGACATGGTTAAAAATGCCCCGCCCATCGCCATGAACCCGCTGCCCACGATGACTGCCCCCATTCGGATCGCCGTGACTGACAACCCCTGCGCTGCGACGGCTGCAGGGCTTTCGCCCGCTGCCCGCACCGCAAGGCCCAATGGGGTGCGATACAACATGATACTGGTCGCCGCGACCAAGGCAAATGCCAGATAGGTAAATGGCGTTTGCGAAAACAATGCCTCCCCCAGCAGCGGTATCTCCGACAGGATCGGAGTTTCATAGGGCTGGAACGCGTCGATCTTGGGCGGGCTGGTCACCTGTGGCAGTGCCAAACGGTACGCGAAATAGGTAGAGGACGTCGCCAACAACGTCACGCCCAGCCCCACCACATGCTGCGACAGGCCAAAAGGCACCGTTAGCACGCTGTGCAACAGGCCAAAGCCCATGCCGACGACCATAGCAACAGCGACACCAACCCAAAGGCCAGTACCGGAATAGACCGCCATCCACCCAGCAAAAGCCCCTGCAACCATTATCCCCTCGATGCCAAGGTTCAGCACGCCCGCACGTTCGCAAATCAATTCGCCCATCGTGGCCAAAATCAACGGCGTCGCGATGCGGATGGCAGCCGCCCAAAAACTGGCCGAGATCAGGATATCAATAATCTCCATCAGTCACGCACCACCCGAAATCGCGTCAGCATAATCGCCAGCACCATCAGCAACAGCGCCGTGGCCAGCATCATATCCGCCAGATAGGTTGGCACACCCGCCGCACGGCTCATGCTGTCGGCACCCACAAAAATACCGGCGACAAACAGGGCCGACACGATGACACCAAGTGGGTTCAGCAACGCCAACATCGCCACAATGATGCCCGTGTATCCAAACCCCGGCGACAGATCGAGCGTCAGGCTGCCCTTCAGCCCTGCCACCTCGGAAAACCCTGCCAACGCGGCCAAGCCCCCTGACAAAAGCGCAGTTTTCACCAACACCGTATTCACCGGAATGCCAGCAAACGCCGCCGCTTCGCGGTTCAGACCGACCGCGCGCATCTCGTAACCCAGGGTGCTGCGGGTTTGTATCAGCCAGACGGCCACGGCGCACAGAATGGCTAGCGCAAAACCCCAATGCAAACGCAACCCGTCAAAGATCCGCGGCAGGCGCGCCTCGGGGATCAGGCGCGCGGACTTGGGCCAGCCCATGCCCATTGGATCTTTTAATGGACCTTCTAAAAGCATCGAAATGAACAGCAGAAAGATAAAATTGAACAGCAAGGTCGTCACGACCTCGTCCACACCGAAACGGGTTTTCAGGATTGCAGGGACCAGCAGTACAACCGCCCCCGCCAGCACCGCGCCAATCGCAAGCGCGGGAATTAGCGCAAAGCTGGGCCAGACCAACATGCCAGTGCCCAAGACAACCGTGATCAAAGCACCGGCATAAAGCTGCGCCTCGGCCCCGATGTTCCAAAACTTGGCCTTGAACGCGACAGCGATGGCCAGCCCGGTAAAAATCAGCGGTGTGGCGCGGTTCAAAGTCTCAAGCAGCGCGAACTGCGAACCGAACGCACCTTTCAGGATGAGCCCCAATACGGAAAACGGATTCGCACCTGCAAGCATTGCCAGCAGCGACGCAATCACAACCGTCGCGATAATCGCAAGCGCAGGCGGCACGATGCTGCGCACCAAGGATGGGTTGGCGATGGGTTCAAGACGCATGGGCAGCCCGCGCTTCAAATCCTTGGCCCGCCATCCAGATGCCCAGTTCGGTTGGCGTCATTGCGCCACGGGCAAAGGCCGGTGACAGACGCCCCCCCGAAATCACATGAATAACATCTGATAAACCCATGATTTCATCCAAGTCTTCCGAGATCAACAAAACTGCCGCCCCGCGATCCCGTGCCGCCAAAAGCTGGCTATGCACATAATTTACCGCCCCGATATCAAGGCCGCGCACGGGCTGGTTGGCGAGCACAATCTGTGGGTCTGCTTCAAGCACACGGCCAAGGATCAGCTTTTGCATGTTTCCGCCCGACAGCAATCTGATACGGGTATCAGGGCCGGGGCATCGAACATCGTATTTCTTAATGATATCAGCAGCAAAGCCACGTGCCTTCGACCACGACATCCACCCGCCCTTGCTGAAAGGTGCACTTGAATAGCTTTCAAGGATAACGTTTTCAGTCAGATCGAAATCGGCGACAGTGCCTGTTTTATGGCGATCTTCGGGAATGCGGGCGATGCCGTTTTGTATGGCCGCCCGCGGTGACCACTGTTTCAGGGTCTTTCCCCCAAGCACAAGCACACCATCTGAAGGCATCCGCAGCCCGCCAATAACCTCCGCGAGCGCGGCCTGACCATTGCCCGATACACCTGCTAACCCAATGATCTGCCCGGCCTTCAACTCAAGCGAAACCCCCTTTAAGCCAGGGATACTTTTGACATCTGGGGTGCTTACATTTTCAAGCGCAAGCAAGGTCTTACCGGACGAACTTTCTATAATAACGGGGGTTTTGGTAGCTGAGCCCATCATCAGTGCTGACAGTGCATTCTTGTCAGTGTCCGCCGTGTTGGTTTCCGCCACAAGCTTCCCATGGCGCAGCACTGCGACACGATCAGAGATCGCCATAACTTCATGCAATTTATGGGAAATAAAGATTATCGAAAGCCCGTTCGCAGTCGCCAAACGGAGCGTAGCAAACAGATCGTCGGCCTCTTGCGGGGTCAGCACCGCAGTGGGTTCATCCAAGATCAGGATTTTCACATCACGGTACAGCGCCTTAAGTATTTCAACGCGCTGGCGTTCCCCAACAGTCAAACTGCCAACCCGCGCCACCGGGTCAACTTTTAGATTAAAGTTATCTGATAGTGATTTGATCTTGTTATATGTTTCTGTTTTCCTCAATCGTGGGCTTTTCAACGACTGCACGCCGAGGGCGATGTTTTCCAACACCGTCAGATTGTCCGCCAAGGTGAAATGTTGATGCACCATGCCAACACCCGCGTTCAATGCGGCCCGCGAATTGCCCGGTGGCAAGGTTTGACCGAACACCTGAACCGACCCGCTGTCGGCAGTATAGCCGCCGAAAAGGATGTTCATCAGCGTCGTTTTGCCTGCGCCGTTTTCACCCAACAACGCCACGACCTCGCCCCGATGCAAAGACAAGCTGACCGCGTCATTCGCGACCAGCTTGCCAAAGCGCTTGGTGATGGCGTCAAGACGCAGAACGACTTCTGCGGTGCCCGTCATCGGTTAGGACGAAGTGGGTTCGGAATCGTCGATCTCGACCACAAAATCGCCTGACATGAGCTCGGCCTCACGCTTTTTAACCAACTCAAGCGCTGCTTCGGGGACTTTCCCTTCGAATGTGCCCAGCGGAGCCAGAACGGTGCCGCCCTCTTTCATGAACGAATACATGCCGTAATCTGCCGCAGTGAATGTACCTGCCTGAACTTCGGCAATTGCCTTGTCCAAGGTAGGTTCGAAGTTCCAGATGGCCGAAGCGACTACCGTTTCAGGGTATTCGGCTTGGGTATCGATGACATTGCCAATCGCCAGAACGCCCTTTTCCTTGGCTGCATCCGACACGCCAAAACGTTCCGCGTACAGCATGTCCGCGCCGTTTTCGATCATCGCAAAGGCGGTTTCCTTGGCTTTGGGTGGATCAAACCACGATCCGATAAAGCTGACCTGAAATTTGATGTCCGGGTTCATCTCTTTCGCACCGGCCATAAATGCGTGCATCAGACGGTTGACCTCGGGGATGGGAAAGCCGCCAACCATGCCGATATTGCCTGCTTCAGACATAGAACCTGCAATAATACCAGACAGATAAGAGGCATCTTGAATGTAGTTATCGAAGACTGCGAAATTGGACAGCGCGGCTTCTTCCTTAAAGCTCGACCCCATTAAAAACGCGATCTCAGGATAATCCGCCGCGACCTCACGCGCCTCTTGCTCGGCTCCGAACACTTCGCCGATGATCAAGGTATTGCCAGCCTCGGCGTATTCACGCATCACGCGGGCATAGTCGGTGTTGCTGACATTTTCCGAATAGACATATTCGATATCGCCACGTTCCATTGCCGCCATCGCAGCCTTGTGAATACGGCTGACCCATTGCTGTTCAACGGGCACCGTATAAATACCTGCCACCTTGATCGGACCAGCAGCCAGCGCAGGCGTCCCAAGCGTTGCCGCAATCAACGCCGTGGCTGCCGTTGTCGCCATAAAGCCACGCCGACCGATCCGAGAATATAGTTTCGTCATCTTAAAAGACCCCCATTGGTGATTGATTGCCCCAAGCCTGCTTTGGAAGCGGCGGACCGGTCAAGGAGTATTTTACCAAACGGTCAATTCAAACTACCGCGCACCACGCTGGGATTTGGCCGGCAAAGGCACCTGCACATTAAAAAGGCAGGCGTGCTTTCCCCGATAACGGAAAGGGCCGCTCAGATTTCTGAGCGGCCCTTAGGTCAGGTATCGATATAATGTTGCATGGCAGCGGTTGCCCCGTCTGCCCAGATCATTGACAGCCAACGTGCAAAGGCCGCTGAAAAGACTGCGTTGTGGCCCAGATCGCCATAAATACGCTGCTGGTCCAGCCATACTTTTGGGGTATCTTTTGCTGCCCGCGCGGCACCTTGCAGATCATTCCAGTAGGGATCGTTGGGCGCGATTTCGGTTCCATCCTCGCGGGTGCCTTCGCACATGCGTGCCCACAAGGCTTCGACTAGGGCCAGCCCTTCGACGGGAGTGCCTGCGGCAAGCGCATCGCGGATGATGGGTACGACGAAACCGGGATGACGTGACGTGCCGTCAAAGGCCACGCGGCGTACCGTATCGCGGATCTCGGGGTTTGCAAAACGCCCGTCGATCAGATCGATATAGGCCTTTGCAGTCATGCCCGGCACGGCATCGACATGGGGTGCGCTTTCAACTTCGCTAACCTTGCGCAGGAAGGCGCGAATGGTCGGATGCGCCATGCAGCCCGATATCGTTTCAATGTTCAAAATCTCGCCCGGGTTGGCGATGATCTGATGGCCTGCGTTTAACAGGCGCAACTTCATCGCCTCGAACGTGTGGACATTATCGGTAAAGGTCGCGCCTGCGCGGTCCCAATCAGGACGGCCAGCGCAAAACGTGTCCTCGATCACCCATTGGCGGAAATTTTCGTGGGTGACAGGGGCGTTGTCAATCACGCCAAATTCACGGGCAAGGGCCAGTTCGGCAGGTCCGGTTGCGGGCACTATGCAATCAACCATTGCGTTCGGGAATGTGCACTGTGCGTCGATCCAAGCCGCCAGATCAGGGTCGGACAATTGCGCCAAGCCAACCACAGTCTGACGCAAGATCGCGCCGTTGCCTTGCAGGTTGTCACAGGATTGACAGGTAAACGGGCCGTGGCCCGCGTCACGGCGCAGCTTCAACGCGGCGATTATGGCACCAAACGCAGTTGTCGGTGCATCAGGCTGCGCTACGTCATGCATCATATCGGGATGGGCCGCATCAAATCCGCCTGCCCCGTTCTGATAATAGCCGCCCTCGGTCACGGTCAGTGATACGATGCGGATCGCAGGCTCGGCCATTTGCGCGATCAGCGCAGCGTTGTTATCCTCGACCGGGACAAAATCTATCATTGATCCGGTGATTTCCGCAGATTTCCCCTTGGGATCCAGTTCGATAAGCGTCGATAGGTAATCCTGCGCCTTCAGGCGTTCGCGCTGCGCGGTATCAGCGGCACGCACACCTGCGCCTATGATGGCCCAATCATGGGCTTGCCCCATGTCCATCAGACGGTGCAAATACCACGCCTGATGGCCACGGTGAAAGTTACCAAGGCCAATATGAACGATTCCCGGGGACAGATCTGCGCGCTCGTAGGACGGCACGCGGATGTCTGAAGGCAGGTCTTTGAGTGTTTTTAGAGTTAACGGCTGTGCCATCAAATTCTCCGGTTCGGGGGGATGACGGACGCGCTTAGCTCATCCACTGACCGCCGTCGACGTTGTACGTCTGCGACACGATGTAATCGGATTCGGCGGAGGCAAGAAAGATTGCCATGCCCGTCAAATCCGCGGGAACGGCAAAGCGGCCAGCGGGCACCCCTGCTGCAACTTCGGCCTTTTTCTGACCGGGTTTCTTGTTTTCCAGCTTGGCAAACATCGCATCGACATGATCCCAATGCGCACCATCCACCACACCGGGTGCGATCGCATTGACGTTGATACCGTGGCGGATCAGATCCAGCCCTGCTGATTGTGTCATCGAAATGACCGCCGCCTTGGTCGAACAATAGACCAGCACGACAGCCTCGCCGCGCCGACCGGCTTGGGACGCCATATTGATGATCTTGCCGCCATGGCCTTGCTTGATCATCTGTTTTGCGGCCGCCTGCATGGTAAACAGCGTACCCGCCACATTCACGGCATACAGCTTGTCAAAGCTGGCGCGGGTTATGTCGACGGTTTCAGAGGCATCAAACAGGGCGGCGTTATTGATCAGAATATCCAGCTTGCCCGCGTGGGACACTACTGATGCCATGGCGGCATCAATGCTGGCCTGATCGCTTACGTCGATCTGAACGGCATAGGCCCCGTCACCCAATTCGGATGCCGCTGCCTGAGCCGCATCCAGATTGATGTCGGCAATCGCAACGGTCGCCCCTTCGGCAATATAACCTTCAGCAAAACCACGCCCAATGCCACGGGCGGCCCCGGTAATCAGGGCTGATTTTCCTGCAAGACGTTTCATGCGATGCGCAGTCCTTGGGCGTCAAAGCGGTGTATTTGGTCAGCCAATGGCGTCAGGTAAATGGTGTCGCCATGGCGTGCTTCGATGTCGCCGGTGATGCGGACCGTCATCATGTCCATTAGGCCGGTGTCATGCACGTGGATAAAGGTGTCAGAGCCGAGATGCTCCGCCACACCAACGCGGCCTTTCCATGCGCCTTCGGTTTTTGAAACGGTCAGATGCTCGGGGCGGACGCCGATGGTTGTGGCGTCATGCTTGGCGGCCTCGGACCCTTCGATCAGGTTCATCTTTGGCGACCCGATAAAGCCCGCAACGAACTTGTTGCGCGGGCTGTGATAAAGCTCGAGTGGAGAGCCGACCTGTTCAATTACACCAGCCTGCAAGACAACGATTTTGTCAGCCATTGTCATGGCTTCGACCTGATCGTGGGTCACATAGATCATGGTGGTTTCGAGCTTTTTGTGAAGCTCCATAATCTCCAGACGCATGCCAACGCGCAGGGCGGCATCCAGGTTGGACAGCGGTTCGTCAAACAGGAACGCCGCAGGTTCGCGCACAATGGCACGGCCAATGGCCACACGCTGGCGCTGCCCGCCCGAAAGCTGGCCGGGTTTGCGGTCAAGGTAATCGGTCAGGTTCAACGCTGCGGCTGCCGCGTCGATCTTGGCTTTCTGCGTTGCCTCGTCAATGCCCGCCATGCGCATCGGAAAGGCGATGTTCTTGCGTACCGACATGTGCGGATAAAGCGCATAGGACTGGAACACCATCGCAAGGCCGCGCTTTGCAGGGGGCAAAGTGGTCGCGTCCTTGTCGTCAATGCTGATATGCCCCGACGTGGTATCTTCCAGACCCGCAATCAGACGCAGCAACGTGGATTTTCCGCAACCCGACGGGCCGACAAACACCACGAATTCGCCTTCGTTGATCTCAAGGTCAAGCGGCGGAATGACTTCCACTTCGCCAAAGCTTTTCGTGACTTGGTTTAGGGATATCTTGCCCATTATGTAAGTTCTCCCGTTTTGCGAGGCCGGTTGATGGCCCGAAGGTGGTCGGTGACCGCCATGGATGAAATTGTTTTGCTCTGGATGCTCACTTGACCGCTCCGAATGTCAGGCCGCGCACCAGCTGTTTCTGACTGAACCAGCCCATGATCAGGATCGGTGCGATGGCCATCATCGAGGCCGCAGACAGTTTGGCGTAAAACAGACCCTCGGGGGCCGAGAAGCTGGCGATGAACGCAGTCAATGGGGCGGCGTTTACGGTGGTCAGAATGATCGTCCAGAAGGCCTCGTTCCACGCCAGAATGATATTGAGCAATATGGTGGATGCGATGCCCGGCAGCGCCATTGGCGTCAGCACATAGATGATCTCGGACCGCAGCCCGGCCCCATCCATGCGCGCCGCCTCGAGGATCTCGCCCGGTATTTCCCGGAAGTACGTGTACAACATCCAGACAATGATCGGCAGGTTGATCAGCATCAGCACCACAATCAGCAAGATGCGGCTATCCATGACGCCCAGCCATTTCGCCAGCAAGACCAGCGGATACAGAACGCCAACTGCGGGCAGCATCTTGGTCGACAGCATCCACAGCAAAATATCCTTGGTCTTGCGACCGGGAACGAAAGCCATTGCCCACGCTGCCGGCACAGCGATCAAGATACCCAGCAATGTCGATCCCACTGCGATGATGATCGAGTTCATCAACGCCTTTGGATAGTTCGACCGTTCCTGAACGGCTGCATAGTTTTCAAGCGTCCAGTCAAAGAACAACCAGACGGGCGGATCGGAAATCGCAGCGGCTTCGGTCTTGAACGATGTCAGAAATGTCCAAAGGATCGGAAAGAACATTGTCAGACCAAACGCCCAAGCGAGAGCGGTCCACATGATCTTTTTCTGGGGAGTAATAGCGCGTGACATAGAGCTCTCCTTTTCCTCAGTTATCGAGGTTTTTGCCAACGATCCGCATCAGGAAGATCGCGACGATGTTGGCAAGGATGACGGCGACGATACCACCTGCGGACCCAAGTCCGATGTTCTGGCTTTCAAGCACGCGCTGATACACCAGATAGGTCAGTGTGCGGGTGCCGAATGCGCCGTTGGTGGTGACAAAGATTTCGGCAAAGATCGACAACAGAAAAATAGTCTGGATCAAGATCACAACGGTGATGGCACGGCTGAGATGGGGCAGAATGATAAACCGGAACCGCGAAATTGCAGGGGCACCGTCCATCTCGGCGGCCTCAAGCTGTTCACTGTCCAAAGATTGCACAGCAGTCAGCAAGATCAGTGTCGCAAAGGGTAACCACTGCCAGGCTACAATGATGATGATCGAGAAAAGCGGTGCCTGGCTGAGAAAGTCAAAGGGCTGCAGGCCAAAGAATTTGTACCCGTAGGAGAACAGTCCGTTGTCGACGTTGAAGAACATGTTCTTCCACACCAGCGCTGACACGGTGGGCATGACAAAGAACGGGGCAATGACAAGAATACGCACAATCCCCTGCCCGAACATCGGCTTGTCCAGCAGCAAGGCCATCATAACCCCGCCTGTGATAGTAATCAGCAGGATACTTCCCACCATCCAAAGCGTGGTCAGTAGGGATTTGATAAACGCACTTGAACTAAAGAAGCGTGCATAGTTGTCAAAGCCGATCCATGCCTCAAAGACGCCGCGCATCGGGCGGTAGTCCGCGAACGAGAAGTAGAGCGTCATGCATAGCGGGATAAGCATCCACACCAGCAAGACAAACACAGCGGGCGCGATCATGATACGGGCTGCAGATCTTGAATGTGCTGTCGCCATAACAAAGCTCCTGACGTTGGGAAATGATGTACGAAAAGGTGACGCTTGCGAGAGGTCAAAGAGACCTCGCGGAAATGCCAGCAGTCGGTGAATGTGGTGATACCAAGGGCAGTCGAGGCGGCGCGCCGAACGCGCCGCCTGCTGGAATTGCGCGGGCTTAGTAGCCTGCTGCTTCCATTTCTTCTGTGGTCAGCTCTTGTGCATTTGCAAGGGCTTCTTCAGCTGTCTGGTTGCCGGCAAGCGCATCAGAGAACTGCTGGCCCACTTGGTTGGCGATGCCTGCAAATTCCGGGATCGCAACAAACTGGACACCTGTGTACGGCACGGGCTGTACGGTCGGGTTTGTCGGGTCAGCGGACAGAATGCTTTCCAGCGTCATTTTTGCAAATGGTGCTGCGGCAAGGTACTCAGGGTTTTCGTACAGCGATGTACGTGTACCTGGAGGTACGTTTGCCCAACCTTCGTTACCCGCAACAAGTTCTGCATACGCAGGGCCAGTTGCCCAAGAGATAAAGGTTTTGGCTGCGTCTTGCTTTTCAGAGGAAGACGGAATGGCCAAGGACCATGCCCACAGCCAGTTGCCGCGCTTGCCCAGACCGTTGTCAGGTGCCAATGCGAAACCGACTTTGTCCGCAACAGTTGAATCTGCGCCCGTTACAAACGAAGCCGCAACAGTTGCGTCAATCCACATGCCGCACTTGCCTTGTTGGAACAAGGTCAGGTTTTCGTTAAAGCCGTTGTTTGCGGCACCCGCTGGACCGGATTCTTTCATCATGTCCAGATAGAAGTTCAGCGTTGCGGCCCACTCTGGGCTGTCAAACTGTGCGTTCCATTCTTCGTCGAACCAGCGTGCGCCGAACGAGTTGGACATCGCGGTCAAGAATGCACCGTTTTCGCCCCAGCCCGCTTTGCCGCGCACACAGATACCGTTGATGTCGTTTTCGCGGTCGGTCATTGCTGCTGCAGCTTCACGGATGAATGTCCATGTTGGCGCGTCAGGCATTTCAAGGCCGGCTTTTTCCATCAGGTCTGTGCGATACATAACCATCGAGGATTCACCATAGAACGGTGATGCATAAAGTTCGCCGTCAACGGTCAGGCCACCAGCAATCGCAGGCAGCAGGTCGTCTTTGTTGTAATCGTCAGCCATGCCTTCGTTCAAGGACACGAGCCAGCCGTTGTTGGCCCAGATTGGCACTTCGTATGTGCCGATTGTCATAACGTCATAGGCTCCGCCACCGGTCGAAATGTCCGTCGTCAGGTTTTGACGCAGCACGTTTTCTTCCAAGGTGACCCACTCGACATTAATGTCAGGGTGCTTCGCGTTGAAGTCCTCGGTCAGACCCTGCATGCGGATCATGTCGCCGTTGTTCACTGTCGCGATTGTAATTGTGGTTGCGTGGCTTTCTGCGGCTGCAATGCCAGCAGACAGACCGAAGCCGACCGCAGTGGTCAGCAAAAGTTGCTTCATGTTCATGGTTGTCCTCCCAAAGACTTTTACACGTGTAAATATTAGGCGCGAGATTGGCCATCAGTCAACTTATTATTACAACTTTCAACGCCGCAACGCAGCAATCGCAAAGGGTCTAGGCCGATTCCCGTATCTTCAAAACCCCGTCCATAAGCTGAACTAACTGATTGTCTTGGGAATTTTCCGGGCGCAATTTTCCGATCAGCCGATCAATGGCCGCCTGCCCTATTGCGTCAACGTTTTGGGCGACGGTCGTCAATGTCGGGATCATGAATGGGCAAAGCGGATAATCATCATGACCTGCGATTCGCAAACCGCCGTGCCGCAAGGCACCCGGTTCTAGCCCGTGATGGGCTGCTGCGCGCAATGCGCCAATGGCCACACGGTCATTCGCGCACAGGATCGAAGAGTTGATGAAATCACCTTTCGAAAAATGCCCGTCCAAAACCGCAAGCCCATGCGCCTCGAAATGGCCGTCCAAATTCAATTCATCTACGCCTATCACGATAGGCTCAAGGTCCAGCTCCTCCATCTTGGCGATATAGGCAGTCTCGCGCTCGAGCGCGTTAAAGTTCACCCGAGGCATCGCCAAAAACACCGGTGGGCCGCCTACACGCGCCAAATATTCCGTAATAATACCAGTACTTTGAACGTGATCCGTCCCTACGAAATCGACCTCTGAAAGCCGTGCGGGTCGCGAATCCATCAGCACAAACGGCAGCCTGGAATTCAACCGTTCATAGACATTGAGATCACTATGGTTCCCCAATGGGGCAACCACAGCCCCGTCGACATTCATAGATAAAAACGTCTCGGCCGCGCGGGCTTCGATCTCTGGATCTGAATGTGAGCACTGCGTAATGACGGTGTATCCTGCCCTCATGGCCGCGCGCTCAATCGACTCAAGCAGGCGGGTAAAGAACAGGTCATTGAGGTATGGAATGATTACACCGATCATCCCCGTTGACTTGCGGTTCATCCGCGTCGCAAAGAAATTGGGGATATAATCAACCCGCTCCAGTCCGCTGCGTATCCGCTCAACCGAGGACTTACTGACCTTGGTGGGATCTTGGAAATAGCGCGACAAGGTTGGCCGCGAAACCCCTATCGCTGCCGATAGCTCTTCCATCGTGTGAATTTCTGGCTTTGCCATCCGTAAAAATCCCTATTCAAAACTCGCTGAATCGGACAATACTGTAAAAAAAATCAAATGTCGCCACGCTGTTTTTTACATGCGGAAATATTTCCCTAGCTAGCGAGAATACTGACGCATCGTCAGAGCTTTGCGACAACGTGTAGAATTTGATCATGGGTTCTTAAGCCCTCCGCTTCAGCCATAGATAGCTGCAGAAAGTCCGCCATGCGAAGTATTGCGGCTTACCATCATGGCAAGCTCAGCGCCCATAGCGCCCCTAAGTGTCCTAAGTTCTTGAACCTACCAGCCAGCAGGCCGCCGGGCCTTTGCGTGTTCGCTTAATGTCGGGTCCAAAACAGACACCTTCGATAACGCCGCAACAGACGTCTCCCAACCGCGCACGGCTGGGGCCGTAAGCTTCGCGTAAGGTTGGGGTGATCAATAGCGCTAAAATAACAGCGCAGGATTCCTTTGGTGCCTTCTTTCTCTTCATTTCGCACAGGCTTTGCATCCTTGCGGCACGCCTTGACTGTCTCTCCGATCACCTTGATCGCACTGACCCTTGTATTCGCATTCTGTACCTACAATGCCACTTTTTGGTCTATCGGCTCAGACATTTTCTCGGGGCATCCAATATCTTTTGCCAGCTTTGTCGCGGCAGTCTTTCTCTTGGCGCTTGCGGCATTCAGCCTTTTCGGTTTCCCGTGGCTGGTAAGACCGTTTCTTGCTTTCATCGTCGCTCTCAGCGCGGTCACATCTTATTATATGGACAGCCTGGGCGTTGTTGTGGATCGGGATATGATCCAGAACGTGATGGTCACGACGTTGACTGAATCCAAGCATCTAATCACCCTTGGCTTTGTTACCCATGTGCTGGTCTTTGGCATATTGCCAGCCAGTGTGATTATGTCTTTCCGTTTGAAACCCCAAAGCATGCTCAAGACAGTCGGGCTGCCCGTCCTTACCTTTGCATTGAGCCTAGTATTGGCAGCAGGGCTGCTGATGTCGGACCTGAAATCGTATTCCTCTATCCTGCGCGAGCGAAAAGATTTCATGAGTAGCTTTCAACCCGGTGCGCCGCTGGTCGGCGCGATACGCTATGCAAAGATGCTGTCGCGATCCGCAAACGTACCAGTTGCCGCAATCGGAGAGGATGCCCAAAAGGGCGCGTCATATTTTAAAGATCGCAAACCTTTGCTGACAATTGTCGTTGCGGGCGAGACAGCGCGCAGCCAAAACTTTAGCCTGAATGGCTACGACAAGGACACAAATCCAAGGTTGGCAAAACTGCCCGTGATTAGCTTTGACAATGTACACTCGTGCGGGACTGCCACCGCTGTATCCCTGCCCTGCATGTTCTCGCGTTTTACCCACGACACCTATTCATATGAAAAGGGGATGGCGCATGAAAACGTGCTGGACGTACTGACGCATGCGGGGCTTCATGTGGAATGGTGGGACAACAACACCGGCCACAAGAACCTTGCTGATCGCATCCCAAACCGTTCCCTGATCCATACGGACAACAAGGAATTTTGCGCCTCAGGCGAATGTAACGACGGGATATTCATGCAGGCTCTCAAAGACTATGCGGAGACGATTACCCAAGACACCGTTCTGGTTCTGCACCAGATCGGAAGTCATGGCCCCACCTATTATCTGCGCTATCCTGAAGAATTCGAACGCTTTAAGCCCGCATGCCGGACAGCCGAATTCAAGAATTGCTCGGCAGAAGAGATCACAAATTCCTATGACAACACCATCGCCTATACAGACGAAATTCTGGCCCAGACCATAGAGTTTTTGCAAGCGCAGGACCAACTGACCACCGCCCTTCTCTATGTTTCGGATCACGGTGAATCACTGGGTGAAGGGGGGCTATACCTGCATGGGTCGCCCTATTTTATGGCACCCGAACAGCAGACCAAAGTGCCCATGATCCTGTGGATGTCAGAGGCGTTCAAAGACAAGTTTGAAATTGACCAAAGCTGCCTTGCTGCCAAAGACAACACGACTCTTTCGCATGACAACTTGTTTCACTCGTTGCTTGGCATGCTTGATATCAACACCCGTGAACGCGATCCGGCCTTGGATATTTTTGCGACATGCAAGGCAGCACAAAAGGTAGCACAAAATTGAAGACGTACTCCACAGCCCGCCGCCCGAAACCTGACCGGATCACAGGTATTGCCCATGTTTTTGCCGCAGGCGCGTATTCCATCGGTGGCCTACGCAGATTGTGGCAAGAGACGGCGTTCCGGCATATCGTACTGGCGCTTGCCGTCTGCATCGCCGCCTTCGCCCTGATGGGGGCAAGCTATGTTGAATATGGCATCCTTCTAATCCTGTTCTTCTGCCTTGTCGCAACCGAAGCCCTAAACACAGCCGTTGAATGCATTGTCGACCATCTGGCCCCTGACTGGGCGGAGTTCGCCCGAGACGCAAAAGATCTGGGGTCGCTCGCGACGATGTGCTTGCTGTGCGCAAATGGCGTTTTCATTGGCACGGTGATTTACCGCTTTGTTGTTGTGAACTGAAAGATCAGCAATGAGGATGTCCCAAGCCATTTCAGTTGCCCTGATCGATGAAGCCTGCAAATCTGCCACCATCGGTTTACAGGACACCGCCGCCCAGTCCCTCTGCCCCGCTGCCATGGGTTTGAATGGCTACCCGGAAACACTTCAACGCTTTGCAGGACGTCTATGCGCATTCTCTTGATCGAAGACGAAGCCGCTTTGGCCCGCCCGCTTAGTGAACATCTTGAAGCGGACCATCATATCGTCGAATGGTTCGCGACACTTGACGAGGCAGAAAGCGCGATACGCGCCTTGGAATATGACGTTGTGCTGCTAGATCTTCAGTTACCGGACGGCGACGGGCTTGTGTTTCTAAGCAAAATACGCGCCATGCATATCCGCACACCGATCATCATTTTGACCGCAAGGGACAAGGTTACAGACCGTATTGACGGCTTGAACAGAGGTGCGGATGATTATGTAATCAAACCCTTTGATCTGGATGAGGTCAAAGCGCGCATTCAAACCGTGTGCCGTCGCAGCGCCGATCAGCTGACCCAAACGGTTCTCGTTCGCGATCTTAGCATCTGTTTGTCCGATCACAGCGTGCTGCGCGACGGGCAATCCGTCCGGCTAACGGCCAAGGAATGGGGAGTACTAGAGGTGCTACTGCGTAGAAAGTCGAAAATCGTGCCCAAGGAAAGCCTTGAGGCCGCGATTTACGCCTTTGGGTCAGAAGTAGAAAGCAACGCCCTTGAGGCACATATCAGCCGGTTGCGCAGCAAACTTGGCAAAGACCTTATCGTCACGCACCGTGGCATCGGCTATATGCTGCAGGCATGACAACGCCGCGCCACAGCTTGCTTAAATCGATGCTCAAATCACTGCTGTTGCCCGGCGTGGCCGCTGGCATTGTGGGATTGTTGATCGTCTTCAATCTTGTGAAGCAAGAATATGACGAATTGCAGGACTTTGCCCTGACCAGCAAAGCGCATTTGCTTCTTGATCTATTCGAGATTTCGCAAAGCTCGAACGCCACGCCCCCTACTCTCGACTTGACGGCGTTGCTGGCAGTTGAAAACGCAACGCTTGGACCTGATGAGCGCACGACCTACCGTTTTATTGATTCACAAGGCCGAACCATCGTCGACTCCCAAGAAGCCGACCCCACGGTTTTGTCTGCTGTAATCGGCGACGGTTTGGTCACCGCCCAAGGGCACCGCATCGCGGCCGTCACCGCGCCCGGTGGCGCGAAAACCACCGTGATTGTCGCGACCCCGATGACAGAACGAAACGAAGCGATCACCGATGTACTATTGAGTGTTGCTGTGGGCTTTGTGCTGCTGGGCCTGTTTTTTGCAGTCGCTGCGTTTGTTGCTGTCCGGAAATCAGTTGCTGTTATTGGCGATTTGAGCAGGAATATCGCGAACAAGAACGAGCATGACCTTTCCCCGATCGACCGCCGGAACTCATTTGCGGAAATTGAACCTGCAATTGATACACTTGATACGTTGATGGCCCGTCTGGAAACGGCACTTGCAAGCGAACGCGCCTTTGCCACCAACGCCGCACATGAATTGCGCACCCCCCTCGCCGTGTGTCTGGCCAATGTTCAGCGGCTCAAAACCAAACTCAAAGATCCTGACCAATCCATGGGCGCTGCCGAAATCGAGGCGGGCTTAAAACGACTGGTTCGCCTGATCGAACGTCTTTTGCAACTGTCGCGCGCGCAGTCCGGTCTGGGAACCAACCCTGTCGAAGCGGACATCAATCCGGTAATTCGCCTGATGCTCAAGGAATTACGTGACCGCGAACCTTCGGAAGACAAACTTTGCATCGCCCCTCCTACGGGTGCGTGGTTCAGCCAAATTGACCCTGATGCATTGGGCATCATTCTGAACAACCTCTTCGACAACGCGCTAAAATACGCCTCAGGCCCGATGCCTATATCTGTTGATGCCAGCCAAGCGGGGCGCATTGTCATTTCAAATGACTGTGATGCGTTGGTGCCTGCTGACCTTGAAACGATCAAGCTACGTTTTGTGCGTAAAGCGACCCTTTCGGATGGTTTTGGGCTGGGCTTATCTATCGTGCAAAGTCTATGCATCCAGTCCGGGTGCACGCTTGAGGTATTCTCACCTCAGCCCGGCTTGGATCGGGGGTTTACTGCGGTGCTACATCTGCCGCCCAACGTGAAAGAATATATTCCGTGATTTCATAGGCTACTAGGCTTTATGCTCTATTTGAATGTCTGTGAGGCCTATCTACTGCTTGCCATTTGGGGCGCTCAGCCGGTGATTGACCAGATAGTCGGCGGCGGCTGCGATCAGCTCTTGGTGGCTGGGCTTAATCCTGAGGGCGGTGGGTATCTTGGCCAGATGATCAGCCGGCGTTTTGCTTGCAATTCTGTCGGCGTGGGTGGCGTAGTGCCAGCCATCCCACGAGAGCCAACGCGCATTGGGTGGGGTTTCGGCCCGCGCCAGACGGGCGACATCCAGATAGTCAAATTCGATAACCTCGATCTCCATCCCGTGCTTACGATCTAGCGCGTCAAACATGGTCACGCGGTGGGCCGTGGCGTATTCCAGCAAGACATCCACCAGCCGGGTGACTTCGCGGCTCCAGATGCTGATGTCATGGGATCTCTTTGACAGAACGCTGTTCAACCGCTGGCCCGCGTTAAACACGTAAATCACAGCGCGTTGGTTTTCGCCGCGGGCATAAACGGCCTCGCGGAGGGTTTCGATGCCAGAATTCTCAACGATCCCACCGTCGCCCAGATGCCAGTATTCTTTTGCTGTCCCGTCGCTTTCATCAATTTGGATCGTTGTTGGCCCAAGATACGGCGGGAAGGCCGCCGAGGTGGCGACAGCAAGCGAGATAGGTACCGCAGCCGGAGTCTCGCGTATCCCATTGGCATCCGAGAACGATAGCGATCGTAAGGCCGCTGGCAGAACCGCACCTTCCGGCACATCCGGCGCAGGCAATGTGCTGTTGCTAAAAATAAACCGTTGACCGGTGTCATAACTGACCGCGTTGAAAAAGAACTGGCGGCCTTTGGGCAGGTCTGCAAAACACGCGCCGTTCAAAAAATCTGGCTGGTCCAATGCGTTTTGCAACGACACCAAGCGGCGCGA